>ERZ1027208.528-NODE-528-length-14634-cov-7.408396_pt1 | contig 14634 bp, 14 predicted proteins | sample MGYA00520867_ERZ1027208 | MGnify/ENA primary metagenome ERZ1027208 (study PRJEB33311, sample SAMEA4378413) | marine metagenome | biome: Marine biome; feature: Fjord; material: Water | collected 2014-07-20T08:00:00Z/2014-07-... | depth 75 m ...
CTTTTATGGTGTCGTCACTAATTTATGTTATTTACGCGGTATCGAGCTTGGTGAAATCTTTTGGCGGTGTGGGCTACAGCTTTGCGTTGACTGGCGTCATTATGGGCGGGGCTTTACTTTTACTCTCGGCCTATTGGCACGATGTGCGTCAGCGTCTTGTGGCTCAGTTACCGCAGCTCTTGCAGCAGCGGTTGCCTTAATCTACCACGCCGTTATTTAACGGTTGGGGTTATTAAATTCTCACGTACAAAAAAGGCCGCGTCAGTATTTCACTGAAGCGGCCTTTTTCTTATGAGCTCAGCGCTTAACGCGGCTTGTAAAGGCTGTTAAGACGATTGAACGCTGTATCGTATTCAGCGGCCAGCTTGGCAACCATTTGCGCCACCGGCTGTACTGCTTTTACGGCGCCAATACCTTGGCCACAGCCCCAGATGTCTTTCCAGGCTTTACTGTCGGTATTGCCGCCAGAGCCAAAGTTCATTTTTGAAGGATCGCTCTCAGGTAGATTGTCAGGGTCCATTCCAGCACTGATGATCGACGGCTTGAGGTAGTTACCGTGAACACCGGTAAATAGGTTGCTGTAAACGATATCGTCAGAGGCGTAGTCAACGATGGCTTGTTTGTAGTCTGATTCAGCGCGAGCTTCTTCGGTCGAAATAAACGCTGAACCGATGTAGCCCATGTCGGCGCCCATGGCTTGCGCCGCTAGAATAGAGTCGCCGGTGGCGATAGAGCCAGACAACAATAGTGGACCATCAAACCATTCGCGAATTTCTTGAATCAATGCCAGCGGCGATAGCGTTCCGGCGTGGCCGCCAGCACCTGCTGCTACGGCGATCAGGCCATCGGCGCCTTTTTCAACGGCTTTCTTGGCAAATCGGTTATCGATAATATCGTGTAAAACGATACCGCCGTAGGAGTGAATCGCCTCATTGATTTCGACGCGAGCGCCTAACGAGGTAATGATAATGGGCACTTCATACTTAACACACAGAGCCACATCTTCTTCGAGACGGTTGTTAGAGCGATGAACGATCTGATTGACTGCGAAAGGGGCGGCTTTGTTGTCTGGGTTCGCTTCATTGTAGGCGTTCAGCTCTTCGCTGATTTGAATCAGCCATTTCTCGAACTCACCTTCGCCACGTGCGTTCAGTGATGGGAATGAGCCAACCACGCCAGCTTTACATTGGGCAATCACCAGCTCTGGGCCAGAGATTATGAAGAGTGGCGCTGCAACAGCCGGAACAGATAGACGATCTTTCAAAATTTCGGGAAGAGCCATGTTAATACCTCTGGTGTGTGTGTTGATGAGGCTATTGTCTGTCGAATCCCCGAGAATCGGAATGACCGTGGATGACATAAAATTGATACTTTACAACAATCGTCGGCTCAGTCACGCTGTAAGCTGAAAATCACTCACAACACCAATGGCGATAGAAAGTGCGATATTTAACGGTTAATAAGGTCTCAATCAATATCGATTTCATTCGCGGGGCTATAGCTAAGGTGCCTTTAGACCCGCAAGAGATTGATACCTTGTTGTCTTCCTGCCGAATTCCACGCTCGTTGCTCAATGAGCCTCACGCTCGAGTGTCGCTGTTGCAGTACGCTCGCTTAATCACCGCCTTGATCAATGCTTCGAATGACGAGCTATTAGGACATGCCTACCAAAAACTGCCTGTGGGTAGCCTTTCTATACTCACCCATTGGCTGGTGGCGGCGCAGACTATGGAGCAGGTGGTGCGTCGTTTGGCGCGCTTCTATGAAATCCTAGGCAAGGGGATAGATGTCTCGGTATCGGTGGAAGATGATCTTTTTTACATTGAGATTGGTAATAGCTCCCATGCGCGCGATTCAGATCCCTTTATCGATGAATTTGCATTTTTTTCGATTCATAGAATTCTCTGTTGGTTGCGCAAAGATATCTTTCCTATCGATCAGCTGCATTTTCCGTTTCCGGCGCCGAGTTACGCTAAAGATTATCGCTTGATGTTCTATGGCGCTCCGGTGTCGTTTAACAGTAATAGCGCGCGAATCGCCTTTTCTCGGGAACTGTTGGATAAACCTGTTTTACAAACACAAGAAGATTTGACCCAATTGCTTGAAGACCCATTTACGAATTTTTTGGTGCTCAATTTTTATGGTGAAAGCTGGTCAGCAAAAGTCGCCAATAACATACAAGACAAATTACAGCGGTTGCCTAGTTTACCGGCCTTGGCTGAATTGATGAATATCCAGCCCTATACGCTGCAGCGCAGGTTGGCGGAAGAAGGTGAGACTTATCTGGCGATCAAGAATCAGGTTAAGCGTGATGCCGCCATTGAGTTATTGGCGTATACGGATTTGTCGATTGAAGAGGTTAGTTATCGGCTGGGGTTTTCTGAGACCAGCCCATTTACCAGAACTTTCAAAGAGTGGACGGGGGTTCCGCCAAGTGCCTACCGCAAGAAACAATAGACTTGTTGACCTTTCGCAACCCCAGTGATTGAGGTCAAAGATCCTCTTCTTCGGCTTCTTTTATTCGCTCTTGGCGCTCTTGTTCTTCTTGCATCACCGCTTTGATCTCTTCAAGTACGCCGTCTACATCGGCGTTTTCGCCGCTGTCGACATAGAGACCGGTCAGTTCGGTTTCGGGCTTGAGCTCACCCTCTTCATAGAGTGACCACATTTCTTCTGCGTAGCGAGTTTCGCCTATTTGCGGTGCAAACTCTGCGTAGTAGCGGGTGATGTTGTCCACATCGCGGGTAAACATCGCTTGCGCGTTGTTGTTGGCTGCGGCGTCTACCGCTTGCGGCAAGTCGATAATCACCGGGCCGTAGGGGTCGAGTAATACGTTGAATTCTGATAAATCGCCGTGAATCAGTCCGGCGCACAACATCAACTGGATGTAGTGCATCATCACGGCGTGATCCTCAAGAGCCTGTTCTGGGTCGAGCAAGACATCATCCAATCGCGGCGCTACGTCGCCTTCATCGTCGGTGACCAGCTCCATCAATAAAACGCCTTCAACACAGCCAAAGGTCTCTGGTACTCGTACGCCGGCCGCTGCTAACTTGGAAATTGCGTCGACTTCGGCGTTTTGCCAGATTTCTTCTTGCTGCTTGCGGCCGTAGTTGGAGCGTTTCTCCATGGCGCGGGCGCGGCGGCCACTGCGAACCTTGCGGCCTTCGCGGTAGGTGGCGGCTTTTTTGAAGTTGCGTTTGGTCGCCTCTTTGTACACCTTGGCACAGCGACGGATTTCGCCGCAGCGAACAATGAAAATATCGGCTTCTTTACCACTCATTAGGCGGCAGATGACTTCGTCAATCAGGCCGTCGTCGACCAGTGGCTGTAGGCGTTTAGGTGTCTTCATGGGGCTTGTGCGTTGGTTACTCTTACTGCAAATCGAATAAAGCGAGCATTCTAGCAGTTTTCATTGCGAGGGTGTTGGTTGTCTTCCCGGCAGTTGTTGTGCTGAGAATGGCCTTTCGCTTGATGCTGAGCTATCTGAGCTTAGCCACGTAAGCTCTATTTGCGATAAATGGCTGAATCACTGGGTCATTGCAAGAGCTGGGTTTTTCCGGGTTTTATCTGTTTGTTGAGTTCACGAGTGAGTGCTTCGGCAATGGCGCTATGCTTTTTGTTGAGAACAGGAAACAACGTTTCTTCAAGTATTAAGCCGACGTCGTATAGCGGTTGGTTGATTTGGGTGGTTTTCAGCGCATGGAGAACGAGCTCTTTTGCACCGATGTAGAGATCAACCTGCCGAGAAGCTAATAGCTTCAACCCTTGTTCAGGGTAGGTGACACGGCTGATGTTGATGTCGGGGTAATTTTTGAGTCTCTCCTCTAGATTAACCAAGCCGGTGATAATCACAATGCTGGCGCCGGAGCGCGCAACCTCATCGAGGTTTGTGATCTCTGTATCGGGCGAAAGGCTCCAGACTCTTACCTGTGTGTTTGCGATGGGCGTTTTGATCGCAACGATGTTATCGGCTTGGATTTCTATGAATGTTGAAGATCGAGCGCAGCTGCCATCGAGAAGACCGCTTTTGACATTACTGGCATCTCGCGCTGTGGGCAGATAGCTCATGTAAAAATCGTATCCCAACGCCTTAAAGGCATTTCGATAGATTTTGAATACGGATTGAAAGGCGGGTGAGCTGGGCTTTACGGCGCAACCGAAGTGCATGATCTTGCCGCTGTTTTTGAGGAGTTCCGTGCGGTACGAAGAGGATAGAAAACTCTCGTAAGAGGTCTCTTCTACCTTCTTGTCAGTGAGTTCGTTGAATGGTTGTAACAGCGCTTTATGCTTTTTGTGAAGGTAGGGGTACACGAGGTGAGAGTACAGCGGCACCATGTGGGGCGGGCGCTTCTTGTAGATTCGCAACTCCATATTTCTCACTTTGTCGATCCATATGTCAATATCTCCGCGAGCGACGGCATTTAGCCCCTCTTGAGTGTTGCTTAGCGAAACGGTGTTCTCTAGCGAGTAGCGATGGATGATCTCAGCCGCGACGAACAGCCCTTTCTCATAGCCGACTTTCAGAAGCCTTGGGGTGTTAGATGAGGTTTTGAAGTAGTCCAATATTGGTCGGTTGCTCCAGGCTCCTAAAGTAATTGAGCCTACAGGTGCTTGCACGCGAAGATAGTTTTTCGCAGTAGGGCTGAGCTCAAACGGTTGTGTATGGGCGCAATCCCCGTCGACCGCACCACTAAGCATTAGCTGGTTAGCGTGATCAGCGGAGGTGGTTATCAGTTCAAATTCATACCCAAGGCGGTCGAAAAACTGCGCATAGACAAATTCGATGTAATCATGAGTCACAGAATTGGTCTCAGTGGCGCAGGAAAATCGGATGGTTTCTCTGGCAGCACTTGACCAAGAAATAGCCATTATTACTATGGTGAAAGCCGCGAGTGGGAGCTTCGTCATTACAGGATATGCCAGCCATTAGTCTATAGCAGTATAGGGTTGTAATGTCCTTCTTGCGAATCAACTAGAGAGCTTGCATTGGTCGTTTTATTACGTTTTAAAATAATATTTTTGTTAACAAATAAATTGTCGTCGCCATTGTACGAGGGCTAGCCCGCACTGATTTTTGAACGCGTGGGAAAACGCGATAAGCTCTCTGTAAACTAGAGGTTCAGCTAATTAGGTGCCCAGCGGAAATCGACTTTGTTACGCTAGAGTAGCCCAAAGTGAGGGCAGTTGAGTGTGTTGGCGGCACTTTCTAGTCGGGTCCCAAAAACAGCTAAAGGTGATTCCTCTCTCGGGATTTTTTAAGGCTTCAGAGTTGGTGCTGCACTCGCGCATAGCGACCGATTTGTTGAGGACCGGGGAGGTAATCAAGAGCATCTGAGTAGGTTGCTCTTGATTACATTTGAGCTCCTCAAAATCTGACTACCTTTGCTAAATACTCAAGTCCAACAGGTTATAGTCTTTCAAGAGTGTTTTGGTCTCAGGTGTCCAAACAACAGCTTCTCCAGCGAGAGGCTTATAGTCATAGGGAGTTTCATTGGGGAATCGTTGTTGGCGAGCGCTAATCCCATAACCAATTAATTTCGAACGCTTACGGATGAGGGTCTCGTCGTACACCTGTACATCGCTGTGAATGCCCGCACCGGCCACATTGAGTACCGAGGAGCGTCTGTGGAAGCCAAAGTTAACCGTGATTCGGGGCTCGAAACCTGTGTTGGCAAAGGAGCCATGTACCAGTTGACGATTGGCGATAACGACGTCGCCAGGTTCGCACACGATAGGTACCGCGTCTGGGATTCGTTCACTGCCGGTCTTTTCAATGACCTGCCGAATATCGACTTTGCCGACCTTGTGTGTACCCGGTACGACCCAGACGCCGTTGACGGCGGTACTGCCATAGACTTGAGCCATGAAGTTAAAACCGTGAATGCCCTCGTCAAACGATTCGCTTTGCCAGTGGGTATCACCGTCTTGATGCCAAGAGACAGCTGCGCCTATTCCTGGCTCTTTGATAAATAGGCTCTCGTTAAAGGGTGCAAAATCATCGCCGTTAATCTCGGCAGCAACCTTTAATAGTTGCGGGTGGCCATAGACTCGCAGGCAAGTCTCGGAAAATTGCAGAGATCCCAGTATTACGAATACAGCCTCCTCAGGAGCGTCATCGGCAGCAGTGGGCTCGAATAGTTTTACTTGGTGACGACCGTTGGCAATCGCCGTACCGCCTAAAGGGTCGCCCAGCGGCTTGGACCAAATGAGAGTCGGTGCGAGGTTGTCCGCTCCTAGAGCGGGTTTACCGTCGGCGGTGAGCTTATCTCCGTTGCGTTCAGGAAATTGGGATTTGAGAGACTTAAGATCTTGTTGAATATCTTCGAGCTCCGATGAATCGAGTACCCCCTCGAAGATGTAAAATCCGTATTCTGAGTAGGCTTGGACGATATCCGAGGCTAACCTACCATCAGCTTCAAAGCGAATAGGGCCTCGATTGTCGATCGATCGAGCTTTTTTTTCTCCTTCGATGAGATATTGGCGCATTGCCTCTGATTCTTCGCCGTAATGGGCTGCACAGGCTTCGATGGATTTGTTAATGTCACGCATGATTTTCCTCTCACAGTTTTTATGCTTGATTAAATTTAATGCATATGAAAAACTGTTGTCAACTATTTTTAGGAGTTTTTATGAGTGAGCGGCCAATGGCCCGTGGCAGTGCGACCCGCACTGCCAACAAAATCAAGCGACGAGAGAACATTCTCAAGAGTGCGAGAACGATTCTCGCCAATCAGGATTACGAAGCTTTCACTTTGAATCTACTGGCAAGTGAAGCCGAGGTGACCATTCCGACTATTCATAATTTGATCGGTAAAAAATCCGATATTCTGAAAGAGTTGGTTGAAGATATGGTCGTTAGGATTGAGGACGTTTTGAATGTTGGTGATTCTAAGGATCCGATACTAGCATCAGAGACGTTTATCAATAATCTGATTTCGCTCTACGCGAAGGACGAAGACTTTTATAAAGCTGCGTTTGTGGCGGGCGAGCGAGCCAAGTTGTTTGAACATGAGTTGCCTTCCGGTGTTTTTAACAAAGCTCTAAAGCTGGCGAACCAAGTATGTGAACAATCGGCGCGTGAAGGTTATCTTCTGGGAAATATTAACTCGGGGCAATTGGCTGAGCAGCTATTTTCCAATCAGCGCCTCGCGCGTCTCGATTGGATTCACGGCTATATCGATTTGGCGACATATCGAACACAGGTATTGATCGGAATGTTCATTACCATTGCCGCTGATGCAACACCTGAACTGCACGGCCGATTGATCGAGAAACTGCGGCTGCTGCATCAAGGTTAGTTTTGTATTGATGAGTCGGCGGGCAAGAAAGTTACGGCAATTTTAGTAGTGGGGAGCTACGAAAAAAATTCACCTAAAAGCTAAAGGTTAGCGAAAGTGCTTTTGCCATTTTCTCTTCCTGTGCCCCGGCTTTGGCTGTTGATTGCAAAGCCCGATAATATACATCGCTGTTCCGAGTGTATTTTAATGTTAATAATTTCAATAAGTTAGAGTGTCTTGGCTCGCGGGAATTATCGACATCCTTAGTATTTCATCAAAAACCCCTTTTTCATGAATTAATGAGCTTGCGTAAAACGGTGAATATTCTTACTTTGTTAATCGAATTGATTAATTTGTGAGATAGTCATGGCGAAGATCGGACGCCCCGCAGGTAGTTCTGAGGCTCGGCAGCAACTCGTAGATGCCGCCCGTGCTTTGTTTACTGCTCTGCCTTTCAAAAAAGTCTCAACCCGTATGGTGGCTGAAGCGGCGGGGGTTAACTCGGCGTTGATTCACTATTATTTCGGCGACAAGCTCGGTCTCTACGAGACTATGTTACTTGAGACGTTGGAGCCGCTGCGAAAGTACTTTGACAGCGACAAAAACAGTGAGCCGCCGTCAATTGAGAACTTTATTCGCACTTACTATCGGGCGATGTCTCCCAACCCTGACGTTCCTAAATTAATCTTTCGAACCATGTCGGATCAAGCCGATATTCAGCATCCCGTCATTAAAGGCATTATGGAAAAAATGGTGCAGAGGGGCGGGTCCCTAATTTTGGACAACGATAAGATTGAACCGCGCTTAAAATCGGGTCGTCGAGCCGACTTTTCAAAGTTGACTGTTATCAGTATGACCCTATTCCCATTTATTGTGCCCGAGTCTGTGTTGAAGCTTCAGAACCTATCGTTTACTGAAGATGATTTCTTAGCCTTGGCGGAACACCAAATTCAAGTACTCAAACACGGACTCTTAAATGATGATGTCTCTTAGTAATAACGCCTATTACCGCACAAAACTGAGGGTGTCGACGCCGATGTTGATAGCCGCCGGCTTCCTTATGCTTTTAGGCGGTTGTGAATCGGACTCTCAATCTGAAGCGCTGGGAACCCTAGAGCGCGATCGTATTCGACTCTCGGCTACCGTTAACGAGGTGATAAGTGAGGTGTTTGTCACTGAAGGTCAGCTGGTCACGCGGGGGCAATCGCTACTGAAATTGGATGATCGGGCGTTGCAGGCGCAAGTGAATCAGGCCAAAGCTGAACTCGAGCGCGCCAATGCATTTTTACAACAGTTGAAAAATGGCGCGCGGATCGAAGAGCTGGCTTCGTCGCAGGCGCGAGTCTCAAGTGCACAAGCGCTACTGCTACAGCGCAACAACAACTACGATCGAGCGGTGGCGTTGGAGGCAAAGAAAGTTCTAGGTCAAGCGGATCTCGATCGCGCCTTGGCGGAGCGCGATTCAGCACTGGCGGCATTGGAGGATTCACGCGAGCAGTTGATCTTGTTGCAGCGCGGAACTCGAGTAGAGGAGCTGCAGCAGGCGCAGGCACAGTGGCAAGCTGCTGCTAGCGGCTTAGCATTGATTGAAAAACAGCTGTCGGATCTGACGATTGTCGCCACTCGGTCGGGCATGGTCGATAGTTTGCCGTGGCATCTGGGTGAGCGAGTGTCAGCCGGAAGTCCTCTAGTGGTTCTACTAGCGCAGGGCAATCCCTTTGTCAGAGCCTATATTCCCGAAGGTAAGCGAGCCAGTGTCAAAATTGGGCAGACGCTCAATGTTGCGGTGGACGGAGCCAAAGCGTCATTTCGAGGTACTATTTCTCGATTGCAAAGTGATCCGGCATTCACCCCCTATTATGCGCTTACCGAAGAGGACCGCGCTCGGTTGATGTATTTGGCCGAGATACAGTTGGGTGATGATGCCAAGCATTTGCCCAGCGGCCTGCCCGCACAAGTTAGCTTACCTTAGGGCGTCTTACTATGAGTGAATTTGCCATAGAAACACACAAGATGAGCCGCCATTTTGGTGTTCTAAGAGCCGTTGATCAGTTGGATTTATCGATTCCCAGTGGTTGTATCTACGGATTTTTGGGTCCCAATGGTTGCGGTAAATCGACATCGATTCGCATGCTGACGGGATTGCTGAGTCCGACCGAAGGCGATATCACCGTACTCGGAGAATCTCTGCCAAAGGATGCTGATAAGCTTCGTCAGCGTATTGGTTATATGACGCAAAAGTTCTCGCTCTATCAAGATTTAAGTATCGAAGAGAACTTACAGTTTGTCGGCCGTATTTATAATCTGGCGCCTAAGGCACTTAAGCAAAGGATTGATGAGCTTTATTCGTTGTACGATTTACGCTCGCAACGCAAGCAGATGGCGGGCACTCTAAGTGGCGGCCAACGGCAGAGATTGGCCTTGGCGGCGGCGACCATTCACGACCCAGATTTGTTATTTTTGGATGAGCCGACGTCGGCGGTTGACCCAGAAAATCGACGAGAATTCTGGGAGCGTCTGTTTGATCTGTGTAGTGAAGGCAAAACCATTTTGGTATCGACGCACTATATGGATGAAGCGGAACGCTGCCACGGCTTGGCCATTTTGGAGAATGGTACCAAGCGCGCAGATGGTTCACCGCAGACGTTGATGGATCAAATGGGGGCCAATGTCGTTGAACTTGAAGACAGTGTCAGCGGCGAAGGTTTACGCGCACTTAAATCAAGATTAATTGAATTGCCTGCGGTTATATCAGCTGCACAGTTGGGCACAAGGCTCAGAGTGTTGGTGTCTACCGATATAGCAGAGCCATTGCCGTATCTGCAATCACTAATGCCGGCGCCTCGTCAAATGCAGACCGCTCGGCCGAGTTTAGAAGATGTCTTTGTTAGTTGCACGGGAGGTCGTCGTGGGATTTCTTAATCGAATCTTTGCCATCTTGGTTAAAGAGTTAAAGCAGCTATCTCGCGATCGAGTCACTTTTGGCATGATCGTAATGATTCCTTTAGTACAGTTATTGCTGTTTGGTTTTGCCATTAATACCGATGTTAGGCATCTGCCCGCCGGAGTGGTTGATCACAGCAATAGCAGTTACGGCCGCAGCTTGATGCAAACGGTCGAGGCCACACAAGTGGTCGACTTTGTTCAGCGTTATCATTCAATTGCTGAGGCGGAAGCGGCGATCACTCGAGGTGACGTTCGTGCGGTCATGGTACTGTCGCCCGATCTGGTGACTCGATTGATGGACTACAATGCCGCGCGCTCAAACGGCGCGCTAAACTCTTCACACAGTACATCAAGGCCTGTCGCTCAATGGTTGGTGGATGGCTCCGACACGCTGATTACCGGCGCCATCAAAGGGTTGCGCAGCATGCCGCTGAACGAAATGTTTCAGCGCTCTGCGCCGACGTCTCCGCCGTTGGTATTTGCGGTGGTTCCCTACTTTAATCCCGAGCAGCGCAATGTGGTGAATACGGCGCCGGGGCTGTTGGCGATCATTCTGACGATGACCATGGTGATGTTCACCGCGACCTCTTTGGTGCGAGAGCGAGAGCAGGGCAATATTGAATTCTTGATTACCACTCCGGTTCATCCGATGGAGCTGATGGTTGGCAAAATGATTCCCTACATTTTTGTGGGGTTGATACAGACCTGTATCGTATTGGCGTTGAGTTATTGGGTGTTTCATGTCCCTATTAATGGCGGCCTAGTAACGGTGTTTGCCGCAACACTACTGTTTATCATGGCGAGCTTGGTATTGGGGTTACTTATATCGACTCGCGCGCAAACCCAAATGCAGGCGATGCAGATGACGTTCTTTTTAATGTTGCCATCGATCTTGTTGTCGGGCTTTATGTTCCCCTATGAGGGCATGCCTCGTGCGGCGCAAATTATTGCCGAGGCGTTACCGGCGACTCATTTTGTTAGAACCATTCGCGGTATTGTCCTACGCGATGCGGGCTTGGCGGACTTAACCTTCGACATCACATGGTTGGCAGTGTTTGCCGTCACTGGGATGGTGGTTGCGGCATTACGATTTAATAAACGTTTAGATTAGTCGGTTACCTTAGGGGGTCTAAAGGGGGCGACAGAAGGGGCTCCCAATTCTTGGGCCAGTAAATCAAACACACGGCGTACTCGCCGACTGGTTCGCAGCTCGCCGTGACAGACTAACTACATAGGAATGCTGAGCAGCGCCCCGAAGTCTCGTAGACTTTTTGCAGGCGGGGCTCTGCGTCGCCAATATCTTCTGGAAAGATGCCGATCGCGGTGCCTGCTTTGGCCTGCTCCCATTGTAATAATTGAAACGGGCAAGTGATGGGAAAGTGCTCTTGAGCGGCGGCGATAGCTACGGCATTCAACGAGTCGATGAGCATGTTACCGTAATCGAAGCCGGGAAATCTTACAGCGCTTAAGCCGCTGGGGCTTGCCTTTAAACTCCTAGAAGACAAGTAACCTCCAGAGGCGTAGGGCCATATCTTGATGCCTCGTATTGTAGGGGGCCTGATTAAATCAGGCAGAGGTGCCTTAATACCATCGAGGATTCTTTGTTGTGGAGGTCCCAGCTACGACATTGTACGCATTTCTAACAAGCAGGTTATTAAGAAAGTAATCATAACGCTTCGTGCAACTAGACCAAATCATTACCTGACAAAAAGTCTGTTGCAAGCTCATAGGTCAGATCAAAAAGAATTGGCAGCATTTTCTTTGCCACTAATGTCTCTCTACGAGTATGGGCCCACCCTAAATAAGTTAACCCACGAATGACCATAAAAGTTTGTAGCATTTTTAGATGATCGTCTGGTAAGTTACGATGTAATCTATAACCTGCAACAAAAGAATCAAGAACGTCACTAAAAACATTTTCACGGACAAGGTAGAACAGTGTGGTTGCGACGTCAAACATATGCCAGCCAAAGCCGGAATCGTCAAAGTCAATAAGAGTGATCTCACCATTGCTGTATAGTAAGTTTTCGGGAAGAAAATCAGCATGAATAAGTCCAAAGCGATCATCTCCTTTTCCAAACAAAGCTAATTCGGATTTTGCCTTATTCCTAGCTTTAAGAATTAGGTCTTTCCGGCTAACATCTATCCCCTCAGCCTCCCAGAAACGCCCCCATAAGGGGTTGTCACCCAACAACCCGTCCACATCCCAATAATGACGCGTGAAACCGATAGGTCTTTCCCAAACCTCAGACTGATTGTGAAGCTTAGCCATGAGGCTCCCGACCATAGAGTAATTTTCAGCAATCCCGGTACCACATTCGTTACCCCCTTTGTCTATAGCTCCCAAGGGAGTTCCAAGCACCCACTCAAGAAGGTCAACCTGCCTAGGATCAGAATCACTGAAGTGCCTGAAAAGGGTGCCATCCTTGGTCGGGATAACCTTTGGTGTTGTTACCCCATGACTATCTAGCGCTGCCATCCATTGAAGCTCCGATGTAAGTGCTTCATCTGAGTGATAACCAGCCCTGTGTACTCGCAACGCATATTTAGCATTTCCGGCGTTAACAGCAAAAACAGTATTTTCTCTGGCACTGATCAATGCCACTGAAGACAGATCGTTAATACCCCACTGCTCAACTAATAGCTGTGTCAGAATATCTATCTCATCGTGTAATTTATCTTCAACTAAAACACTTATATTGCTCATACACAAAATTCTCGTTCCGGGAGAGTAAATTCGCCGCGATTTGACTAAGGAAATACAGTTTCAAGATAAATTTTCAAAAACAACATTCAGCTTTTCCAGTAACTCATCTGCATTATCACGTGAGAATGTTAAAGGCGGTCTAATCTTCACTACATTCCCGAACATTCCAGTAACCCCCAGTAATACTCCGGCCCGTTTCATTTCTTCGGCAACCTTTTTTGCCTCCTTCGACGCAGGCATAAGATCCTTTTTACTGGTGACCAATTCGATACCAAGAAACAATCCCATACCCCTAATGTCGCCAATAAGGGAGTACTTCTTAGATAATTCTTTGAGCTTCACCTTTAAGTATCCACCCACACTCTCGGCATTACGTTGTAACTTTTCGTTCTGAATAATAGAAAGTACGGCATTAGCTGCCGCCATTGAAACAGGATTTCCACCGAAGGTATTAAAGTAAAATGCATGGCGAGAAAACTCTTTAGCAATTTCAGGAGTTGTCACTACAGCCGCTACAGGGTGACCCGCCCCCATAGGTTTACCCATCGTTACAATGTCGGGGATCACATCATAGTTTTCAAACCCCCACATTGCTTCACCTGTGCGACCAAAGCCGGCCTGAACCTCATCAGCAATACATAACCCTCCTGCTGCTCGAACTCGACGGTAAACCTCTTTAAAATAATCTTTCGGCGCCTCCAATGTCCCTTGAGTATCAAAAATTGAGTCACACATGAACGCGGCCAAACCGTGACCGGCTAAATCAAGTTGATCAATAGCCGCATCTACCTTTGATGCATAATAAGGGCCGCTGGTCTCATCTAACACCCGATTCGATCCTCGAAATATATTTGGCGGCTCCACTGTCGCGACATAATCGGGCTGCGTACTCAGAAAATGTCCACAACTTGATAGGCCGTTAATTAGTGACGAATTACCGTGATAAGAATTCTCCATAACAATCGCACCATGATTGCCGCTGGCGGCTCTAGCGATCCTCATAGCCAAATCATTAGCTTCGGTTCCTGAGCATACAAACATGCATACACTCAACTCACCGGGTAGTGTCTCAGTTAGCCTTTCTGCATAAATTACGATTTCTTCATGCAGATACCTTGTGTGTGTTGAGCAGACCAGCTTGCTTACTGATTGCATTTACAACTTGTGGGTGGCAGTGCCCAACTGATGCCACATTGTTGTAGCAATCAAGAAAGGCCTTCCCATTGGCATCATAGAGAAAGCAATCTTCGCCACGAACAATGTGGACAGGCTCTTCATAAAACAATAACGAAGCCCCAACTGACTTTCGCCTTCGATGCATTAATTCTCCAGCATCGCTCTTTCCGATGCCAAGAATCGAAGCTGCGCCCGGCCCGGTGTAAACTGATGGCTCTGAACCTATACTGTTCGCCAACGAATGATCATTGTCCGTCATTAGAAACCTCATTGTGTGTTTTTACGATGATAAGCCAACGACGCGCATCAAAGTAAGCTCTCAAAAACCAGTATTGCTTTGTGGGCTTAATAATGAAAACTATGAGTCGACCAAGTGCTGAAGATGTTCGTAACCAGCCGCTGCTGCAAAGTTTGGCAATGTCCAAACCTCTCCCTGGCATCCCCAGTCACCATCACCGATGGTGTCGATAATGATTGAGGTTAGTACCGCCTGCTTTTGCGTTTCTGAAGCAATAGATAATATTG
>ERZ1027208.529-NODE-529-length-14630-cov-7.651389_pt1 | contig 14630 bp, 17 predicted proteins | sample MGYA00520867_ERZ1027208 | MGnify/ENA primary metagenome ERZ1027208 (study PRJEB33311, sample SAMEA4378413) | marine metagenome | biome: Marine biome; feature: Fjord; material: Water | collected 2014-07-20T08:00:00Z/2014-07-... | depth 75 m ...
GCCGTACTCATCAATAACCAGCGCCATGTGCCGACGCTCTGCCTGCATTTTGCTCAGCAACACACCAATGGTCATGGAAGGTGGCACGTAGACCAGCGGGCGTACCAGTTCTGATAAATTGAAATTCTTGGGTTTTCCATTGAATCCAAACTGCAAAGCCAGATCTTTCAGGTGTGCCAAACCGATTGGTGTATCAAGCGTCCCGTCATAGACAGGCAATCTTGTCAGGCCGCTTTCTTTGAAGACTGCAACCAATTCATCCATCGTCGACGTCTGACTGACCGCGACAATATCCGCCTTGGGGATCATCACATCGTCCACACGCATTCGGCGTAGATTGCCCATGCCTGTTGTGCCACGCTCGTTGTTCGCGGCAATCGGTTGCTTGTCATCTACAACATCAGAAGGGCTAAGCGCGCCGATTACACGGCTGAAAAAGCCGCTTCGGCCCGTGTGGGTTTCGCCCTGCTGGGATATGTCATTGGAAGGGGGGTGATCCTGCGCGCTTTGCGCAGCGATAGAAGATCCGTCAGTGTCGCCCATTGGGTCCTGTCTCTGGAAGCGGCGACCTCATTGGTCACCTGTAATCGTGTTATCGTCATAATATGGGTTATCTAACCCCAGATTGCCAAGAATATCGACCTCAATTCCCTCCATAAGCGATGCATCGCCCTCTGTTAGGTGGTCATACCCCAATAAATGCAACACTCCGTGAATGATGAGGTGGGTTATGTGATCCTCAATCGGCTTGGATGATTCGGCCGCCTCGCGTGCGCAAGTGTTATAGCTTAGCGCGATATCACCAAGTTCTAGCATCCCGTCAAAGCCGACTTGCGGCGCAGGAGGCGTTTGCCCTTCCGCAGGCGGCGCAAGCGGTTGTGCGGGCCAACTCAACACATTGGTTGGAGTTGGCTTATCACGGAACTCTTCGTTGAGGACCGCAATCCGTGCATCATCGCAAGCCAGCAACGCGACCTCACACTCATCAGGAACCAACGCCATGTGCTCCAGTGTGGCAATCACGGCGCGCTGTGCCAACGGCGCAAGCATAGCCTCATCCCAGACAGGTGCCTCAATCAAAATATCAAGCGTGTCCAAGTGCCTAACCGTCGCGCTTCACGGCGCGTTCAGCCTCGGCCTCATAGGCCTCAATGATCGCAGCGACCAACGGGTGGCGCACAACATCCTTGGAGGTAAAATAGCTAAAGCTAATCTTGGGAATACGGTTCAATAGACGTTCCGCATCCGCCAAGCCCGAGGCCTGCCCGCGCGGCAAATCGATTTGGGTACGGTCTCCCGTAATCACCATCCGCGATCCCTCGCCTAAGCGCGTAAGGAACATCTTCATCTGCATCGCCGTGGCGTTTTGCGCCTCATCCAGCACTACAAACGCATTGGACAGCGTACGGCCCCGCATAAAGGCAAGCGGCGCAATCTCGATCGTCTTTTCTTCGCGCAACTTGGCAAGTTGTTTGCCGGGTAAGAAATCATTCAACGCATCATACAGAGGTTGCATGTAAGGATCGACTTTTTCGTCTTGCGTACCGGGCAAAAAGCCAAGCTTTTCACCTGCCTCAACTGCCGGACGGCTGAGGATGATCTTATCGACCTTGCCAGAGAGAAACATCGACACACCAACAGCGACCGCCAGATAGGTTTTGCCTGTACCAGCAGGGCCAATGCCAAAGGCCAGCTCATTGTTAAACAGTGCTTCAACATACGCTTTTTGGGCTTTTGTGCGCGGCTCAACCCGCTTTTTACGAGTTTGGATTTCTATCCCACCGCTGATCGGCATTTCGATCTGATCACCGTCACGCACGCCCGTATCTTCCGCCGAGGCACCCATACGCAAAACCATCTCTACATCTGCAGGCTCAACGCTGCGTCCGCCTTCAAGGCGTGCATAAAGTGTTTGCAAAACTTGCGCAGCGCGCTCAGTCGCCTGCGGCTCTCCCAATAGGGTCAAGAAATTACCTCGGCGTACGATCTGAATCTCCAACGCCTTTTCGACCAACGCCAGATGTTGATCAAAAGGCCCACAAAGGTCGATCAGCAGACGGTTATCGGAAAAATCAAGCACAGGACCGGGCGGACCCGTTTCAGGCGTGAGCGTATCAGATTGAGACAAGAGCGGTTCCTTTCAGGCGTTCAGATAAATGAGATAAGACGTGATGTACGGCAATGCCAGTGCCCAAACGAAAAAGGGCCGCAGTGCAATGCACGCGGCCCCTTATTATTTCGTGTCAGATGCAACAAATCAGATCGGGTCGCCGATGATGCTTGTTGCGCCTTTTTTGAAATCACCAACAGTATGGGTAGGCGGAGCCACCCCTGAACATACAGGTTTACCATATTTGTCGAGCCGCGCAGAGAGGTATCCTTCGACACCGTCATCGATGATCCAGTGGTCACACCCGTTCGGATCAACCCAAATACCGGCTTCAAGTTGGCTCAGATGCTTTTTATCAATGCCCCCATCAACCGATTTATCAGGGCCATTTGCACGAAGCTGAAAGTCTTCACATGCTGACACCAAAGTTGCCAATCCGACAAGCGCTGTGATTTTAAGAATATTCATATGCTTGGTCCCCTCAGCGAACACAGATGATTTCGACGCGGCGGTTCTTTGCCATGCCAGAAGCGGAGCCATTGGACGCGGCGGGCTGACGCTCACCATATCCGCGCACATCAGCGATGCGTGCGCCCGATGCTTTGGCAACTTTGGCAACCGAATTAGCGCGGTTCAATGACAGGCGCATGTTATACGCGTCAGAGGCACGGCTATCTGTGTGACCTGTGATGATAAAACTGGTTGCAGTGGCCGACTTGAAGAATTCGTTCAACCGTTGCTGCCCGCTTTTGGAAACGCGCGCGCTGTTTGTTGCAAAGAACTGGTCGCTTTGCATCACGCCACAAACATTTCCGCGACGGCAAACGGGAATACCCTGACGGTTGGTGTGCGGTGTCATGTAACCTTCAACACCATCATCCATCACCCAGTGTTCGCACCCATCAGGGTCGACCCAGATGGTTGGAATATACTGGCCCTTATCACGGCCAGTCTGGCTTTTTGTTTGCGCACTCACGGCGGCGCCTTGCAGAGCAAGTGCAGCTACCATTGCCGCCCCTGCTGTCAACCGAAGTGTTTTGAAAAGTGTGTTCACCACAGCTCTTTTCCTCTTTCTGTTCCCCCGAAGCGTACTTAGAACGCACCGCGCCCCAGAAAGCTCCATATTCAAATACCTTAGGCAAAACAAAGGGACTAGGAAAGAACTATGTGCCACATATGGTGGGTACATTGCCGAAAACCGCAAATTCGGGTGGAATATGGTTTCTATTGCGCATTCCGTTAAGTAAATCATCCCCAAAATGGGGCAAATCCACCAATCTCGATACGACTCAACCTATTTTTAGTTGGCCGAAAGCCTAAATCTGTTGCGCAGTCAGCGAGTTTGTCATCGCGCGCGTGATCCGCACAGGGACAATATCACCAATCTGAGCCGCCGCATTTTCAATGTGTACCGCATGGAGGTATTCAGATTTGCCCAACATTTGGCCATCTTGGCGACCAACCTTTTCGACCAATACCGACAAATCCCGACCTACCATACTTTCCTGAATAGCACGCTGCTGGCGCGTAATCAGGGCTTGCAAACGCTGCAAGCGTTCGTCTGCTTCGGCAGGATCAACCTGCGAACGCGTAGCCGCCGGCGTTCCGGGACGGGTGGAATATTTGAAGCTGTAGGCATAGCCGTAGTTGACCTGCTCAACCAAATCCATTGTCGCCTGAAAATCTTCTTCTGTTTCTTCAGGGAAGCCCACGATGAAATCGCCGGACATCATAATGTCAGGACGGACCTCACGGATGCGCTCGATAAGGCGCAGGTAGCTTTCGGCGGTATGGCTGCGGTTCATACGTTTAAGAATACGGTCTGATCCGGACTGAACAGGCAAATGCAGATATGGCATCAGTTTGTCAGTATCTGCATGGGCTGCAATCAGGTCGTCATCCATGTCGTTGGGATGCGAGGTAGTATACCGAATACGTTCTAGGCCATCAATTTTGCTCAGGGCGCGAACCAGTTGCGCCAGTGTCATGCCACCATGATAGGCGTTAACGTTCTGCCCCAACAAAGTAACCTCGCGCACGCCCCGCTCTACCAATTCTTGAGCCTCAAGAACAACGCGGTCCGCAGGGCGCGACACCTCGGCACCCCGAGTATAGGGCACAACACAGAACGCACAGAATTTATCGCAACCTTCTTGAACCGTTAAAAACGCCGCCGGAGCACGGCGCGCCTTACCGCCCCGCCCCTTCAGGTGCGCAAACTTGTCCTCTTCAGGAAAATCAGTGTCTAGCGCCGTTTTCCCTTCACGGATCCGTGCCTCCATCTGGGGCAAACGGTGGTAGGACTGTGGTCCCACAACCAGATCAACAGCAGGTTGACGGCGCATAATTTCTGCACCCTCCGCCTGCGCCACACATCCAGTCACCCCGATCTTGAGGTCAGGGTTCAGCTCCTTGAGAGGTTTCATGCGGCCCAATTCCGAATACACCTTTTCAGCCGCCTTTTCGCGGATGTGACAGGTATTGAGCAGGATCATATCCGCATCTTCTGCGGTATCCGTCTGCACATACCCTTCAAGGCTTTCGGCCATGCGCTCACTGTCATAGACGTTCATCTGACAGCCATAGGTCTTGATAAAGAGCTTTTTGGGTGTGTCGTTTTTGGTCTCGGACATGATGTGCGCCTACGAATAATCGGTTAGATTGGATGACGCGCGAACTATCAGCGTGCGCGGCATCTTGCAATGCACGCTGAATTAACCGATTCTGTGCGCAACTTGTATATTACCGATCCGGATACCATAGTATTTTATGCGTTACTCTTCTTTAGAACAGTTCATCACCCAACAAGGGGCGGCCCTTGCCAAAGGGCCGATTGCCATTGTGATGGTCGAAGACGACGTAGAAGTAGACACAACCCTGCGCCATCACCTGCAATCAGGTTTTGAAATGGTGTTGGCCCTGATGCCTACTGAGTTCTCACTGCCGCGCGACCTGCAGGAAACTGCACATCGGATCGACTATGAGATGTCCCTTGAAGGTGCCACTGAGAAAGCAGTCAATGCGCTCATCAAAGCAGCTCCCGGACAGTGGATATATTATTGCTACAATGCTGAGTATCTGTTCTTCCCCTTCTGTGAAACCCGTTCGATTACCGAGATGATTGCCTTTCACACAGAAGAACGCCGCGATTCCATGCTGACGTACATCATTGATCTTTACGCCGATGATTTAGAAACTCACCCAAAGGCTGTTTCTTTGGAACGCGCCCATCTTGACCGTTCAGGGTATTACGCATTGGCGCGGCCTGACCCGTTGAACGATGGTCATCCAAAGGAAAGGCAGCTTGATTTTTTTGGCGGCCTACGCTGGCGTTACGAGGAGCATGTACCAGCTGCACGTCGTAAAATTGACCGCATCGCCCTGTTTCGTGCCACACCCGGGCTAACCCTGCGCGACGATCACACGTTCTCGGACGAAGAATATAATACCTATGCCTGCCCATGGCATCACAACATCACTGCCACGGTCTGCTCTTTTCGCACAGCGAAGGCACTCAAGGCGAACCCCGGTAGTAGATATGATATCGACACGTTCAAATGGCACAACTCTGCCCCGTTTGAATGGCATTCCCGTCAATTGCTTGATTTGGGCTTGATGGAGCCGGGGCAATGGTTCTGAATAACTGAGACCGTTTTAATAGAGCGCCCAGCTTGCACTGGCACTCTATTAAATTCTGCGCAGTCATTAGCCAATATTGGCCTTTTTGATCAGCCGGCCAACAATGCTTGTCGTCAAACTGATCACTACCAACAACATAGCCAATGCGATCAGCACAAATTTAACGCTGGCAAAACCTGAGTACGGGAACGCAAGCCAATCCGCAAAATCTGTTGGGTTTGCAAGCATGACAAACGACCAGCCATTTTCAATGGCATCGCACATTGCACCCAACAAGACCAAAAATCCCGCCCAGATACCGATCCGCCGTCCAACGCTACCTTCTCTGCCAAGTCGCGCAATCAATGTGAACACGAACAGCCCAAGACAGCACATCGCAACGATGAACCCATAATCAATAATCTGCGTACGCACGTAAATCCCCAGCGTGCCCGCCTCCTCCATTGCGGCATAATACCCTTTAATGGTTGCCGAATCAAAACTCGTCTGCCCCGTCACGTAATCCACTGGATGCATTGAAGCTGCATAGCTGCGATCCAACGCCCCCTTAACCCACTGAAATAAAGCCATTGATCCGACTGCGGCAGTAACGTGCATCCAGATTGGTGACGTTGTGATGCGGGTAATAAGGTTAAGGGGCATTTTCGATTCTCCATTTGCATTCCTGGGAATGTATTTATATTCTATGGAATGTAAGTCAACAGGAAATTCAAAAATGGCACAGCTTACTGGACCAGTGATCGCGGAATGCTCGACTTGGTTGTCAATTGTGAGCAAGCTATTCGGCACCCGAATGCAAATACTGTTAGAACCACATGACCTGACACCCGCACAGTTCAGCATCCTGCACCATGTTGCCCGACAACGGTTGGAAGGCGGTGCGCGTATTTCAGACATCGCGGCAGCGGTAGAGGTCGAACAACCCGCCGTGACCAAAACAATGGCAAAATTTCAAAATATGGGATTGGTCGATATCGTCAGCAGCAAGACAGACAAGCGCGCCAAACTGGTAAGCGCCAAACCTGCAGCAGGCGAACTTTTAGGCAAGGTCTACCAAGATATAGGGCCAGATCTGTACAAGGTATTTGATACCATTGGAGCCGAGGAAATCGTTCAGTTCACCCAACTGCTGAAGCAGCTTGGTCAGTGGCTAGACCAGAACCGACTGAATACAAAACAATAATCTGAACACACAAACGCTGACTTTATTACTAAAATTCGAAAATCACCCTGATCCAGGCCGATTTATCTTGATCCGACTCTGCGGCATCTGGCTTCCGCTTGGCTTTGCTTGAGGTCGCTCGCTTGAAATACCCAACTGGTCCAACGCCTGCGCCTCCTGACTACCTTGCGTATAGCCAAGCCCGCGAATTGCATCGTTACGCACATCTTCAGCGCTTGCATGTTGCGCGTCGCCACTGCTGATGACGGCAAGCGCCAAATCCTGTACCATATCGCGCAGTTGCGGGTCAGTCCGCAGAGCCACAAGCAGACAGGCACTATGCCCAAATCCGATAATACGCCCCAAGATACGGGCCTTGCGCCCACGGGAGCGACGATTAATCAGCCGCTCTTCGCGGTATGTTTCTGAAAATGTCATACCTGCAATTAACCAGCAATCACGGCAATATTTTGACCACACACGCGAAAAACCACGTGCAGGCGGCGCACGCAGCCACTAGACCCGTCCGCATGAATGATCCCCAACCCTTTGAAATTTTTCTGGTGACCTTGCCGGGACTGGAATCTGTGCTGTGCGAAGAAGCACTTGAATGTGGCTTTGTCGGAGCTGTCGCCGTACCGGGCGGCGTGACGCTTCAGGGGGGATGGCCAGATGTTTGGCGCGCCAATCTGGTATTGCGCGGTGCCACACGTGTTCTGGCCCGCATCGGTGGCTTCATGGCGTTCCACCTTGCTCAACTTGACAAACGCAGCCGCAAGTTTCCCTTTAGCGATTTGTTGCGCACTGACGTCCCACTGCGCGTGCAGGTTACAACCAAAGCCTCCAAAATTTACCATGCCCGCGCCGCCGCCCAGAGGGTCGAGACCGCATTGACGGATACCCATGGCCTCACCCTTGATCCAGAGGCAACGTTGATTCTGAAAGTCCGCATTGACGACAATCAGGTGCTCTTCAGTCTAGATACATCCGGAGAAAGCCTGCACAAGCGCGGCCACAAAGAGGCTGTAGGCAAAGCGCCAATGCGCGAAACGCTGGCCTCCCTGATGTTGCGACAAGCTGGATACACCGGAAAAGAACCCGTGGTGGACCCGATGTGTGGCTCTGGCACCTTCCCAATCGAGGCTGCCGAAATCGCCGCCGGCCTGCTGCCCGGTCGCAGCCGCGAATTCGCGTTTCAGCAGCTTGCTAATTATGATGCCGACGCATTCGCCCGGATGAAGGATGTTCCAACGCGCACAGCGCCAGCCCATTTTTATGGATCAGATCGCGACGCAGGTGTCATTCGAATGGCTCAGGCCAATGCCGAACGCGCGGGCGTCCAAGACCTTACACATTTCGTCAATCGCCCCGCCGGTGAGCTTACCCCGCCCGAAGGCCCTCCCGGCCTTGTGAGCGTTAACCCACCCTACGGTGCGCGCATCGGCAACAAGCAACTGCTCTACCCGCTATACGGCACACTTGGCAAAACCCTGCTAACCCGCTTTAAGGGTTGGCGCGTGGCGCTTGTCACCAGTGAACCTTCCCTCGCAAAAGCAACTGCCCTACCGTGGAAACCCCAAGGCCCCGCCATCGCCCATGGCGGCATGAAGGTCTGGCTGTGGCAAACACCGCCGCTAAGATAATAAAGGACATCCCATTATGACCCATATCAACGTTGCAAACCTGACCCTTGGCAATGATCTACCCATGACCCTAATCGGGGGCATGAATGTTCTCGAAAGTCGCGACATGGCTATGCAGGTGGTTGAGGCCTATGTGGAAGTCACCACAAAACTGGGCATCCCTTACGTGTTCAAGGCGTCCTTTGATAAGGCCAACCGCTCGTCTGTGCATTCTTACCGTGGTCCGGGCATGGAAGAAGGTCTGAAGATATTTCAAGAGATCAAACGTACCTTCAATGTGCCCGTCATCACCGACATCCACACCGAGGCCCAATGTGCGCCCGTGGCCGAAGTCTGTGACATCCTTCAGGTGCCCGCCTTCCTTGCACGCCAGACTGATCTGATCGCTGCAGTTGCAGCAACTGGCGCCGTGATTAACGTCAAGAAACCCCAGTTCATCAGCCCGCCACAGATGAGAAACATCGTCGAAAAGCTGCGTGAATGCGGCAATGACCAGATCATGCTGTGCGAACGTGGAGCCTGCTTTGGTTATGACAATCTGGTTGTGGATATGTTGGGCATTCGTACCATGCGCGATGTGTCAGACGACGCCCCCATCATCTTTGATGTCACCCACGCGCTGCAAATGCGCGATCCGGGCGGTGCCGCATCTGGTGGTCGCCGTGGACAAGTCGCCGAGCTGGGCCGCGCTGGTCTGGGAGTCGGCATTGCCGGCCTCTTCCTAGAAGCACACCCGAATCCTGATGAAGCACTCTGTGATGGCCCCAGCGCCCTACCGCTGGACAAGCTGGAACCATTCCTAGGCCAGATGAAAGCAGTAGATGATGTGGTGAAGTCCCTACCACCATTGGATATCGCTTAAAGCTGAAACAAGCACGGGTACTCTATCCAACAGCGGTCGTTGATCCAATTCGGTGGCAACGACCGCTGTGCGGGACAAAGCTGCCATTGCATCGATCACTCGAATGGCGCTTAATCAAACAATGATGCAATACCCAGTTGCGGGATAGAGGTGACATGACAACACCGTTCATTGTTCGAGAGTTTGAAGTTGATGGCAAGGCTGTTGCATGTCGGTTCTTTCAGCCTGAACGGGCTGAAGTCGATTATATGTGCCGTTACGAAATTGACTGGCCAAACAAAAAGGTATCAAGAAATTCGTACGGTATTGACCAAGTTCAAGCACTTCTCTTGGCTATGCAAAGTGCCCATGCTGTATTGCTGCTTGCAAGGGTCAAGAAGGGGTCAAAAGTCGAATTTTTAGAAACTGAAAATCTATCTCTTCCTATCCTGAGCTCTTGCCGAGATTTGTCACCAACGAACAGCTTTTAAAGAGGCTGATGTGGGCTCAAACTGGTCTTTCGCTTCGCTTAACGCCAGGTCCGGTTTCCGGCAAAAGCTCAACAGCGCTGACATCACGCAAGTATAGAGAGGAAAAGCGCCGCTTTGCAGCAGCGCCTTCTTTATTTCTAAAAGCGAGAAACCCTTCAGAGGTTTTCAGCCTGCGGCATCCCCAACACGTGGTAGCCGCCGTCAACGTGGATGATCTCGCCCGTGGTGCAGGCACCTGCTTCGGACGCTAGATAGACTGCTGTACCACCAACCGCTGCCAGCGTGGCGTTCTCGCGCATCGGGGCGTTCAGACCTGTGTGCTTGTAGGTCTTGCGCGCACCGCCAATAGCGGCGCCTGCCAGTGTCTTCATCGGGCCAGGTGAAATCGCGTTAACGCGGATACCTTCAGGACCCAGATCATTCGCCAGATAGCGCGTAGCGCTTTCCAGTGCGGCCTTGGCCACACCCATGACGTTATAGTTTGGCACAACTTTGTTGGAGCCTTGATACGTGAGCGTCAGCAGCGTACCGCCATTCTCGGTCATCATCGGATGTGCACGGCGCGCCACCTCGATAAAGCTATAGGCCGAGATATCCATCGAGTGTTTAAAGTTCGCGCGGCTGGTGTTCAGGAAGCGGCCTGTCAGCTCGGATTTGTCCGAAAACGCAATGGCATGAACCACAAAATCAATCGTTGGCCAACGCGCACCCAGTTGATCAAATGCGGCATCTAGTGACGCATCATCCGTCACATCCACATCCACCATAAAGTCAGAGCCGACGCTCTCAGCCAGCGGCTTGAGTCGAGTGCCAAACGCATCGCCCTGATAGGTGAACGCCAGTTCAGCGCCCGCCTCTGCCATTGCTTTTGCAATGCCCCAAGCGATTGAGCGCTCATTTGCAACGCCCATAATTAGTCCACGTTTTCCGCTCAGCATTCCGGTCATTATTTTGATCCTAACCTTGGTATTTCGAAAGGATCATTGATCCGTTTGTGCCGCCAAACCCGAACGAGTTGGTCATCACAGAGTCGAGGCCTGCACCGTCCACGCGCGTTGTTGCGATCTCGGCTGGGTCCAGACGGTCGTCCAGTTCTTGCACGTTGATGGACGGCGCGATGAAATCATCTTCCAGCATCAACAGGCAGAAGATCGCCTCCAATGCACCCGCAGCACCCTGCGCGTGGCCTGTCATGGATTTGGTTGAGCTGACGGGCGGCGTGCTGCCTTGGCCAAATACGCGGCGGACTGCTTCGATCTCACCCACGTCACCAACAGGTGTCGAGGTACCGTGCGCGTTGATGTAGCTGACCTTGCGGCCTTCTGGCAGGGATTGCAGCGCTAGGCGCATTGCGCGCTCGCCACCTTCACCGCTGGGGGCAACCATATCGTGGCCATCTGACGTCGCGGCGTAGCCCGTGACTTCGGCGTAAATTTTGGCACCGCGTGCCAAAGCGTGTTCCAGATCTTCGAGGACAACCATACCGCCGCCACCGGAGATGACAAAACCATCGCGGTTTTGGTCAAACGCGCGCGATGCCAGCTCTGGTGTGTCATTATATTTGCTGCTCATCGCGCCCATGGCGTCAAACAAACAGGACAGCGTCCAATCCAACTCTTCTCCGCCACCAGCAAACATAACGTCCTGTTTGCCCATCATGATCTGTTCTGCCGCGTTGCCGATGCAATGCAGTGAGGTCGAGCACGCCGAGGTGATGGAATAGTTGATGCCTTTGATTTTATAGGCGGTGGACAGGTTTGCGCTCACGGTTGAGCTCATGCATTTTGGCACTGCAAACGGCCCGATGCGTTTGGTCGCGCCAGTGTTTTTGACAACATCATGCGCCGCCAGCATAGCCGACGTTGACGGCCCACCAGACCCAGCAACCAAACCTGTCCGCGGGTTGGATACAGTTTCTTCGCCCAGACCAGAGTCTTCGATCGCTTGACCTAACGCAAGGTAGGCATAGGCCGCGCCATCCCCCATAAAGCGGAACGTGCGTTTGTCTATATGCTCAGACGGTTTAATCTTGAGAGTACCGGCAATCCGGCTGCGAAAGCCGTGCTCGGTCATGGATTCAGAGGCGACAATACCGCTGGTGCCCGCTTTTAGCGATGCTTTGACCTCGGTTGCATTGTTCCCGATGGATGAGACAATTCCCAGCCCTGTGACGACGACGCGGCGCATATGCAGCACTCCCTAAACTTCTCTGTCCCTTCTTAGGACAGGCCTGCAGCACGGCGCAAGCAACTCGCCCCACCCTACCGCTATGAGAGCGTTACCGATTTAGGGTACAAACATCAACGGATAGGTGGAATTTTGATGCCCTAAACGTTACTCGCCTGTCCGTGGAAAGCAGTAACAAACTGCAGCTCGGTGCCAAAGGCACTAAAGGTGATGTTGCTGATTGAGGGCAGATCCACTTTGCGGACAAAACTGCCTTTTGTAGAGTGGTGTCCAACGACCGCTCTTTGTCCTAGATGCTCGGACCGAAATACACGATATCGAAGCTGCGCAACTTAATTGGGCTTTGCACTACCCACTTGATCTCTCTGGGCCAGAGCAAGTGCCATCATGTATACTCAACAGATGTTTAGCTTTCACTTTTTACAGCTGGCTCGAATAGAGGCAGCGGAAAACGAATTGGCCTTCCTTCCTGCTGACAGATATTCGCCCAGAAATCTCTAACCATGTCGTTCACTTCCCATACTTCACCCTCAGAAACAAAGTGTTCGGTAAGCAAGCCAGGGCTGTGCTTCGCCGTGTTAACCTTATTGCGGAACTTATGAAACTTTCCGTACAATTCCTGAGGAAACGCTAAACCTGTCTTCGATAGATTTTTCTTCACAGAATTGAGAAAATCGCCGTCGAACCCTAGCTCAGATTTATCTTGCTCACGCTTTTTGGTAGAGATGAACTCTCGAATCTCCTTTTCCCATACGTGATACTCTCTGAGGAATGCTCCTTGGCAGATAGTTTCACAAACCCATGGAGCCATAAGGTTTGTTTGAAATGCACCAAACATCCCATCATCCAGTTTACCCGCACTTTGGAAACCTTGCTGCATTACTGCATGAAGGCCATATTTTATTGCGTTCCGTCTATGTTGGGATTGAAAATAGTTCACGTAAGCTTTTGATGAGACAGTATTGTGGATTTCCAAGGGATCGGTTCCTGTTTCTACGCCATCGTCAAAATTCACCTTTCGCTCGCGACATTCAAGTAGCGGACCTTCGCTGCACACGAAAGCTTGGTAGGTAAGGGCTCAGAACAAGCTGAGCTGAAATCGCCCACGAAAAACACCGCCACATGCTTTATCAAGCAAACGACGGCGTTCTGGCGACGTCATATCGCGCTACAGTTTCGTACTTGACTGGATCAGCTCTCGCTCAATGCTACCCTCAGTCCTTTGACCTCGTAAATCACTTCGCCGTCTGCCTCGACGATACCATTCGCCACCCCCATGGTGAGGCGGCGTGTTTGGAGCGCTTTGGTGAACTCAATTTTATAAGTGAGCATTTTGCGGTCAGGACGCACCATGCCCTTTAGCCTCACTTCGTCAACGCCAACGGCCATGCCGCGACCTTTCCAGCCGCGCCAGCCAAGGTTGAACCCTGTCAGCTGCCACAAGCCATCTAGGCCAAGGCAGCCGGGCATGATCGGGTTACCCGGAAAGTGGCAATCAAAGAACCAAAGTTCAGGGGTGATGTCGAACTCCGCCACGATGTGACCTTTGCCGTGTTCGCCGCCATCGCCGGAAACTTCGGTGATGCGATCCATCATCAGCATGGGCGGTGCAGGCAGCTGTGCATTGCCCTCACCAAATAATTCTCCACGCGCACATTTCAGCAAGTCTTCTTTGTCAAAGCTCGTTGGGTAGTCTGCCATGGGGGTATCTCCTGCGCGATTTTATGTTGTTTTCCACCTAACACCGAGGCTTACGCAGCTGCAAGGGGGAGCTAATTGTCGCAGCACTCGCTGCAATGCACTGTTCAAATAGGCACTATCAGCCTGTTTTGCATGTGGTCGATACATTCCCAAAGCATTTGCAATTGAAATGTCCCCGCATCGCGCTCTATATTAGGGCTACTTGGCAACGAGGCAGATCATGTTTGATACCCACCTAGAAACCGGAACCAAATGGCTTGCGACAGCAGGCCTACGCCCAACGCGTCAGCGTGTGGTATTGGCTTCGTTGTTGGTTGGAGATGGCCAAGACCGGCATGTCACTGCCGAAAGCCTGTTTGACGCAGCCAAAGATGGCGGCGATAGCGTTTCGCTTGCCACGGTTTACAACACCCTGCGCGCGTTCTGCGATGCGGGTCTGTTGCAAGAAGTTACTGTTGACGGATCACGCAGCTATTTCGACACAAACACCCATGACCACCCGCATTTCTTTTGGGAAGACGAGGCACGCCTGACCGATGCACCCTCAGACCAGTTGGTGATCGCACAGCTTCCTGATGCACCTGAGGGTGCCGAGATTGCGTCAGTAGATGTTGTGATCCGTTTGCGCCAAAAAGCGTAACCCCGACAGATCGTCGATCATCTTAGAGCTCTAATTCAAAAAAATGCGCCCTCCGATATTTCGGAAAGCACCTTCATTTCGCAGGCCTGCCGCAAACGACGCACCCCGACCACGCCCCTTGAGCAGGGCTTCTGACGCGTCGCTGTTCAGAAGCTCGATACACAATAGCAGGTCTTTGCCGGCCCGCGCTGGGTGCCCGTCCCGCGATACGGCTGA
>ERZ1027208.530-NODE-530-length-14587-cov-19.838426_pt1 | contig 14587 bp, 13 predicted proteins | sample MGYA00520867_ERZ1027208 | MGnify/ENA primary metagenome ERZ1027208 (study PRJEB33311, sample SAMEA4378413) | marine metagenome | biome: Marine biome; feature: Fjord; material: Water | collected 2014-07-20T08:00:00Z/2014-07-... | depth 75 m ...
ATCTAAAGCAGAGCATTTTTTAAAACGTGATTTCCTGTTTTTTATACCAAACATCATTTTCTTTTTTATAGAATTAATCGAAATCATTTATTCTGAAGGTATTCCCATAGTCGACTTTATAGAAATTATTGTAGAGTCTACATTTTTGGCTTATATGATTTACACGCTCATTAGTTTATTAAAGAAGAAATCTCAAAAATGGATGCTTTTTTTTATAATTCCATTAGTTATAATAATTGGATTTTCTATAATTGACGAAATACTGTACTGGTTTCATATCGATCAAACTATTTTCTCAAAAACAGATGAACATTTAGGAAACTACACTATTATTATCGTCGCATTTCTTTTTTATACCATTGCATTAAAACTTATGCTTTCCCCAAAGGACATACTCATTAAAAACAATAGTTTAAAATATAAAAGCTCTTCATTAAGTACAAACCAAATCACAGCTATTAAACAAGAGCTTACCCTTTTAATGGAAAAAGATAAACTTTATGAAGATTCTACACTTTCCATTCAAAAAATTGCAGAAACCCTAAATGTGCCAAGACAATACATTTCAGAAGTTTTAAATAGTTATATGAATACTACGTTTCAAGATTTCATTAACAAATATCGTGTGGAAGCTTTCACGAATTGTTTAGAACAAAAAGAATTTGAAAGTTACACGTTTTTAGGTATCGCGAAAAATGTTGGCTTTAACTCAAAAACGTCATTTAATACTGCTTTTAAAAAATTTAAAAACGAAACCCCCTCAGAATACAAAAACCGCGTTATTACTAACGATTAATGTGTTCAAAGTGATTATACCGAACCCATTTTATTAAAGACCTACCTAAAATAACTGGAACTTTGCTTGTTCATTCAATTAAGTTCTTGTTTAATGATTTTAAAAAAATCCCCTACTCGATTTTCGCTATTAAAAACATTCATTCTTTTTTTTATAATTTGCTCTTTTGCAATAAGGCTAACCTTTTTATTTTGGAATTTCAGTGAAGTAGACACTTCTGTTTTCAAATTGATTTACACTTTTTTAATAGGTTTTTTATTTGATATTGGAACCGTATCATTTTTTGCAGTTCCTTATATAATATATCTTATCTTAATTCCTAAAAAATGGTATGGAAAACTATTTGATCGTGCAATAACATATTTTGCATACGCTTTAGGTTTGCTCATTTTTATATTCTCTTTCTTTGCTGAAATAACATTCTGGGAAGAATTTAATCGCCGCTTTAATTTTATTGCGGTCGACTATTTGGTTTACACCAATGAGGTTACTAAAAATATTCAAGAATCTTACCCTATTGAATTATTAATAGCAATAATCCTTTTTCTTCTTAGCACTATCATATATGTAACCTTCAAAAGAGGCATCTTCAAAAGCACCTTTTATAATGATACTCCTTTCAAACAGAAAATCTATCCATCAGTAATCTTGTTATTTATTGCTCTAGTCTTTGGTTTTTCTATAACCAATGAAAATGCTGAACAATTTGACAACAGGTACAATAACGAAATTGCAAAAACAGGCATTTTTTCATTCTTTGCTGCTTATAGAAACAATGAGCTTTCTTATACTGAATTCTATTCTACCATTTCAGATAATGAGGCTTTTAAAACTGTGAAAAGCAAATTGAAAAAAGATAATTTTATAGAAAATACAAATACTTCAATTTACAGAAATATAAAAAACTCAGACAGTTTAAAAACTCCAATTAAACCCAATGTCATTTTTATTTGTATTGAAAGTTTAAGTGCAAAATACCTTAATGCTTTTGGTGGCGAATTAAACATTACACCTAATTTAGATAGTCTTGCCAATAACAGCTTATTTTTTAATAATGTATTTGCCACTGGCACTAGAACGGTGCGAGGTATGGAAGCCATAGCACTATCCATTCCTCCAACACCTGGAAGAAGCATAGTGAAAAGAGATAATAATACAAACCTATTTACCATTGGTGACGTTTTTAAAAACAAAGGATATGAAAGAAACTTTTTTTATGGTGGCGATGGTTATTTTGATAATATGAACACTTTTTTTGGTGGTAATGGTTTTAATATTGTTGATAGAGGTCGTGGTTTTCTTTTAGATTCTAACATAAAAACAAAACGCACGAATATTGAAGATTCTGAAGTTACTTTTGAAAATGCTTGGGGTGTTTGCGATGAAGACATTTATGCAAAAGTTCTAAAAGAAGCCGATTTATCTTATGAAACTGGTCAGCCTTTTTTCGATTTTATAATGACGACATCTAACCATAGACCATATAGTTATCCCGAAGGAAGAATAGATTTAAAGCCCTCTAGAAATTCTAGAGAAAATGTTATTAAGTATACCGATTTTGCCATTGGAGATTTTATTGAAAAAGCAAAAAACAAACCTTGGTTTAAAAACACTGTTTTTGTTATAATGAGCGATCATTGTGCTTTTAGTGCTGGACGTTGGCAATTGGATGTTAAAAATTATCATATTCCAGCATTAATTTATAATCTCCCAAATGTTGCTAACCAAAAAATAGATCAAACGTGCTCACAAATAGACTTATTCCCTACACTGTTTGCTACATTAAATTGGGATTATAATTCCAATCTGTTTGGAAAAAACATTCTTACAATGCAACCAAAAGATGAGCGTGCTTTTATTGGTAATTATAGAAAACTAGGGTTATTGAAAAAAGATACGTTAATGATTTTAGGAGAACAAAAACAAGCCAATCTTTACAAGTGGAATAAAAATGACAATAGCTTAACAGCATTACCAAAAGATTCTATTTTCTTTAAAGAAACCGTTTCTTACTTTCAAGTAGCAGATTATTTATATAGAACTGGCGGCTTAAAACTAAAAGGCAATTAAAATGAAGCACATTCATTTTATTATAAACCCTATTGCAGGATCAGGAAAGAATGAGCTAAACCTAGATTATCTCCATTCAATTTTTGAAAAGGAAAGCTTTAATATCGTTGTGAAAAATTCCGATTATAAAACACACACAAAAGCCTTAACCAAAGCTTCAATTGAAGAAAATGCAGATATTATAGTGGCTTGTGGTGGCGATGGCACCATTAACGAAGTAGCAAATGCTTTAGTCAATACTACTATTCCATTAGGTATTATTCCCTTAGGCTCTGGCAATGGATTAGCTTCAAATCTAAAAATCCCTAAACCTATAGAAAAAGCACTTTTAAAAATTAAAGATCAAAACGTAACCAAGATTGATGTTGGGATGTTTAATGAACACTATTTTTTTAGCAACTCTGGTATTGGTTTTGATGCCAATGTTATTGAGGAATATGAAAAAGCAAACAAAAGAAAACTATCAAGCTATATTAAAGCGAGTTTAAAAACCTTCAAAAATTATAAGTTTATTACTACTGTTGAGCTAGAAATAAATCGAGAGGCTTTTATAATCAATCCTTTTATGGTTTTTATCTCAAACTCCAATGAACTAGGCTACAACTTTAGCTTAACTCCAAAAGCATCTTTACAAGATGGCTTATTAGACATTTTGGTCATTCCTAAAATAAGCAAACTTAAAATAGCTATATTAGGCATATTGATGATGATTAAGAAGACACATTTACTAAATAAAGTACAGCATTATCAAGTCGCTAAAATAGCTTTAACAAACAAAAATAAATCTTGTTTTATAGCTCAAATAGATGGTGAAATGCATACTATAGAAAGCAAAAAAATAAACATCTCAATTATAAAAGAAGGTCTAAACGTAATTGTATAAAATCGTTTAAAGAAAATATTCATTATACCATTCTACTTGATGTCTAACACTTTCCAATAACGTTGTTTTGGGGTTGTAGTTCAATAGTTTTTTAGCTTTGTCAATATTGGCTTTAGTGCGTAATTGATCTCCTGCTCTAGCGACCACATGATTTATTTTTATTGATTTTCCTATTACTGCTTCAACAGCATCAATACCATCTTGCGTGGTGTGTTCTACTTCTGTTCCAAGATTTATGATTTCGCCATTTACTTTAGCTTCATTTCCTATAACGCTAACAATACCATCAACAATATCGCCAACGTAGGTAAAACTCCTTAAATGTGCTGCACTACCTTCGAATAAAGGAAAAGCATCTCCATTATAAGCACAAGCAATTAGTTTAGTATACATTTTTTCAGGACGTTCTCTTGGACCTATGACAGAGTATAAACGTAGTGAGCAGGCATTAAATTTTTTCTCTCTGCTTTTTTGAAGCACCAACTGTTCAGCAGCTAATTTTGTCACCCCATAATGCGAGGCTGGTTTTGGCGCCATATCTTCAGGAAAAGTAGCTTCCAATCCATAAATTGAAGATGTACCAATATTCACAAATAACTCTAAATTTTTAAGCTGCAAAGCATAATCAATCAAGTTTTTTGTTGCAATAATGTTATTAGTAAAATAATCTTCAAATGTTGAGGTAGATGAAATACCTGGTTGTGCCGCAAAATGAAAAATATAATTAATGTCCTTAGGTAAACCATCTAATAGGTTTCCATCTCTTAAATCAGCCTTTATTATCTTAACACCAATATCATTTAAAGCCTTCTCGTTTAATTGTTTGAGTTGTAAACTATAATAATCATTAAAATTATCCAAACCAATAACATTGTGCCCTAAATCCTTTAAACGTTCACAAGTATGAGAACCTATAAAGCCAGATGCACCAGTTACTAAAATATTCATATGCTTAATTTATGTTATACAAAGAAACATATTTTATTTGATACTCATTTTCAATAATTAAAAAAACAATACATTTGTAAGTCTAACAAAAACATATGAGTTACCAATTTACAATAGTTGTGCCTGTTTACAACGAAGAAGATAATTTACTACGTGTAGAAGCTGAATTATTGGGCTTTACCAAGATAGCTTCCAAGCCAACAAAAATATTATTTGTAAATGACGGCTCTAAAGATAAAAGCCAAGACTTAATTGAAACTATTTGCAATAGAAATCCTGAGTTTTCTTTTATTTCTTTTAAGGAAAATAGAGGTTTAAGTGCTGCCATTAAAGCTGGTTTTGATTATACAGAAACCGAATTGGTGGGATATATAGATTCTGATTTACAAACAGCTCCTTCAGATTTTAATTTACTATTAGAACATATTGGAGAGTATGATTTAGTAACTGGTGTGCGTGCCAATAGAAAAGATAGTTTTGTTAAAAATATGTCTTCTAAAATTGCAAACGGTATTCGCCGAAGTTTCACACACGATGGAATGGATGATACGGGTTGCCCTTTAAAAGTAATTAAAACAGATTATGCCAAACGCATTCCTATGTTTAAAGGTTTGCATCGTTTTCTTCCCGCTATGATTTTGTTGCAAAATGGAAAAATCAAACAAGTGCCTGTTCAACATTTTCCTCGTCTTGCTGGACAAGCTAATTTTGGTGTATGGAACCGCTTAATTGGTCCTTTAATGGATTGTTTTGCTTACTTATGGATGAAGAAAAAATATATTAATTACGAAGTTGCCAAACAAAAATAATGAGCGACTGGATCATCTATAGCGTTGGGTTTTTAGCCCAGATTTTGTTTTCTTCTAGGTTGATTGTTCAGTGGTTAACAAGTGAAAAACAGAAACGGGTTACAACACCAACTTTGTTTTGGACACTTAGTTTGATCGCCTCTTTTTTACTATTTATTTATGGTTACTTAAGAAATGACTTTGCTATAATGCTTGGCCAAGGACTTACCTATTTCATTTATATCAGAAATTTACAATTACAAAATCAATGGCAAAAATTTCACATAATTCTACGTTGGATTTTATTATTTATGCCATTATTCATAACTATCTATTATTTTAACAATAATACAATAGATGTTAATTTATTATTCAAAAACGAAGACATCCCTTTTTGGTTATTGGTATTAGGAATTGTGTCTCAAGTTGTTTTTACATTGCGGTTTATTTTTCAATGGTTATATTCAGAAAAACATAAAGAATCTTCCTTACCTTTTGGTTTTTGGGCCTTAAGTCTTATTGGCTCGCTACTTATTTTAACTTATGCTATTTTCAGAAAAGATCCTGTATTATTAGTTGGTCATATTTTAGGTGCCATTATATATGTTAGAAACCTCATTTTATTAAAAAAGCAAAATGCCTGAATCTTTAAAAAAACATCCTGTAATTATACTTTGCCTGCTTATTGCCATAATGCTTTTGCCTAGTTTAGGCACCTTGCAAGTCACGATTATGGAAGCTCGTAATTTTATTACAGCTCGCGAAATGTTGCTAGAAAACAATTGGCTATTAACAACTATGAATGGAGTGGCTCGTTATGAAAAACCGCCTTTACCAACTTGGTTTGCTGCAATTTCTGCTGCAATTTTCGGTATTAAAAGTGTTTTTGCCATGCGATTACCTGCTATTATTATGGTTATGGTAATGGGTAGCTTTATGTTTTATTTCTCAAGAAGCATTTTAAAAAGCAGAGCCCATAGTATGGTTAACGCACTTATATTAATAACTTCTTTTTACGTTATCGCTATTACTGTTGAAGCTCCTTGGGATATTTTCGCCCACGGTTTTATATTAATTGCTATTTACAATTTAAACAAGTTATTTAGAGCAGAATCTACAAGCTGGAAACATACACTTTTAGCTGGTATTTGTATTGGGGCATCTTTATTGTGCAAAGGACCTGTTTCTATATATGCATTGTTATTACCTTTTTTAATTGCTTACGGTTTCACTTTTAAACACAGAAATATAAAAGCTAAAGTGTTTTCATTTTTTAGTATTCTAATTCTTGCTTTAATAGTTGGAGGTTGGTGGTATTTATACGTGAGATACAAAGACCCTTTAACTTTTAATGCCATTACCGAAAGAGAAACTGGCAATTGGACTAGTTATAATATTCGTCCGTTTTATTATTACTGGAGTTTTTTCACACAAAGTGGACTATGGACTATTCCTGCTTTTATAAGTTTATTATATCCCTATCTAAAAAAACGAGTAAGCCATTACAAAGCTTATAAATTCAGTTTTTTATGGACCATTTTAGCGGTTGTTTTATTATCAATTATCCCTGAGAAAAAATCACGTTATTTAATGCCTGTTCTAATTCCATTAGCTATAAATATTGGCTTTTACATCGAATATTTATTTAGGCGATTTAAGACATTAAAAGATAAGCGAGAGACAATTCCTGTATATTTCAATTTTGGGTTAATTGCATTAATTGGTATTGCTTTTCCGATAGTTACATATATTATTTTCAAAGACAGCTTAACCGGATATTGGTTTATTTACATCTTGACATCAATTGTATTGGTTAGTATTGGTGTATTTATTTTAGTGAAGCTAAAACAGAAAGATATAAAGGCTGTTTTCTTTTTAACTGTAGCCTTTTTTGCATCGGTGTTTATATTTGGCTTGCCTTTATCTAAAGCTTTTAGAAGTGATAACTTTAAGCCTATTACAAAACTAAAAGACGAAAATGAACAACGAAACATTAAACTATATGCTTTAAATTATTTAGCTCCAGAAACCATATGGCAATACGGAGATATTATACCTCAAGTACAGAGTAAAAATTTACCTTTAAGTAACGAATTTGGTCTTTTGGTAAATAGTATGACAGAAGAAGACAAAGCTATTTTGAAAGAAAAATACATATTAACAGAAGTTACCACATACGACCTTAATCATTACAATAAAGACTCAAAACAATATAACGATCGCTTATTTAGTACTTTTTATATTTTGAATAAAAAACAATTAAATGATTAAATTAAACTGGAAATCTAGAATCGTTTTAGCAATAGTTACTGGAATGCTTTACGCAGGAAGTCTTTCTCTGTTCGATTATTTTTCAGAAGAAAAACTATATTCCACTAATGCTTTACTTTTTCAAGGTCTATTTTTTGGTTTATTCATAGGACTTGGTCTTCCTTTTTTAACCGAAAAACTTGGCAGCAAATTAATTCCTGAACTTGGTAAAAGCATAGCTCCCGATTTAATTGAAAATGAGCAAATTGAATTTGAAGGTCCAGCAAATTTATTCACTGGAATAGAAGGTGTGGGAGGAAAATTATTTTTAACCAATAAACAACTCATATTCAAATCCCATAAATTGAATATCCAAACCGGCCAAACAAATATTCACTATACAGAGATTACTCAAATTATAGAAATAAAAACAGGCAAACTAGTTGACAATGGGATAAGAGTCAGCACAAAAGATGGCAAGAAATTTGACTTTGTAGTAAACGACAGAGCAAATTGGATGAATAAAATTAACGAAAAAGTAAATAGCTTTACTGCAACGTAAAACGTCTCTGTAAGTATTTATCCAGTTTATAAAAACCAAATCCTGAAACAGCTCCAAAAACCATCCCACTAAATACATCCAATGGGTAGTGTACTCCAATATAAATACGACTGTAACTCATTAAGGCAGCCCATAATAAAAGAACAAAAATCAAATACTTGTATTTATACCTTAGTATTAATCCAGAAAAAACTGCTACAGCCATAGAGTTGGATGCATGGCCAGAAAAATATCCAAATTGGCCACCACACCAAGATTTAACTAATCGCATAACATCAATTATATCTGCTTCGTGGCAAGGTCTTGGTCTTTTAAAACCTGCCTTAAACAAATTAGCCACTTGATCGGTGAAAGACACCATTAGTATAATAACTATTGCTGTTAGCACGAACATTTTTGTGTTCAGCTTTCTGTACATTAAATAGGCTAAAATAACATATAAAAAAACCCAATTGATTTTGGTAGTATAAAACATCCAAAAACCATCCCAAGTTTCAGAGCCTAATCCGTTTAAAAAAATAAAAAGTTCTTTATCGTATTGTAAAAGTTGTTCTAACATAAATTATTTTTTGGGCGTTACTTTATTCCGCTAAAGCCTCATAAAGTCGCGCTATACGCTTAATCTTTTTTAATAAGAAATTAAAAAAAGGAGATTACTACTCTTCGTAACGAGATACTTCACGGTCATAAAAATCGGTAGCTTGTTTTATCAAGTTTTCCGTTTCAAGCTCTAATTCCTTTTCGTCATGTTGGTCAAAATCTTCTAACCATTCTACCTCATCATCTTCCAAGTTAATTATAAACATAGGGAATTCTGTATGAATTACGAAAATAGCATTAGGTAAATCTGTATTATCACCAAGTATAAATTTTGGAAGTTCCATTTTTTTTGAGTTGTTAGTTATTTGTCAAAATTAGTCTTTTTGTAAGATAATTAAAACGAATATATAATAAAACCGAAGCCGTGGTTAATCCGGCCAATAAACCTAACCAGATACCAAAACTAGCGTAAGCCTCTTCTTTACCTAAAAAATAACTTATTGGAAAACCTACTAACCAATAGGATATAAACGTAATTATTGTTGGTATTTTAACATCTTGCAAACCACGTAAAGCACCTAAAACGACAACCTGAATACTATCGCTTATTTGAAAAACAGCTGCTGCAAGTAATAACTTTGAAGCAATACTAACGACTTCCATATTGTCTTCATAATTAACTGCATCATCAAAATCAACATAAATACGAGGTAAATACTCATTAAGAAAGAAGAATATGAGCCCGAAGCAAATCGCAAAAATAGTTCCTAATAAAAAAAGCGAAAAAGCTATTCGACGCAACTCAAAATATTGTTTCAATCCTTTTTGGTTTCCAACTCTAATCATAGACGCAACACTTAATCCCATTGCAACCATAAACGTCATAGAACTCAAATTCAATGCTATTTGATTTGCCGCTTGCGGATTTTTGCCCAACAAACCACTCAACCAAATAGCTGCTGTAAAAATAGCTACTTCAAAAAACATTTGCATTGCGCTTGGAGCGCCTAGACTTATAATCTTTCGAAGCATTAATTTATCTAAAACAAAGAGTTTAATATTAGTAACAAAGGCTTTAGATTTTTCCTTATTCCTTAATAAAAACCATAAGTACCAAAGCATTACAAACCGTGAAATCAAAGTCCCATAAGCTGCTCCAACAATACCAAACTCTGGAAAACCAAACTTTCCAAAAATTAAAACATAGTTTAAAACCACATTAACAATATTAGCTATAATAGTAGCATACATTGGGTATCTAGTCATAGACAAGCCGTCACTGAACTGTTTAAATCCTTGAAAAATAATTAAAGGAATTAAAGAAAAAGCCACCAAGTCTAAGTACGGAATAGCCAACTCAACAACCTCAACAGGTTGCTTCATTAGGTACATTAAAGGCTTTGCAAAAAACACTAAAAGAAAGAGTAAAACACCTAAAACCGTACATAGAAACAAACCGTGCTTAAAAGTAGATTTTCTTTTTTCAAAATCATTTGATGAATCTGCCTCGGCAACCAAAGGTGTTATGGCTGTACTAAAACCAATACCAAGTGACATAGCAATAAACATAAAACTATTTCCTAGGGAAACAGCCGCAAGTTCTGCCGTACCTAATTGGCCAACCATTATATTATCTACAAAACTCACAAAAGTATGACCGAGCATTCCCAACATTACAGGAGCTGCCAATTGCCAATTGTATTTAAATTCTTTAGTGTAGTCGCTTAAAACCATTGCGCAAAAATAAGGCTTAGGTTTGAAGTGTGCGAATTAAATTTTAATGAATTATAGTAAGAAAAATTACATTTCTTTTACTTGAAGCTTAGCTTCTTCAAACTCAGTAACAATATCATTAACAATCTCTTTAACTGATTTTATTTCATGAATCAATCCTGCTATCTGCCCAATTTCCAATTCACCATCTTCTAAATCACCTTCAAACATTCCTTTTTTGGAACGTGCGCGACCTAATAATTCTTTAAGCTGTTCTGGTGTTGGGGCTGTTTTATAAAGGTCTTGTATTTCGTTAAAAAATTTATTTTTAATTAAACGTACAGGTGCTAATTCTTTTAAAGTTAATTGTGTATCACCTTCTTTAGCATCAATTACGACTTGCTTAAAAGCCTGATGTGCAGAACTTTCTTCGCTTGCAACAAAACGGCTTCCCACTTGTACGGCATCTGCTCCTAAAACCATACATGCTAACATAGCTCTACCTGTTGCAATACCTCCAGCTGCAATTAATGGGATTTGCAGTTGTTCTTTAACGATTGGTATTAATGTTAATGTTGTTGTTTCATCTCTTCCATTATGTCCACCTGCTTCAAAGCCTTCAGCGACAATAGCATCTACTCCTGCTTCTTGTGCTTTTAATGCGAATTTCAAACTACTTACAACATGCACTACAGTTATTCCTTTATCATGTAACCATTTGGTCCATGTTTTAGGATTTCCTGCAGATGTAAAAACAATCTTCACATCTTCTTCAACTATAATATCCATTATCTCAGTGATATTTGGATATAACATTGGAACATTTACCCCAAAAGGCTTATCAGTTGTTTTTTTGCATTTTTGGATATGCTCGCGTAAGACTTCTGGATACATACTTCCTGCTCCAATAAGACCTAATATTCCTGAGTTACTTGCAGCAGAAGCTAATTTCCATCCACTATTCCAAATCATACCTGCTTGGATAATTGGATGTTTTATATTGAAAAGTTGAGTGATTCTGTTATTCATTAATTAATAACTAATTTGAGTGTTTTTGATAAATTTTCAGCTTCTATTTTAAGTAAATATATACCCTTTGAAAATGCTGAAACATTAACTTTTGAATTGTTTTGCGATACTGAAGATTCTAAAACCTTTTTACCCAATACATCATATAAGCGTATTTGTGCACGTTCATAAACCGATGGTAATTTTATGGTTAATTCCTCATCAACTGGGTTTGGATATACACTTAATATTGTGTTTTCAATTTCATATTCTTCTAACGACAAACCATCTGCTAATGCTTGGGCTAAATCTGGAATACCATAACCTAAAAAATAATCTGGATTATTGTATTGTGAAGCCGACTCACGGACCAACTGCATAATCTGTGAATTATTTAGATTGGGTAAAGCTTGCCACAAACACACAATACCACCTGCTAAGATTGGAGAACTAAAAGACGTGCCATTTGAAGTTGCAATCACATCATTTTGATTGATGATATAACTGGCTTGGCCTTGCGCCACAACATCCGGTTTTTGTGTAGGTTGAATAGCACTTCCTTGCGAACTAAATGTTGCGTAAGTTCCATCTGCTTTTACAGCTCCAATGGTAAAAACGCCAGCTGCATCTGCCGGTGCATTTAGACCACTACTTCCAGAGTTTCCTGCAGAATTCACCAATAACATACCTTTTTCGAAAGCTATATTTGCTCCTTTTGTAATGTAAGTTGTGTTGCCATCTAAGTCTTCATCTGTATGAGAGTAATTTGGATTATCGTAAGTTTTATAACCTAATGAAGTATTTATAACATCTACTCCCAAACTATCAGCACGTTCTGCGGCTTCAACCCAAAGACTTTCTTCTATTGGGTTTTCATCTGGTGCATTTTCTGTTCTAAACAAATAATAATTGGCATCTGGTGCAGTACCAACAAACTCATCTTGTACATATCCTGCCATATCACTTAACACTAAAGTACCATGATTACTAGTAGTGTTAGTATAGACATCATTGTTTCTATTAAAGAAATCGTAAGTTCCTAAAAGTGTACCATTATCATACAATCGTTGAAAAGCAGTCATTGTGTTTACATTTGGAAAGCCAGCGTCTATAACAGCTATTGTCATTCCTGTTCCAGTGTAATCATCAATATGCAAATCGTCGCCATTAAACATTTGTATTTGGTTTAAGGCATTTCCATAATTGAAAATAGTTTGCTCTCCTTCTATTCTAAACTTATCTGTAGGTATTTGTTCCACAGAAATTCTAGCATTTAAACTATTATCTGCAAATATAATTTCGCTTACAAAACCAAGACTGTTCAACGCATTAATATCACTTTCTAGACCACGAACGTGAACTGCATTAAACCACTTTGATTTTGCCAAGACTGTAATGCCTGATTGCATTTTAAGTTGTGAAATATACGTTTCATTAACTGGCACGTCTCTCTCATCAATAACAACATTATGAGCATTTTTCCTGTCAATGGCTTCTTGGGTTAAGATTGAAATAGGATTGGCAATTGATGCAATAACATTTTCCTTATCATAAAGGTAAACCCAAGCATCCTCTTGAGAAAATCCCAAAAAAGATATACTGAAAAAAGCGAAGACCATTAGTTTTTTCATAACACTAGCAATTTGCTAATGCAAGTTATGAAATAACTCCTGAACCTACTAATTCATCATTAAGATACCATGCAACAAATTGACCTTCTGCAATTGCAGATTGAAAGTCTTCAAATTCAACATACAAACCAGAATCTACTTTGTGCAGTGTCGCTTTTTGTAAAGCTTGACGATAACGAATTCTTGCAAATACATTTAAGGTTTCGTCAACTTTTAAAGCTAAATCTTCCCGTACCCAATGTAGTTCTTCATTATTTACAAATAGTGCTTTTTTATATAACCCAGGATGTGATTTTCCTTGACCTGTATATATAACATTTTCTTTTACATCTGTATCGATAACAAACAAAGGTTCTACTTTTCCTCCAACCGATAAGCCTTTACGCTGTCCTTTAGTAAAATAATGAGCACCTTGATGCTTTCCTACTACATCACCATCTTCTAGTTTATATTCCGCTTTACGAGATAGGTATTCAAGTTCTTCAACTTTAGAATTGAATTGTGTTTTTTCATTTTTATATACTGAATTGCTTTCTGGAATTTCAACAATAACACCTTCTTTTGGTTTAAGTTGCTGTTGAAGAAAATCTGGAAGTCTCACTTTACCTATAAAACATAAACCTTGCGAATCCTTTTTATCGGCCGTAATCAAATCTGCTTTTGCAGCTATTTCTCTTACTTCAGGTTTTTGTAATTCCCCAATTGGAAACAATGCTTTTGCTAATTGTTGTTGGGATAATTGACATAAGAAATAAGATTGATCTTTATTATCGTCTTTTCCTGCTAATAATTGATAAATCTCTTGTCCGTCTTTTTTAATGGTTCCTTTTCTGCAATAATGACCAGTAGCAACGTAATCTGCGCCTAAATCCAAAGCAATTTTCATAAAGACATCAAATTTGATCTCTCTATTACATAATACATCAGGATTTGGTGTTCTTCCTTTTTCATATTCGTTAAACATATAGTCTACTATACGCTCTTTGTATTGCTCACTTAAATCTACAGTTTGAAAAGGAATACCTAATTTTTCTGCTACCAACATAGCATCATTACTGTCATCTAACCAAGGACATTCATCAGAAATAGTAACAGAATCATCGTGCCAATTTTTCATAAAAAGACCGATAACTTCGTAGCCTTGCTCTTTTAATAAATAAGCTGCAACACTTGAGTCTACACCACCTGATAGTCCAACAATTACTCTTTTTTTCATTTTTTAATTTCCTGCTTGCAAAGATACAAGATTTTAGATATTTAATTTACAATAATCCGCTTACAATTTTTGCTCATGAAGAATCATAATACACTCAATAGTAAATATTTAACAAAATTTTAAAATAATAATGTTTAATCTTTTTATAAATTTGTTAAACAAAAATATAAAAGCAATGATAT
>ERZ1027208.531-NODE-531-length-14586-cov-35.433969_pt1 | contig 14586 bp, 14 predicted proteins | sample MGYA00520867_ERZ1027208 | MGnify/ENA primary metagenome ERZ1027208 (study PRJEB33311, sample SAMEA4378413) | marine metagenome | biome: Marine biome; feature: Fjord; material: Water | collected 2014-07-20T08:00:00Z/2014-07-... | depth 75 m ...
TCAAAAACTCAGTGGGGTTTATCAACGGCCTTCCCACCGCTTCAGATACAGGTATTAATCTTAGTCTAGGTTTGCTATGGCATGAAGAGCGAGAAAAATACTCGCAGCGCGTACAAGATATCGATGAAAAAATAAATAACAACCGAACGAATGGGCTCGCCATTGGTATGTTGATGCAGCAATCTGGCTTACCTGAGCCAGACGTGATGACGTGTTTAAAGTCAATCAGCCGAGATAAGCGCCGTCGAATGGTTGACGTATCGGGAGATATTATTGACAAAGCGAGTCTACTAGATAAGGCCAATTTAACAACATTGGCTAAACTAAAAAACTGGCTAGAATTAGCTATTAAAAGCAGGTCAGGTATTCGGAATGATTAATATCCTTCACAGGCTTTACGTGAAAATTTGTTTGCTCTTATGTCATTTTGTTCCAAAGGCACATGACACGTTAGCTGTTGAGGACGCCTTTGCCGCCAAGAGGCTCTGAAAGAAAGTATACCGATGCACATTATAATTGCAGATGCCGATAAACGATCAAGGGTAAAGCTCGTCGAACTTACTGAACAGTGGGGCTATGAGGTTACAGGTGCAAAAGATAAGCAGGCGGCTTTAGCTGCTTTACAGCAATCACATAAACCAGTCATCTGTGTTTTAGGCCATGAATTATCGGTCTCAACTCGAGTTAACCTTTGTCGGCAAGCTAAGGGGATGGCTGAAACCTATGTTTTACTACTAAGTTCACCGATTGATATTGGCCCGACTAGCGAAGGAATGTTGGCCGGCGCTAATGATTACATTTCTCTTCCTATTGATGATACCGAGTTTCGAGTTCGCTTGGATGTGGCAGAGCGAGTGTTGCATTTAAAGAAAGAAAAGGCTTCCGCTGATCTAGTTAGCCAAACAACATTAGATGAAGGTGACGAGGCAGGCTCAAGAGAAAAAACAAGTAGCCGTTTGTTGAAACAACTGAAGTTGCGAGAAGCAACGCTGGATGAACTAGGTGTTTATGTGTTCACCAAGGATATGCAAGGCCGCTATACTTACGCCAACCAAAAAGTTTGTCAGGTTTTTAATTGTTCATTAGATAAGGTTATTGGCTATGACGACTCAACTTTTTTTTCACATCAGCACGCGAGTGATGTATTCAAAAATGATGCGCTTGTATTGCACGAAGGTAAGACAGTTGAAACTGAAGAGCGCAATGTTATTGTTAAAACAGGCGAGACGAGGTACTACGAAACGGTCAAAAAGGCACTTCTAGGTTTGAATGGAGAAGTTATTGGCTTATTAGGCGTATCAACAGACATTACTCAGCGTAAAAAGTCTGAAATAGCGATTAAAGACTCCCTTCAAAAGCTGGCTATTCAAACAAAAAAGCTAGATAAAAAGAAAGAGTTATACGAGCTAATTTTCGAAAAAACTGAAGATGGCATCTTTCTTTTAAATGTAGACACACTTCAATTTATAGAGTGCAATCAACAAGTGCTCCGGCACCTCGGTTACGCGACGAAAACAGATGTTTTAACGAAAGCGCCCGAAGATATTTCACCCGCTCATCAAGCGGGTGGTAGAAAAAGTGGCGAGATGATGAGAGACATGTGTGCTCGGGCCCTTGAAAAAGGGATGGTCACTTTTGAGTGGCAGTATCTCACTAAAAAAAATCAACGTACTTGGTGTGAGGTTAGTTTAACCCATGTTGCTCTTCAGACAGGTAACGTCTTATATGCTATTTGTCGAGACATTAATACTAGAAAAATGACAGAGGCAAGGCTGCTGTTATCCACAAAAGTGTTTAACAGCGTACATGAAGCCATTGTTATTTCCGACCCCGATAAAAAAATTCTTGATATTAATCCATCGTTTACGGAGCTGTTGGGCTACCAACGTGACGAAATAATTGGTACAGAAAGAGGGATTCTTCGTTCAAAAAAACATACAGAGGCATTTTATAAAAACATCTGGAAAGTAGTTAATACCCAAGGTTTTTGGAGAGGAGAGATATGGAATGTAAAAAAGGATGGGGAGTTATGTATCTGTTTAGAGACCATTTCAAAAGTCACCAATGATAAAGGGGAAGTGGTTAATTACCTTGCGATGATAATCGATATTACTGATAGCAAGGTGGAGCAAAAAAAGTTGGAGCTATTAGCACACTATGACCCGTTAACGGGTTTGCCTAACCGAGCATTATTTATGGACAGGTTTAATCAGGCAGTAGCACACAGTAAGCGTAGCCAACGGCCGCTTGCAATATGCTTTATAGACTTAGATAGCTTTAAACCTATCAATGACAATTTTGGACATGATGTCGGTGATAAGGTGCTAATAGAGGTCGCGAAAAGAATTGCAGTGTGCGTTAGAGAGGAAGACACGGTATCACGCCAAGGTGGCGATGAATTTGCCCTGTTACTAGGTTCATTTGAATCGATTGGCCAGTGCGAGCAGGTTATGGAGAGGATGCTCAAAACGTTAGCAGAGCCGTATGAAGTCGACGGGCAAGCTCATTGTATTACAGCCTCTTGCGGAGTGGCGTTGTACCCAAGCGATCATAATGATTTCGAAGGATTAATGCGGCAAGCCGACCAAGCGATGTATTTTTCTAAAAATAAAGGTAAAAACCAATTTAGTTTTTTTGATTCAAGTACTTTACCTCCATCCCCCATTATGTGACGAGCCTTTATGGCCTGAAAATGCCAACTAAATCACATTAGTTTGTCTAGGCTATCCTACAATTTCATGAAGAATTTTTTCGCTTTGTTGTAAAATGCAGGGTTTGTTATGGTAAAAATCTGGGGAAAATAATATGACTAGACACTGTTTTTTAATTTTACTGCTCTGCGTAATAGCAGGGTCTTCGATAGCCAGCCCTTCCGTGCCGGCTATTTTCACAAACCCATCCGCTAATGAAGTGCCGGCTCATGTAAGTTTGCCGCCACAAGCGCTTGCAGGGCATTATGTGAAAGTAAATCCTCACGCACTTAAATCGCATGCTTTAACGCTGGGTTTGCCTGATAAGAAACAGATAAACGTTGTTCGTAAGCGTTTTATTAACCAGCCGAATGGGAGTGATATTTGGGAAGGTGATGTCAGTGGTGTCGATGGAAGTTCAGTTATTTTAGCGCAGCATGGTTTAGCAATGGCGGGTGTGATTAGACTAGAGGATAATGTATATAAACTTCAACACGTAGGAGGCGGCATTCACGTGATCGTAGAAGTGAGCCCTCATGAGCCGATGCCAGAGCATGACCCAGTTGTAGCAGACACTTACAGTTATAGTGGCTCTAGTTCTGCCTTATCAACATCGCAAGCCTCTGATGACGGTAGCCAAATTGATATTATGGTGGCCTACTCTAACGATACAACGGCTAAATATGGTGGGATTGACGGGGTTAATGCGCATATTGCACTAGCGATTGCAGAATCCAATGAAGCCTATAACAATAGCGCTATCAATACCCAGCTTAGATTGGTCCATACTCTAGAAGTGGCTAACTCATCGGGTGACTTCAGTACCGACTTGAATAACCTTCGAGGTCAAACCGATGGGGTGGTTGATGAGGTTCATGCGGTACGTGATAGTTATGGTGCGGATATGGTGAGTTGGTTTATTGAAGACACAACGTATTGCGGGATTGCATATGTTAATACGGGCGACTTAAGCCAAGATGCAAGCACAGCGTTTAGTGTCGTTAGTAGTGGTTGTGCAACGGGGTATTACTCTACAGCGCATGAGCTTGGTCATAATATGGGTTCAAACCATGATCGAGCAAATGCTGGTAGCACGGCTGCTTATTCATACTCTTATGGCTTTCAAGATATTAATAATACTTTCCGCAGTATCATGGCGTATAACTGCTCAGGTGGTTGTACTCGGCAACGATTTTTTTCTAATCCAGACCTAAGCTTTAATGGTATACCAACAGGTGTTTACTATTTGAACTCCGACTCAGCAGATAATGCGCGCTCTATTAACCAAACCCGGGTGGCGGTTTCGCAGTGGCGGAGTGCTGTTGTAGGAACCCCTGCGCAGGCATCATTTAGTGCAGACTGCCAGTTATTACAGTGTTCGTTTACAGATACCTCTCAATCAGATGACACAATTGTAAGTTGGACGTGGGACTTTGGCGATACATACAGCTCTATATCTCAGAATCCAACCAATACATATGCGTCTGCTGGAACGTATGTGGTCACTTTGAGCGTTAAAGATTCAACAGGGGCCATTAATATTGTTAGCGGTGATGTTGTTATTAAAGATGGTAGTGAGCAACCACCATCAGCACCTACGTCGCCAGATGCTATTGAAGTGTCTGCGGGCATGGTAGATGTTACTTGGTTTGATGTTGATAATGAACAGAGCTATACATTGGAGCGCCAAAATAAGCACCCTAAAAATGGCAAGTGGGTGGGCTCAACACAGTCTAGCCTGCCGAGTGATGTAACGTTACATACTGAGGTACTTGAAAGCGGGGACTATCATTATCGTCTACAAGCGGTTAATGCCTTTGGTGTTTCGGCTTGGAGCAACTGGTCAGGTGTTGTGACGGTTACATCCGCCTCTACAGGTGGCAGCAAAGGTGGAAAAGGCAGCGGGAAAGGTAAGCCAAAGTAATAGCGAACCTTGTTATAACACCGTTAAAAGCCCTAATCTTTATTAGGGCTTTTTTATTAAGAGGCCTAAACTGAATCAATGCTCGTGTGTTTTAGATAAACACCAAAAAATTTAGTGAGCTGTTAGAATTAATAAAAAATCAGGTTGTTAGGCCTAATATCATAAAAACAATTAAAAAGGGATCGTTTATGCTCAACTCATCAAAAAGTCGTCAAATAACCTATGCTTTATTTGCTTTAGCTGGGGTCGCGTTAACATCATATTTCAATGTTCAATATATGCTTGAGCAAGGTGGTTTCTCACTGAGTGACTTTATTCAAAAGGCCTATATTAACAACGCTTCAAGTTCTTTAACCAATGATGTTCTGGTTATATGGGGCGCGTTTATTGTTTGGTCATATATTGAGGCGCGTAGGCTTTCAATGGCTCGATGGTGGGTGTATATCCTACTGACGGCGACCGTTGCAGTGGCCTTTGCAGTGCCTGTTTTTTTATTGATGCGTGAGCGACGTTTAGCAGAGATGGCGGTGGAATAATAATGAATGACTCTGTTAACCTGATGGTTAAAGACAGCTACCAATTTTGGACGGATGTTACGATTCGTTTTTCTGACCAAGACCCGTTAGGGCATATAAATAATGTTGCCTATGCCGCTTATATAGAAGCGGGGCGCACCATGTTTTTGGGTGGTTTGTTAAATAGCGAGCAACACGCATCGATTGATTTTATTTTAGCCAATGTCAACATTGATTATGTTAAAGAAGCATACTATCCAGGCATCATTAACGTAGGAACCCGAGTTATTCGCCTTGGTACAAAGTCCATTACCACAGGGTACGGCTTGTTTTTGAAAGACAGCTGTCTAGCTACCTCACAGAGCACTAACGTTTTTTTTGATACGACTAAACGCTGTACGGTTAAAATCCCAGACGACGTAAGAAAAGCCCTAGTAAATGACCCGCTCCAGGGCAGTCAGCCGGCTGTTTATACTAGAAATTATTAAACGTGCAGATACTGTAAATGAGAGTAAAAAGGCTCTTCCGGTTATCAGTTATCGGACAAGCCGCATAAGCCCTCAAGGACCAATTGAACAGGGCTTATAACACCAATAATCTCATTATTTTCAATAACAGGTGACCTCATAAGATCGTACCGAGCGAATAGACGAGAACAATACCTAATATCCATGTTTGGGTTAACAGAAATAAGTGGTTTTTCATTAATCTCATAAACATTGACTCGATCAGCAGACCGCTCTTCTGCTAATACAAGGCGGGCAATAATGCCAGCATTGATCACGCCATACTCATCATTTTCGTGGAACTTATTAACAAATAAAACAGACGTTTTTTTCTGTTTCATAAGATGAATCGCTTCGGTTATAGTGCAGTTACCATCAATGGTATGGAAGTCTGTTTTCATAACATCTCGGACTCTAATTATTTTTTTCTTACTCATAGCTCTTCCTTAATTGCAGGTGTAATTTCTTCGGCTTGGTGTAGGACGCCGATAGCATCCTCAACATCAATTTTAAGTGCAATGCCACTACCGGGTTCTTCATCAAAGCGTCCTGCTTTTGCAACTTCCTCAATAATGTTTCTACTTAGGTGTTTTTCAACTAGGAAAATAACGACATCTCGCTGGGTATCAAGGTTTAGGCCAAAAAATGTTTTCTTTTTCTTAACACCTTCGCCCCTTGCATTGTTAATGATAGTGACACCCGTTGCCCCAAATTCTCGGGCGGCTTCAAGTACCTTGTCAGTTTTCGAGTCATCAACAAAGACTAAAATAAGTTTGAAATGCATTTTAATTCTCCTTTTGAGAAGGTTCGTTTGTTGCTCGTCGTGAAAACCACTCGGTTAATTGAGCATAGGCGAGTACAGCGATAATAGGGAAGAGGCTGGCAAAGGCAATAAGCCCAAAACCATCCATTAAAGGGTTTCTACCAGGAATAGAGCTTGCTAGGCCAATGCCTAAAGCAGTGACTAAAGGAACTGTTACGGTAGAGGTAGTGACTCCACCCGAGTCATAGGCGAGCCCAATAATAAGCTTGGGGGCAAAAAGGGTTTGAATAATTACGATAATATAGCCAGCAATAATATACAGGTATAGCTCTGTACCGCTAACAATTCGATAGGTACCAAGAGCAATGCCAAAAGCCACACCAATTGATACGGCGATTCGAAGGTACCAGGCATTAATAGCCCCAGCCGATATTTGACTGGCTTTTATCGCAACAGCAATAAGCGATGGTTCGGCCAATGTGGTTGCAAACCCAATACAAGCACCAAAAACGTAAACCCAAATATAGTCTTGCCAAGCAATAGAAATAGACTGATCGGTACTTGGGTTTATGAAGTCGGCGCTGGTTAACTGTTCGGCCATGACAGTGCCGAGTGGGAAAAGTGCTTTATCCAAGCCCACTAGAAAAAAGGTGATACCAAGGATGACATAAGCCATACCAATAATAAGGTCTTTTAAGTGAGTAAACGGCCGTCGGATAATAACCAGTTGAAAGAAGACAATAACAATGATGATGGGTGCAACATCACGTAAGGTCGCTAAAAAAACAGAAAGAATTTCGGCTAGCCAAGTGCTCATATAATCATTCCATAGGCCATAACAAAAATCATTGGGGTCAGTGACGCAAAGGCAATTAAGCCAAAGCCATCGGTCATGGGGTTACGGCCTTGAATGGCGGAAGCCAAGCCTACGCCAAGTGCAGTTACTAAAGGAACGGTGATGGTTGATGTTGTGACGCCGCCAGAGTCATAAGCAATGCCAATAATTTCATCGGGTGCAAAGAAAGTCATCACCACGACGCCAATATAACCAGGGATAATTAGGTAGTGTAGCGGCCAGCCTCGAATAATCCTTAAGACACCCACTAAAATGGCTGCACCGACCGAGGCTGCTACGGTAAACCTTAAACCGAGAGCGTAGTCTGACTGTGCAGCGTCTGATGAATGAATCATGCCACCTTCTGCGGCTATACGAGCGGCTTCATCGGCAACAGCAATGAGTGCAGGTTCAGCAGCTGTGGTGCCAAAACCCAATGAAAAGGCAAACAAAAGCAGCCAAAAGAGGCTGCCCTTTTTAGCAAAGGCGTACGCCATATGTTCCCCGACGGGGAAAAGGCTTTTTTCTAAGCCTTGAATAAATAGAGTTAGACCTAATACAACAAATGCAGTGCCAATAGCAATATCTGCAATATTAGGAACGGGTTGACGCAGCACCAAAATCTGGAAAACGAAAATAACCGCAAAAATAGGCAGTAGGTCAATGACGCTACCTATTAGCTGCCGAACAAACTTGTTTTTCACATTAAGCAATACATCTCTCCTTTAGAGATACTCTATAAGAAATAGAGCTGAAACTCTAGAGAAGTTTGCTGTTAATGCTGGCAGTTTGGGCAATAGAAAGTGGAGCGTTGAGCAATAACAACCTGTTTGATCGGCGACTGGCAGACACTACAAGGCTGGTTTTTTCGACCATAGACATTCAATGTTTGTTGAAAGTAGCCTGGCTTGCCGTCACTATTAACAAAGTCTTTTAAGGTGGTGCCGCCTTGTTGTATCGCACGCGCTAACACAAGCTTAATGTTGTTCAATAAAACTTGCAGGCGTTTCTTTGACAGTCGGTTGGCAGCCCGTTGAGGATGGATACCTGATGAGAAGAGTGCTTCACAAGCATAAATATTGCCGACACCAACAACGACTTTACCGTCCATAATAAACGTTTTAATAGGAACTTTTCTAAGTTGTGCCTTATGGTAAAAGTAGTCAATATCAAATAAGTCCGATAAGGGTTCTGGCCCTAAATGAGCAATCAATTTATGTTGCTGTATCGGTAGGTCCGTCCATAAGAAACAACCGAAACGCCGAGGGTCTTTATAGCGTAAGCACCGCTTGTTCTTGAAAAGGATATCAATATGTTCATGCTTTTCAACAGGCGTATGGGGGTCAACAATGCGTAAGCTGCCGGACATGCCTAAGTGAATAATTAAGGTGCCGCTGTTTGTTTCGAGTAAGAGGTATTTTGCTCGGCGCGTAACCTTGTTAATGGTTAAGCCCGGCAGTAAGTTTTCCACCTCAGAGCTAACAGGCCAACGTAACGTAGGATGGCGAACAATGGTCGTGTCAACCTGTTGCCCTTCAATATGAGGGGCAATGCCTCGACACGTCGTTTCAACTTCTGGTAGCTCAGGCATCGTTAGGGTTTAATGCTGGAAGGGTGGTCATTTTACGGTATTTATGGCGGCTAAAGGTGTAAGCCAGTTTGTTTTTGCTTGAAATAAGGGTCATGGTTTTTTCACCTTGTATTAGGGTGAACTCCAAACGATTCTGGTTACTCAACGTTATGATAATGGGCTTACCGGTAACTTTTTGTAATTGAGGCGTTACCTTAATGGCCCGTGCAAAACGCCACTCATCAAATAGTATTTGAATGGAGTCGGCCGAGATCTCATCGGTAGGTGTTTGCTTGTTCACCCAACTATGGTCAGTTTTTTGTTGAAGGTCTAATAAGGGGGTTTGTAAACGCACTATTTGAATGTTGTTAGGGAGTAATCGAGTGTCTATATAGGCATTTAGAGGTGCTGTAAGGTGGTGTAGAAAGGTGTCATCCAGTAAGTAAAGTTGCTGATGATCACTAACGTAGCGGCGAAAATGAACGCTTTCACTAAGGCCGATGTTCAAACTAGAGCTATTAAATTGGATGCTAACCTTTGGGTCTAATAAACCGAAATTCTCAAGCGAAATACCCTCTAATGGATAACTGACCGGTGGTTTGATTTGAGCAATTTTAAGGAGTCGCTCTATTTTTCCAACCAGTGCAGGGGCTTGAATTGGCTGATCAATAACCCAGTGCCCATTTTCTAAAGAAAAATGAAGCGAATCATTGTCTTTTCGCTTAATGGTGATGGTCTTTATATCAGGACTATTAATGGCTACAAGAGCAGAGGACCCTGCATTTTTTGGGTTAGGCTTTAAAACAATAATGAAACCTAGAACAATTAATACAACGGCCAAGAGGGCATTAATGATAAGGCGGCTTTTCATGTGGTTAACTCAGCTCTGTTTGCGTTTTAGCCAAATAATAAGGCCACTAGCAATAAATAAAATCGGTAAGCCAATTAGAAACCCTAAGCCGAAGACAATGGACCATGTTTGGGAGATATTTAACTGAACGTCACCAGCCGTTTTGGCAGGAACATCAATAAGACTATCGTCATGATTCAACCAGCGAATTAAGCTGAGGCCAAGGTCCAAGTTGGCACCATTGCCAAGAAAAGCATTGCTTAAAAAATCCGAATCACCAATAACGGCTATACGTTGTTGCTGGTCTTGCGTAAGACGACTTAATGCATAGCCGATAGTGATAGGGCCTTGCTGTTCGTCGGTATCGCTATCAAATTGTATTTGGCCTTCAATATCGCCCGTTTCTGTCCATGAACGCTCAAGCGTAGATAAAAAAGCGGTGGCAGTATAATCCATATCGTTATTGATACTAAGGCCAGCAGTACCGGGAAATAAACTCATGGTTTGTAGGTGGCGGGTAGATACATGGTCAGGGTATTGGGTAACTAATGCAAAAGTAGGGTCTTCAATGGCAAACATTTGTGTTGTTGCATCAACGACCGTTCCGGGTAAAAAACGTATGCCGAACAAAGACGACAGCGTAGAAATATATTGGTTTTGGCGCGGCTCGCCCAGCAGAAGTATTGGGCGCGATGTGCTTATATAATCCTTAATAAGCTTCATTTCACCCTCTAAAAAGGCCGACTTCGGATCAGCAATCACTAACAAAGAGGTGTTAAGTGGAATGCTGGGGGTGTTAACTAAGTTAATGGTTTGACTATTAATGCCTTTGTTTTTAAGTTCGTTTTGAAAAATGGAATAATCAAAGTTAGCCTTACCATTAGGGTCTCGCTCACCATGGCCTTGCAAAAAAACGACCCACCGTTGCTGGCTATTGGTTAGTCGTTGTAAGGCATTGGTTAGTGACTGCTCATCTAAACGTTTGATGGATTCACGCTGCCCGTTATAATAAAGAACAAGCTCACCATCGGCAGTAATGCCTTCTTCACGCGCTTTATCTGGGCGCATATCTGGGTTGATATAGCTAAGTGATATATCGGCCTTATGGTGCTGATATTTGTCGATAAGGACAGATATTTGGCGGCGCAGTAGTTCGTTTTCAGAGGTGTAAGCATACACCTCAACAGGCTGCTTAAGCTTTTTGAGAAGCAGGATGCTCGGTTGGGACAAGGAATTCCTATTGTTAGCCGTCCAGTCGAACTGGGTGCGGTATTGTGTACTTAACCACGCTAAAAGACTCAGGCTACAGATAAAAAGAACCGTAAATAGGATATTTTGCAGCCGAATAAGCTGATGGGTTTTTTTAGATATACTCATTTTTGTAGACGATCGTTATCAAGTCGGCGGATGCTAAGAATTAAAAAACCACCTGTAAATAAAATGAAATAAAGGATATCTGTAGTGTTGATCAAGCCCCTTAACAGGTTTTCGAAGTGCTGCATAATTGATAAATAACTGAGCACACTATTGCCAGCGCTATTCGCCCAATCAATAATCCAAAGCAACAGTAACGCGCCAAAGCTGGATACGGCGGCAACAGTTGGCTGAGGTGAAATGGCGGACATATAAAGACCTAAGGCACTAAAGGCGGCCATCAATAGGCTCATGGCCAAGCAGCAGGCAAGTAACTTTCCAATATCAAGCTCACTAAGGGTCAATAAGGACAGAGGCATTAAGGTGATTGTGACCAAAAGGATTAATAGAAAGGCATAAATGGCAAGAAACTTCCCAAGCACGATATCCCGAATATGAATGGGGGCAGACAATAATAAACTAAGTGTTTTATTGCGCCGCTCATCGCTAATAACGCGCATGGTTAATAGCGGGGTAATAAGCAATAAGATAACCGCAGCGTTACCAAATAAAGGAGCAACGATTAGGTCGGTAATACCCGGTGCACCTGCAAGGCCAATTAGCTTTGCCTGAATGCCTAAATAATAATCAATTTGGGTGAGAAACATATAGGCCAAAATAAGTTGAGAAACCCCAAGTATTGTCCAGGCAAGGGGCGATGAGAATAGGCTACGAAATTCGCGGCCAGCAATAATAAAACTGTCCATTAAGTCGTTAAATCTTTAGTAATTGAAAGGAATATATCTTCCATATTATGTTTCTCTGGGTAAAGCTCCATTAACCCCCAACCCTCATTAACAGCCAACTGGGCAACGGTCTCAGCAATATCAGTATTTTGCTTATGATGAAGCCGATATGGGTAGGTGTTAGCCTCTTTAATTTTTTCTAATGAATCAATGTGCGGGAGAAGCGCTAATGTCGACTCGTCGGGTTGTTGGCGAAAGCGAGCAAATAGGCTAGAGGAGCTCATTAGTTTTGATAAGCCCTCAATGCTTTCATTTAACACTAATTGCCCATGATGAATAATTTGCACTCGGTTACAAGACTGCTGTACCTCGGGCAGGATATGGGTTGATAAAATGACGCTATGCTGCTGTCCCAGTTCTAGGATAAGCTGCCTAATTTGTAGCATTTGAATGGGGTCTAAGCCGACGGTAGGCTCGTCTAGGATGATAACCGCTGGGTTATGAAGGATAGCTTGAGCAATGCCAACACGCTGCTGATACCCCTTGGATAAGTGGCTAATTAACCGTAACCCCATGCCCATTAATCCACATTTTTCCTTGGATAACTCAAGTGCCTTCTTGATCGCGCTTTTTCTTAGGCCATGCAGTTTGGCGCAATAGGTTAAAAACTCGTCAACAGTTAAATCGGGGTAAAGAGGGGGTATTTCTGGTAAAAATCCCAGTTCAGCTTTTGCTAATTTAGGCTGATCGATGATGTCATAGCCGCCAATTTTAATTTCACCTGCTGTGGGGGTTAAGTTGCCACAAATCATCTTCATAGTGGTGGATTTTCCAGCACCGTTGGGGCCAAGAAAGCCAAGTACCTCACCCTTGTTAAGGGAGAAACTCACGTCATTAACAGCGTAATGTCCTGAAAATTGGCGTGTTAAATGGTTAACTTCAATCAGTGTGCTCATGGGTGACTGGCATGTTTGTGCGTCTTAAATAAAGGCTTCATCATAACGTATCGAGACCTTTGCACGAGTCCATTTTCCGCGATAGCAGTGTTAAAAATAGGCTCAAAATGCTCATTTACACTTGTAAACTGCGCTTTTTCGCCTCTTTTTGCCTTGCTCTCACGAAAACTGCCTCTCGTGTAAAGGCCTCGTATCAAGTGGGTGAGTTCGGCGAATAATCTATGAATAGAGGTAGGTATAGCCGTTAACGTCTTATTAACGGCTACCTGCGGTAGAGTTTAATCTCTAGTTGTATGGATGAATCAAAACAGCCTGTTACATTTCACCTAAGCAAAGGTATTTCATTTCTACAAATTCATCAATGCCGTATTTGGAGCCTTCTCGACCAATACCCGACTCTTTGATGCCGCCAAATGGCGCGACCTCAGAAGAAACAATGCCCGCATTAATACCAACAATACCCGCCTCAAGCGCTTCTGCGATATGCCAGACACGTTTAATGTTTTGCGAATAAAAATAAGCAGCTAAACCAAACGGCGTGTTATTAGCCATATCAATAGCGTCTTGGTCGGTATTGAAACGGTATAAGGGGGCAATAGGGCCAAACGTTTCTTCATGGCTTATTTGCATGGTTTCATTAACGTGGCTAAGCACAGTCGGTTGGAAGAATAGTCCGCCTAAAGCATGAGGTTGGCCACCCGTTAAGACAGTAGCGCCAAGCTCAGTGGCATTATCAAGGTGAGCTTGCACCTTGGCCAAGGCCGCTGAATTAATGAGTGGCCCTTGTTCGGCATGTTCAGATAGACCGTCAGCCACCACCATTTTAGCCACGCGACGGCTCAGCTTTTCTGCAAAGGCTTCGTACACACCGTCTTGAACTAAAATACGGTTGGCGCAGACACAGGTTTGTCCGGTATTTCTAAATTTACTGGCCATTGCACCTTCAACAGCGGCATCTAAGTCGGCATCATCAAAAACAATGAACGGTGCATTGCCGCCTAATTCTAAGCTTAATTTTTTAACCGTATCGGCACATTGGCGCATCAGTATTTTGCCCACCTTGGTCGAACCGGTAAAGGACAGTTTTCGTACAATAGGGCTGGCAGTTAGCTCGGCACCAATAATCTGTGCGTCTCCCGTGATGACATTTAAAATACCATCTGGTAGACCTGCTTGCTGACCCAGTTCAGCGAGAGCTAAGGCCGAAAAAGGTGTTTCTGGGGCAGGCTTAACAATAACTGGGCAACCTGCAGCTAAGGCAGGTGCGCACTTTCGGGTAATCATTGCATTGGGGAAATTCCAAGGAGTTATGGCGGCAACAACACCGATAGCCTGCTTAATAACAATTATTTTTTTATCTGAACTGGGTGCAGGGATGGTGTCGCCATAAACACGTTTTGCTTCTTCGGCAAACCATTCAACAAAGGTAGAGCCATAAATAATTTCACCCTGGGCTTCATTCAGCGGCTTTCCTTGTTCAAGGGTAATGATAGTCGCAAGGTCATCTTTATTTTCAAGAATCAGGTCAAACCAGCGCCGTAAGACGCTTGAGCGCTCTTTTGCCGGTTTGTCTCGCCAGTTTGCCCATGCGGCTTGAGCGCAACTAATCGCTTCTTGGGTCTGCTGAGCCGTTATAACTGGGACCTGCCCTATTAATTGTTGAGTAGATGGGTTGTAAATAGGCATTGTTTGCTGGTCACTTGCATCAACCCATTGCCCGTTTATAAAGGCTTGCTGTCTGAAAAGGCTCTGGTTACTAATATTCATCATTTTTTTTATTGATTTATTAAATATAAGAGGTTAATAATATAAACAAAAAAAATAGACAATCAAGGGGGGATTTTGAAGGATTATAAAATTGCCGTTATTCCTGGAGAT
>ERZ1027208.532-NODE-532-length-14579-cov-50.223010_pt1 | contig 14579 bp, 13 predicted proteins | sample MGYA00520867_ERZ1027208 | MGnify/ENA primary metagenome ERZ1027208 (study PRJEB33311, sample SAMEA4378413) | marine metagenome | biome: Marine biome; feature: Fjord; material: Water | collected 2014-07-20T08:00:00Z/2014-07-... | depth 75 m ...
AGAAATCTGCTCAACGGATGGTGTTTCATTTGTTGGAGCGTGACAGAGAGGGGGCATTTAACCTAGCCCAAAGCCTTGCCGAGGCCGTGGATAAAATAGGCCATTGCCAAACCTGTCAAACACTCAGCTCAACAGATATTTGCAGCTTGTGCGACGATCAGCGTCGAGAGCAGCATTTGCTATGTATCGTAGAAACACCCAGTGATGTCTTAGCAATAAACTCAGCAACATCGTATAGAGGTCTGTACTTTGTTTTAAACGGTCGCCTCTCACCATTGGATGGCTTAGGCCCCGCTGATATTGGTTTAGATAAACTGAGTGCTCGCTTAGAAAAAGGGCTGATAAAAGAAATTATTTTAGCGACCAATCCTACCGTTGAAGGCGAAGCGACGGCGCATTATATTAGTGAGATGGCGAAAAAATACCAAGTTAAAGCAACCCGTATAGCCCATGGCGTGCCATTTGGTGGCGAGTTAGAATACATTGATAGTGGAACCTTATCCCATGCCTTCAGCGGGCGTAATGAAGTTTAAAGGAGTTCAGCGATGAGTGATTGTTTGTTTTGCCGCATGGTGGCGGGAGATATTACCCCAGATGTGATCTATGAAACAGAAACGGTATTGGCGTTTAGAGACATTAACCCACAAGCGCCGACACATGTTTTAGTGATACCTAAAAAACACATCGAGACCCTTGTCGATATAGCTGGTGAAGATACCCAGCTGATGGGGGATATTATGCAAGTGGCGACTAAAGTGGCCACAATGGAAGGGTTAGATGAATCAGGTTACCGCACCGTTTTTAATTGTAAGCAAGATGGCGGGCAAGAGGTTTACCACATTCATTTACACCTTTTAGGTGGTCGATCCATGACATGGCCGCCTGGCTAACAAGACAGCTTGTCCCTTAGCTTTAAATACCTTAAGTAACGCTGTTTTGAAATACCCCCTTCTTCGACCTTGTCTTTCACAGCGCATTTTGGCTCTTTAAGGTGCAGGCAATTGCTAAACTTACAGTGTTCTGCCCACTCCTTGATTTCGCGGTAACCATACGCAAGGGTCTTTTCATTAATATTGGCCAGTCCAAAAATATTAACGCCAGGGCTATCAATAATGTCACCGCCTTCTGGCAGTTTATAAAGTGTGGTCGCGGTAGTGGTGTGTTTGCCTAAGCCGGATGCTGTCGATAATACTTTTGTCTGTAGCGCTAAATCGGGAAGTAATGCATTGGTAATGCTTGATTTTCCGACGCCTGATTGCCCAACCAGAATACTTATCTCACCTTGTAGGCGTTGTCTAAGGCTCTCTAGCCCCGTTTTTTCGAGGGCGCTAACCTCAATAATCTCATAGCCTAAGCCTCGGTAAACCTTTATAAGTGCGTCGGTTTCAAGTCGAGAGGCTTCATCCAATAAATCAACCTTATTGAGGACGATAAGAGGGGCTATGCCTTGCAACTCACAAACAATAAGGTATTGATCCAGCAGTAAGGCATCAATGCTTGGTTTAACGGCTAGAATAACCACAATCTGATTAAGGTTGGCAGCAACGGGGCGAACACTGCCATTTTTTGCTGGCCTCGACAGTAAGGAACGGCGCTCTAGGATTTTCTCAACTCGCCCAGCATCGTCTTCTGTGCGAATCCATTCAACATTATCACCAACCGCTGGTTGTTCTAGTCGACTCCTTTTTTTACAACGTGCAATTTTGCCTTGATCATCTTCAATTAAAAGTGACTGACCTAGGTGGGCTATAACGCGCCCTGTTATTAAAGGTGCGTTTTCTTTAGACATATTAAGGTTTTTCTTGTGTTAATCGTTTCAGGTGGTTAATTCTAGTGCTAGCAGACGGGTGGCTATGATGAAACTTAGAATACAGCGGATCAGGTGTTAAGGTGCTCGCATTTTCTTTATAAAGCTTAACAAGGGCCTGGATAAGGTACTCAGGGTTACTCATGGTGCTAGCAAAGGCATCGGCTTCAAACTCAAATTTACGCTGAAAGTAACTGCTAATAGGCTGTAAGAAAAAGGTAAAAACAGGAAGGATTAAAATAAATAATAACAAGGCAATCGCTGGGCTCACTTGCTCTACGCCTAAGCCTAAGCCCGTATAAAACCATTCCCGTTGGCTAAGCCAACCTAGTAAGGCAAACCCTGCTATGGTCATCAATGTAGACACCCGCATTTGTTTACTGATGTGCTTACATTTAAAGTGCCCCAATTCATGCGCCAGCACAGCCTCAATCTCATTGGCATTAAGTGAGTCGATCAAGGTATCGTAAAAAACAATCCGCTTATGACGGCCAATACCGGTGAAATACGCGTTTCCATGCCCTGAACGGCGTGAGCCATCCATAACGTAAATGCCTTTGCTCTGAAAGCCGCATCGTTCAAAAAGTTGTTGAATACGTTGTTTCAAGTCACCGTCTTCAAGCGGTGTAAATTTATTAAATAAAGGCGCAATAAGCGTGGGGACTAACCAAGTCATCAAAAATGTAAAAGAAATAACTAATAATGCAGCATATAGCCACCAGTAATGCCCCATCTTTTCCATCACCCAAAGCAAGGCATATAAAAAGGGCGCGCCAATAATTAACATAAGAGCAACTTGTATGAGCTGGTCCTTAATAAATTGACGGGCGTTGCTACGGTTAAAGCCGAATGCCTGTTCTACCTTAAAAACTTGATAAATCTCAATGGGTAACTCGACACAATGGGAGAGGATGAATATCAACATCATTAATGCAACCCCTGAATAAATGTCATGTGGGATATAGCTACCGATTATTAATGACAGGGCGCTGACTAAACCGCCCAGTGTTAAGGCGATTAAAATAGTACTACTGACCAGCGTACTTACGTTGGAAACCCTTATTTTTGCAAGGGTGTAATCTGCTGCTTTTTGGTGAGCCTCGAGGTTAATCTTTTCCTTAAAATCACTAGGGACTGAATTTCGGTGTTGCTGTACATAAGCACTCTGGCGAGTGTTTAACCAAAGCGTTAATAATGTAGATAAGGCTAAAAAAAACAAGAAAAGGTAGCTGAATTCATTCATAATTTCATTAACATATAGGTCGGTATAATTTGATTAAGGTAAGGGTGGTAAATAATGGCTATAGATAAGCAGCATTTAATTTGGATAGACCTTGAAATGACGGGCTTAGAGCCTGAAACAGATTCTATCATTGAAATAGCAACTGTGGTGACTGATAAAGAATTGAATGTCTTAGCAGAAGGCCCCGTGTTAGCGATACGCCAGACAAAGGAAAAGATGGATGGTATGGATGCATGGAATCAAAAATATCATGGCCAATCTGGTTTAATTGAGCGTGTTCTTAATAGTTCGCTAAATGAAGCAGCAGTGGAAGAAGAAACGTTGGCTTTTTTAAAGCAATGGCTACCGGCGGGCGCATCGCCAATGTGTGGAAATAGTATTTGTCAGGATAGGCGCTTTATGGCAAAAACAATGCCCAAGCTTGAAGCGTTCTTTCATTATCGAAACTTAGATGTGAGCACGTTAAAAGAGCTGGCCAACCGTTGGGCACCAGAGATTATGAAAGGGCTGACGAAAAAGTCGACACATCAGGCGTTAGATGATGTGATTGAGTCCATTGATGAGTTGAGATATTATCGAGAAAACTTTTTAAAATACTAGTGGTGCCGTCTCGTTGATTTTTGTGACTTGTTGCTGAACAGCCCATTGAACATGCTCATGAATAATAGGGTCGCTATGGTGTAAGCGCGTATTTAATGCACGGATGATGTCGTTACTGGCAGGTGCGTTGCCCAGCGCGATAGCAATGTTTCTAATCCAGCTGCTAAAACCAATTCTACGGATTGCCGAGCCTTCTGTTTTAGATAAAAAAGTGTCTTCGCTCCAGTGAAAAATAGTGATTAACTCAATGGTGTCTAAGCCTTGCCTAGGAATGAAGTCTTTTTCATCGGTGAGTTGAGCAAACCGGTTCCAAGGGCAAACTTGTTGGCAGTCATCGCAGCCATAAATGTGGTTGCCCATTAAGGGGCGAAGTTCTTCTGGAATAGAGCCTTTTAACTCAATCGTTAGGTATGAAATACAACGCCTTGAGTCAACTGTATATGGGGCAACAATGGCTTGAGTCGGGCAAATGCTCATGCAGTCAGTGCATTGACCGCAGTGATCGGTAACTGGGGAATCAACCGGTAACGGTAAATCAACATAGAGCTCACCTAAAAAAAACCATGAGCCAGCTTGCTTATTGATAATATTACTGTGCTTGCCCACCCAGCCTAAGCCTGCCTTTTGGGCAATAGCCTTTTCCATGACTGGGGCACTGTCCACAAATGCGCGGTAACCAAACTCGCCTACTTTATCGGTAATGAGGTTGGCGAGTTTTTGAAGTTTTTTTCTTAGGACTTTATGGTAATCACGGCCTAATGCATACCGAGATATGTAAGCCTGTATTGGGTCACTCATCAGCTGGTTGGTTTGATGCATCGGCTCTGGAAGGTAGTCCATTCGGCATGAAATAATGCGTAATGTGCCAGGAATAAGTTCAGCGGGCTGAGTACGTTTTATACCATGTTTTTGCATGTAAGCCATATCGCCATGAAAACCAGCCGCTAACCAATGGTCTAATTGTTTTTCAGCCTCAGATAACTCAGTGTTTGTAATGCCAACTTGTTGGAAGCCTAGCGCTTGACCCTGTGCTTTAATATCAAGGGCTAATTGCTGAAAGTTAATGTTTTGCTGGTTCATTGTTAGTAGGATACCGGAAAGGTTTTTTAAAAAATATAAAGCCAGCAAAAAACACTGCTTTAACGTTGATGAATAGGCAGCATATTGAAGAATAATCGTGCTTTAATAAGTAGCCATTAAATGAATGACAGGCATCTGCTGAAAGAAACGCTAGACCAACTTCCTCCTATTTTTTACAAACGACGTTATGACTTATCCTTTATTTACCGCTGAACAATCACGCAATATAGACCATCGAGTGTCAAGTACATCATCAGTAGCGAGTTATGACTTAATGAAGCGAGCAGGGCAAGGGCTGTTTCAATGTATTCAAAGCATGCCGTTACATGCTGAACAGGTCCATATTTTTTGTGGTGCTGGGAATAATGCTGGTGATGGCTATGTACTGGCTAAGTTATTAATTGAGTCGAATGTCAGCACTCAAATATATGCGGTGGCCGGTACCGAGCATTTAACAGGCGACGCACTTAAGGCGTTTAATGAACTGAAAGAAATAACATCGGTGGTAACGACTTTGCCCAATAAGTTGGGCAAAGGAGTGGTGGTTGATGCATTGCTTGGCACTGGGTTAACAAAGCCAATAAGCGGTCAGTTTTTAGCCGCCGTGACATTAATTAATGCAGCAACAGGTCCTGTGTTAGCCGTTGATATTCCATCGGGCCTCTGTGCAGATACCGGTTGCGTAAAAGGCGTTGCAGTTTGTGCAGATGTCACCCTAAGTTTTATTGTCTTAAAGAAAGGGTTGTACACAGGAGATGGCCCTCATTATTGTGGAGAGGTGCGTTTAGATGACTTACAGGTTGGGCTGGACATGATAGCCCCAGAAGAACCAACCGCTAAACTAATGGCACTTAATGATTTCAAAGGAAACCATAAACGGCGAGCCAGAAATACCCATAAAGGTCATTATGGCCACGTGTTACTGGTGGGCGGAAATAGCGGGTATAGCGGATCAATTCGTTTGGCAGGAGAGGCCGCCTTAAGAGTGGGTGCAGGTCTCGTCAGTGTTGCTACAAAAAATGAACATACTGCTCTGATAACGATGGCACGACCAGAGCTGATGTGTCACGGCATTAATGATCGGCAGGCGTTAACTGCATTAAGCAACCATTGCACAGTATTGGGCGTAGGTCCAGGCTTGGGGCAAGAGGGCTGGTCAAAAATGTTATTTGAAGCGGCATTGGAGCAAAACTTGCCGTTAGTCGTTGATGCAGATGGGCTTAATTTATTGGCTAAAGAGCCGAGGGAAAACAACCTGTGGGTGTTGACACCTCACCCAGCAGAGGCTGCTAGGCTATTAAACTGTACAACGACTAAGATCCAAACTAATCGCTTTTTTGCAGTTAAGGCCTTGCAGAAAAAATATGGTGGTGTGGTTGTTTTAAAAGGCTCAGGAAGCTTGGTTTGCGGTGGTTCAGACGTGTTAGTGTGTGAAGCGGGGAATCCTGGGATGGCCTCAGGGGGGATGGGAGATGTCTTGACCGGTGTTATTTCAGGGTTAATTGCCCAAGGGTACGGTTTGTTAGATGCGGCAGCCTTAGGTGTTGTCTTGCATGCCATGGCAGGAGACGATGCGGCACGTGCTGGTGAGAATGGTTTGTTAGCCAGTGACTTATTTCAACCGTTAAGAGAGTTGGTTAATGCGTATTGAAAATGAACAAGCTATGCTTGATGCAGGAAAAAATTTAACGGAGAAGCTTGGGGCTGGCTTGCTTGTTTTTATGATAGGTGATTTAGGGGCGGGTAAAACAACGCTAGTAAGGGGGTTCTTAAGAGGTTTAGGGTATACAGGTGTGGTAAAAAGTCCAACGTACAACCTCGTTGAATCGTACGCCATTAATGATTTGAATGTGTTTCACTTTGATCTGTACCGCTTAATGGATGCAGAAGAGTTGGAATATATGGGAATACGTGATTATTTAAATGCAGAATCAATTTGCTTTATTGAGTGGCCAGAAAAGGGAGAGGGTTTGTTACCAAGTCCAGATGTGCGTATAGAGATTAACATAAAGGGTTCTGAACGAGAACTTTTGCTTAGCCGCTAAAGAACCCTAAAACCTCTTGACAAACATGAGGTTAAGGAGCTATTCTCAAAAAACCCATTAAATATTTTCCTTGCTGTGATATGAGAAAAATCAACCATAAGGCCTATTCCCCCTTACTATTAGTAATCATTTTTTGGGTTATGGGTACTCAGCTTGCGAGTGCTGGGACGAGTAATAAAATTGAATCATTACGGTCCTGGGCAGCACCCGACCACACGCGGCTTGTTTTTGGTCTTACATCTGCTGTTGAGCACAAGCTGTTTACGTTGACTAATCCGTCACGATTAGTGCTGGATATAGACAATGTTACCTTTAAGGCGACTCTGCCCAAGTTTTCTGCTGCTGACAAAGTTGTCAGCTTAATTCGACAAGCGCCTAGAGGAAAGAAAAGCTTACGAGTTGTCGTTGACTTAAAAGACGATGTCTCAGCTAAGAGCTTCTTGTTGAAACCGAATGCCAATTATGGTCACCGTTTGGTCTTAGACTTGTACCCCAATAAAAAGCGAGGTAAGGCAAAAACGGTTCCTGTTAAGAAAGCAGCGCAGCAGGCCAGTAAAAAGAAATGGGTCGTTGCGGTTGATGCAGGGCATGGCGGCGAAGACCCAGGAGCAAAAGGGCATAGGGGGACACGTGAAAAAGATGTCGTCCTTGCCATTGCTAAAAAACTGGCTGTTAAAATTAACCAGCAACCCAATATGAAAGCATACTTAGTGCGCTCGGGTGATTATTACATTGGTTTAAGAAAGCGGATGGAGAAGGCTCGTCAAGCACAAGCTGATTTATTCATTTCGATTCATGCGGATGCCTTTAAAAATCAGCAAGCAAAGGGTTCGTCAGTCTATGTTTTATCTAATCGTGGTGCGAGTAGTGAGGCGGCTAGGTGGTTAGCAAATAGCGAAAACGCAGCTGATTTGGTGGGTGGCGTAAGCCTAGATGACAAAGAGGGGATGTTAGCATCGGTTTTGTTGGATATGTCACAAAATGCCACTGAGGAAGACAGTGCGAAAATAGCCAGTGAAGTGTTAAAAAACCTCAAATCTCTTGGGAGTATTCATAAGAAACAAGTGCAACGGGCAGGTTTTATGGTACTTAAGTCACCTGATATCCCATCTATTTTGATTGAAACAGCCTTTATATCCAATAAGCGTGAAGAGGCAAAGTTACGGAACCCTTCGCATCAGTCTAAAGTGGCTAGCTCAATTTTAAAAGGGGTTAAAGCCTATTTCTCCCAACAGTACTTGCCTGGTGCTGCGACGAGGCAGACAGCTCAATCGAATTACAAAATAAAGAGAGGCGATACCTTGTCAGCGATTGCTCAAACGCACCGTGTTTCTTTGCTGGCACTTAAGAAAATAAACGCCCTGACCAATAACCGCATACGTGTGGGTCAGGTTATTCGAATACCTAGTTAGTTTTTAGATACAATGAGCGATTAACCTTTAGGTTTAGGACGACTCGCCCGATGACTATTCAACAACTCCCCCCCCAACTCATTAACCAAATTGCTGCTGGTGAAGTTATCGAGCGGCCAGCTTCAGCTGTTAAAGAATTGGTGGAAAACGCGATTGACGCGGGTGCGTCGAACATACTAATAGAGATTCAAGAGGGTGGCTCACGGTTGATCCGAGTCACCGATAACGGCTCTGGCATTGAATGCAATGAGCTAGGTTTGGCTCTGTCGAGGCATGCAACCAGTAAAATAGGTTCGTTACAGGATTTAGAAGCGGTGTTAAGCTTTGGTTTTAGGGGGGAAGCCCTGCCTAGTATGAGTTCAATAGCTCGTTTAACACTGACCTCAAGGCAAGAGAATGAAACGGTTGCCTGGATGGTTAAGGCCGATGGCAATGAGGAGGAGTTAGAACCAACACCTTCAGCGCACCCAGTCGGGACGACCGTTGAGTTGCGAGACCTTTTTTACAATACACCTGCACGACGAAAGTTCCTAAAGACAGATAAAACAGAGTTTGGCCACATTGAAACAGTGGTTAAGCGAATGGCCTTAAGTCGCTTTGATGTGGGGTTTACTCTAAAACATAATCAGCGGCAGCTTATTGAATTGGAGCCTGCGCTATCTAACGAGCAAAAGGAGCAGAGGGTTGCAATGCTCTGTTCAACGACATTTATTGAGCAGGCATTATCCATTGATACTGGCAGCAGTAGTGGGTTGTTACTGCAGGGCTGGTTGAGTTTACCAACCTATTCTCGTTCACAAACTGACATGCAATTCTTTTATGTGAATGGCCGCTTGATACGGGACAAATTAATTAACCATGCGGTTCGTCTAGCCTATCAAGATGTTCTATTTCATGGTCGGCATCCTGTGTATGTCTTGTATCTAACAATGGACCCAACCCTAGTCGATGTTAATGCACACCCAGCGAAGCTTGAAGTTCGCTTTCGTGAAAGCAAGGCCATTCATGACTTTGTTTATCAGCGTATTAAGCAGTTATTAAAGGATATTAGGCCTGCTGATCATATGACGGTTACAGAGGCACCAATCACGTCAGAGGTGCGCCTCCAAACTACATACTCTAGTATGCAGCAAAAACCAATGCCGCTATTCGTATCAGAACCCTCGGCTAAAGTCCCCTCTTCAAACTACCAATACACGCCACGAGCGTTAGTCGGTGGCCCGCCGATAGAAGCCGGTAGGGCAAGCGGGCAGGTCATGCCGGTACTAGGGTTTGCCATCGCGCATTTACATAACACCTATATTCTTGCGGAGTCTGATCAAGGTTTGATTTTAGTGGATACTCATGCCGCACATGAACGCATCGTGTATGAAAAGCTGAAAAAACAATATGGGGCTGGTGGTATACCCATGCAGCCGTTGCTTATTCCTCAAAAGATTCAGCTAAATAATGAGGAAATGGTGTTATTTGAGCAGCATCAATCTTTGTTGAAGGGGCTGGGCCTCGAGCTTAGCGCGTCAGGGCCAGACACTGTATTAGTTCGATCTATTCCCGTTTTATTGACTTTAGACGATGCCGAGCAACTAACGCATGAGGTGTTGAGCGACTTAGCGATGAATGGATCCAGTAATCGTGTTAAAGAGGCCTGCCATAAAGTATTGGGTAGCATGGCATGCCATGGCTCTATTCGTGCAAACCGACGTTTAACCACCACAGAAATGAACGTTTTATTGCGAGACATTGAGCAAACAGAGAATGCGGGGCAGTGTAATCATGGGCGGCCTACTTGGACATTACTGAATATTCAACAGCTTGATAGTTTGTTCTTAAGAGGCCAGTAACACGATGACAGCGACAAATTTACCGTTGGCCGTTTTTTTGATGGGGCCTACCGCATCAGGTAAAACTGCTCTAGGTGTTCAATTGGCGCAAAGGCTTAATGGAGAAGTTATTAGCGTTGATTCTGCGCTGGTTTATCGAGGTATGGACATTGGAACAGCAAAGCCTAGCCTTGATGAGAGGCAAGGGGTAACACATCATTTAATTGATATTATTGAGCCGACGGATGCTTTTTCTGCAGGACAGTTTAGGGAACAGTCCCTGAGTCTAATTAAGCAGATTGTGGAACGTGGTAAAACACCTATTCTAGTTGGTGGGACAATGTTGTATTTTCATGTGTTGCTTAATGGTATGGCTGTTTTACCAAATGCTGATGTAGCAATAAGGAAGGAATTGGATCAACAAGCTCAAGTTGACGGTGGGTTAGCGATGCATCAGCGGTTAATGTCGATTGACCCAGTGGCAGCAAAACGAATACACCCAAATGACCCGCAGCGAATTCAGCGCGCGTTAGAAGTTTACTTAAGTTCAGGGCGCACACAAACAGACTGGTTGAGTGAACAACCACCAGTTATGTTGCCATTTAAAGCACATAAGTTTTCAATTTCTCCTGACGATAGGGAGCAGTTACATAAAAACATTGCCTTACGTTTTGATCAAATGTTAGCGCAAGGTTTTGTAGACGAGGTTAAAGGGCTTTTTGAAAGAAAAGACCTAAATGCTTCAATGCCTTCAATTAGAGCAGTTGGTTACCGGCAAGCATGGTCATACTTAGATGGTTTGTATGATAAAATAACGTTTAGAGAAAAAGCCATTATTGCAACACGCCAGTTAGCAAAAAGACAGTTTACATGGTTGCGTAAGCAGTCCAATATCCAGAACCTAGAAACAGGCGATGCGATGGCTTTAGATAAAGTGTTAAGGGCTTTAGATAATTAAAAAAACAAATTTTTGTTTGTAGTAAAACCCAAAAGACTTCGTTGGTACTTGTAGCTAAACAGTATTTTAAGTAAAATATTGCGCCGCAATATCTGGTTGTTTAAATCAATATATTCAATAATAAAAATAAGGAGTTCGCATGTCCAAAGGACAAAATTTACAAGATGCTTTTCTAAATACCTTAAGAAAAGAACATGTCCCGGTCGCTGTTTTCTTGGTCAATGGGATTAAATTACAAGGGCAGATTGACTCGTTTGACCAATATGTTTTGATGTTGAAAAATACGGTCAACCAAATGGTCTATAAGCATGCAATTTCAACAGTTGTTCCGGCACGTGCCGTAACCATGCCACGATCAGACGAAGACGCCTAAGCACTCATGCTTAAAGTAATGGTAGTTACCTTGGCTTAATGGAGTTATTTGATAGGCCAGATGCAGGCGAAAAAGCGTTAATCGTTAACTTATCTATCAATGAGGTTTTTTCAGAAGATGACTTAGATGAATTTACTCAGTTAGTTATCTCTGCAAATGTAGAGCCAATTGCCGTTATTAAGGGCTCGCGTCGAACGCCAGACTCAAGGTATTACGTTGGTAAGGGGAAGTTGGAAGAAATTCGCCATTTGCTGGTTGAAAGCTGCGCAGATGTCGTGCTTTTTAACCATACGTTAAGCCCGAGTCAGCAACGAAACCTAGAGCAAGAGCTAACAGTTCGCGTGTTAGATAGAACAAGCCTTATTTTAGATATTTTTGCACAAAGAGCGCAATCATTTGAAGGTAAACTTCAGGTGGAGTTGGCACAGTTGCAATATTTATCAACGCGATTAGTCAGAGGTTGGACTCACCTTGAACGCCAAAAAGGTGGGATTGGGCTTAGAGGGCCAGGCGAAACACAGTTAGAGACAGACAGACGACTCATTGGTCAGCGAATTCGACAAATTAAGGGTCGGTTAAAAAAAGTTGGCAAGCAGCGTGATCAAGGGCGACGAAGCCGGCAGCGTACTGATACACCAACCGTGTCATTAATTGGTTACACCAATGCGGGAAAGTCAACGCTGTTTAATACCCTAACCAACAGCTCGGTTCATGCTGCAGATCAGCTATTTGCCACGTTGGATCCAACGCTTAGACAGGTTAAATTACCCGATTACGGTGAAATAGTATTGGCCGATACGGTTGGCTTTATTCAAGATTTGCCTCATGAGTTGGTCGCTGCTTTTAAATCGACACTTCAGGAAACAATTGAAGCCGATCTGTTGCTGCATGTGGTTGATGCAAGTAGCCCCAATAGGCTTGAGCAGATAGCAGAGGTGAATAAGGTACTAAAAGAAATTGGTGCCGACAATACGCGCCAATTGATGGTCTACAATAAAATAGATTGCATGGAGAGTGTTGAGCCACATGTCGACCTTAGTGAAAATGGCAAGGTGGCAGCGGTATGGTTATCAGCCATTAACAAAGAAGGGGTTGACGCGTTACTAAGTGCGCTATCTAAAGAATGTCATGTGGGGAGTGTAAGGAGAACAGTTACGTTGACACCTTCGCAAGCAAAACTGCGGGCTCGGTTATTCACGCATGCAGAAATTATCTCTGAAATGGTGCAAGAAAATGGTAACTGGCTGCTGGATATCAATATGCCGAATAAATTTGCGTACTTATTAGATGAGCTGCCTTTTGACTAGTCAATTACTGCTTGCTTAGACCCTCTTAGACACCTACAATTAGCGGTTCAGAAATATCAATTCAAATTGAGGTTTTAGCTATGTCTTGGGATGACTCAGGTAACGATAAAAACAACAAGAAAGATCCGTGGAGTGGGCGCAAAAAAGAGCAGGCACCACCTGATCTTGATGAAATGGTGCGGTCATTACAAAATAAGTTTGGTGGGCTTTTTGGCGGCGGTAAAGGTAGTAAAAAAGGAACGGAAGAAGGCCCCTCCATGTCAGCTTTTGTTTTATTAGCAGTCGTTGCCGGCATGATATGGTTAGCGTCAGGCATATACATTATCGATGAAGGTAATAGAGGCGTGGTACTAAGGTTTGGTCAGTATAACGAAACGACGATGCCTGGGCCGCACTGGCGTTTCCCTAAACCCATTGACAATACAATTGTTATCAATGTGGACCAGCAACGATTTGTTGAAATAGGTTACAGATCTGGAATGGGGCAGCAAACGGGAACATCAGTAAGAAAAGAAGCACTGATGTTAACGAAAGATGAAAATATTATTGATGTGCAATTAGCAGTGCAATATACCGTTAAAAATGCTCAGGATTATATTTTTAATATGCGTGGTCCTGATATGACGTTAAAACAAGCAACTGAAAGTGCATTAAGGGCAGTTGTTGGTAAAAGCAATATGGACTTTGTGCTAAAAGAAGGCCGTGCAGAAGTGGTGGCTGATGTTGAAGAAACATTACAATCAATGTTAGATGATTACGGAACAGGGATTTTAATCTCATCTGTGAACTTGGTTGAAGCTCAACCACCAGAAGAAGTTCAGGGTGCCTTTTCCGATGTGGTGAAAGCACGAGAAGATAAAGAACGTTTTATCAATGAAGCACAGGCTTATTCAAATGAAGTGGTGCCAAAAGCTCGAGGTGCTGCATCACGTATAGTGCAAGAAGCCGAGGCCTATGAGCAACGAATTGTTGCAGAAGCTCAAGGTGATGCATCACGTTTTGAGCAATTACGTGTGCAATACGAAGCAGCGCCAGAGGTAACACGCAAGCGTTTATACCTTGAAACAATGGAAACGGTGTTAGGAGAGTCACATAAAGTTATCATTGATGTGGAAAATGGCAACAATATGATGTACCTACCCATTGATAAATTAATGGACTCGTCAGCCTCTAAGTCGGCAACACCTAATCGCTTTACAGGATCAACCGATAACGTTTCCCCTGCAAGTTCAGGGCGAAGTACAAGTTTAAGAGATAGAGCAGTGAGGGGAAGATAATGAAAATTAACCCAATGATATTGATCGGCCTAGTCGTCGTTTTCTTGGTTGGTTCTATGAGTGTGTTCACAGTGGACCAACGTGAAAAAGTGATTGTTTTTAGGCTTGGTGAAATTGTAAGAATAGACTTAACACCAGGCCTTCACTTTAAATTTCCATTTATCAATAATGTTCGAAAATATGATGGCCGTATACAAACACTTGATTCTAGGCCTGAACGATTCCTAACATCAGAAAAGAAAAACGTTATTGTTGATACGTTTGTAAAATGGCGTATTGCAGATGTTGGTAAATTTTATAGAGCAGTGGGTGGTGACCCTCGCCAAGTAGACACACGGTTAAATCAATTTGTTAAAGAAGGGATGCGAGCTGCCTTTAGTCAACAAACGATTAAGGAGCTAATTTCAACAGGGCGAGAAAAGATTAGATCTGGCTTAGTTGAGGATATCAATGCGCTAGGTGAAGGTCTTGGTATTACAATTGTTGATGTTCGAATTAAACGAATTGACTTAGCCGAAGACGTAAGTTCATCAGTGTTTAAACGAATGGAGTCTGAACGAGAAAGGGTTGCTCGTGATTTCCGTTCAAGAGGTAAGGAAGCAGCTGAAAGAATTCGAGCTGATGCTGATAAGCAAGGTGAAATTATTCTTGCAAATG
>ERZ1027208.536-NODE-536-length-14556-cov-24.358734_pt1 | contig 14556 bp, 11 predicted proteins | sample MGYA00520867_ERZ1027208 | MGnify/ENA primary metagenome ERZ1027208 (study PRJEB33311, sample SAMEA4378413) | marine metagenome | biome: Marine biome; feature: Fjord; material: Water | collected 2014-07-20T08:00:00Z/2014-07-... | depth 75 m ...
GTTTTTAACTGAAGCTTTTTTTGTAATTAATATTTTGTTTAACCGACAAAACCTTCAACCACAAAATCAAAAAAATGAAAAACTATTTAGTAATAACTCTACTGCTTTTAGCTATTGTTTCATGTAAACAAGAAAAAGAAAATAAAGACTACTCAAAAGAAAACTTAAATATTACAACTTCAGTTTATCCTGATGATTTTTCTAAAGTTTTGGATGCACACGGTGGAATTGATAAATGGAATGAACAGCAAAAACTTATTTTTGAAATAGTAAAAGCTGATGGTAATGAAAAAACAACAACAGCTTTAAAGGCTAGAAAATCGCTGATAGAGACTAATAAATATGCGATTGGTTTTAATGGGAAAGATGTTTGGTTAAAAGAAAAGGATACTACCAAATATGAAGGAAAGCCTAAATTTTATTATAATTTAATGTTCTATTTCTATGCTATGCCTTTTGTTTTAGCAGATGATGGTATTAATTATGATAAAGCAGATCCTTTATTATATGAAGGAAAAAAGTATCCAGGAATTAAAATAACTTATGAAACAGGTGTTGGTGAATCTCCAGAAGATGAATATATTTTATACTATGATTCAGAAACCAATAAAATGGCTTGGTTAGGTTATACCGTAACATATTTCTCAAAGGAAAAAAGTAAAGATTTTCATTTTATAAAATATGAAGATTGGCAAACAGTTGATGGTTTAATGTTACCAGCAACTCTAAAATGGTATAACGCTGAAGGTTTTGAAATAGGAGAAATGCGCAATGCACTATCATTTACAAACGTCTACATATCTAAAACAAAACCAGATAATACGGTTTTTGAAAAACCGAACGATGCTAATTTCGTAGAATAAAAAAGCGAGCTTTAAGCTCGCTTTATAGTTTTAAAATTATTGGTTCTTATATTTTTCAGAATACCTTTTGTATAATTCAGTTTGGTGAGATTCTAAACTAATATCTCTACCTTGAATATATGCTTTTGTAAGCTTATTGGTTCTCATATCTAAAGCATCGCCTTCACTAATAAAAAACGTAGCATCTTTACCAACTTCTAAAGATCCAACTTTATCATCAATACCTAAAATTTTAGCAGTATTTAAAGTAATCAAACTTAAAGCGTCTTCTTTGTTTAAGCCATAAGCGGCACACGTTCCTGCAAGAAAAGGAAGATTTCGAGCATTCATACGTTCCATATCACCAGCATTTTCTAAACCGACTAATACACCAGCTTTTACCAATTCGTTTGCTAATTTAAAAGGCAAATCATAATCTTCATCATCACTATTAGGTGTGCTATGAACGCGTTGTAATAACACAGGGATATTATTTTGCTTTAGTAAACTGGAAACGGAAATAGCTTCATAACCACCAACAATAACAATATGTTTTATGCTGTTGGATTTTGAAAACGTAACAGCATCAGTAATGCCTTTTTCAGTATCTACGTGAATATATAATTTTTTAGAACCATCAATAACATCTTGTAAGGCTTCAAATGGTAAATGTCTCGGACGTTTTGCACTGGTGTTATATGCTTTGCTTTCTGTAAAATAAGCCGTTAATTCATCTACTTGTTCTTTGTATTTTTCATTTTCCTTTAAATTGGAAGGTTCACCTAACCACCATCTACCACGTGAATAAGTACTTGGCCAATTTAAATGAATCCCATCATTTTCTTTTATAGCAGCGTCTTCCCAATTCCAAGCATCTAATTGCACAACAGATGAGGTTCCAGAAATACGTCCGCCACGAGGCGTTATTTGCGCCATTAAAACACCATTTGGGCGCATGGATTCTACTACTTTAGATTCTGTATTATAAGCAATTAAACTACGTATATGCGGATTCATACTGCCAACTTCATTGTCGTCTTCTGTGGCGCGTACGGCATCAATTTCAACTAATCCAAGAGTAGAGTTAGGTGCAATAAAACCAGGGTAAATATGTTTGCCTTTTGCATCAACTATAGTTCCTTGTCTGGCTATTTTTGTTAGAGCGCTCCCTACATATGTGATTTTTCCGCCATCAAACATTATTAGTGAATTCTCAATGACTTCACCATTTCCTAAATGTGCAGTTGCGCCTTCAATAGAATAGGCTTGTGTTTGTTTTGGTGCTGGAGTTTGTTGTGCCATTACACTAACAGAAAACAACAATGTAACGAGTAATATATTTAGTTTTTTCATCTTTCTAGTTGTTTTGGAAATCAATAGTGTCACAATGAAATTCTTCTTTCTTTTTCTTTTCTATAGGTTTTGTTTTTAAACCTTTGTTTTTTGCTTGAAGCATCAAAGTCGTTAATTCGCTTTTTTCTTTTTTGATGGCATTACGTAATTGTTTATCACGATCCATATCAAAATAAGTTATACCTTCAATTATTGTTTTTTCTGCTTTAGCGTAAATAGATAATGGGTTGTCGCTCCATAAAACCACATCGGCATCTTTTCCAACTTTAATACTACCAACGCGATCATCAATGTGTAATAGTTTAGCAGGATTAAGTGTTACAAACTTCCAAGCGTCTTCTTCACTAATATCTCCATATTTAACAGATTTTGCAGCTTCTTGATTTAGGCGTCTAGACATTTCGCCGTCGTCACTATTAATAGCAACAGTAATTCCTGCATTATGCATAATGGCAGCATTAAAAGGAATGGCATCATTAACTTCATATTTATAAGCCCACCAATCACTAAAAGTAGAACCACCAACGCCGTGCTCCTTCATTTTATCTGCTACTTTGTAACCTTCTAAAATATGCGTAAATGTATTGATGTTAAAGTTGAATTTTTCTGCTACTTTCATTAGCATATTAATCTCACTTTGAACGTAAGAGTGGCACGTTATAAAACGTTCTTTATTTATGATTTCAGCAAGTGTTTCAAGTTCTATGTCTTTACGATAAGGCTTGCCGCTTTTTTTTAAAACGTCGTATTCTTTAGCACGTTGAAAATAATCGGTGTAAACTTGCTCGACACCCATTCTTGTTTGTGGAAAACGAACAGTATTGTTTTCTCCCCAATTACTTTGTTTTACGTTTTCCCCTAAAGCAAACTTGATGAATTTAGGTGCGTTTTTGTACAGTAAATTATTTGCTGATTCTCCCCATTTTAATTTAATAATAGCAGAACGTCCACCAATTGGGTTTGCAGATCCGTGTAAAATTTGAATAGAAGTAACGCCACCAGCAAGATTACGGTAAATGCCAATATCTTCAGGGTTTATAACATCTTCAATAGTTACTTCGGCAGTAGAGTTGTGTCCAGCTTCGTTAACCGATGAGGTTGCAATATGTGCGTGCTCATCTATAATGCCGGCAGTTAAATGCTTGCCTTTGCCATCGACAATTTTTGCGTCTGAAGCATTAAGGTTTTGTCCTATTTTAGAAATCTTTCCATTTTTAATTAAAACATCTGTGTTTTCAAGAATGCCATCTTTTTCGTTGGTCCAAACCGTTACGTTTTTAAATAGAATGGTTTCTTGTTTTGGCAATGTTTCAAAACCATAAGCCATATTTGGATAGGTTACAGGAAAGAATTTTTTTGCTTCAGCTGTTTTTGAATCATCAATTGAATCATTTTCTTTTTTGTTTTCTTCTTTTGAATCACCTTCTTTAGCTTTCTTTTTTGCAAAGAATGTCATTTCATTTCCATTTGGGAAATAAGCTTTTCCGTTTAATGTATTCATATTTGATACATTTGAAACTACGCGGATAAATTCTTGTTTAGTCGTATCAACAGTTGAAAAAGTAAGGTTTAACCAATCGTCTTTAAAACTAATTTTAGAACCTAGCTCAGTACTATCGCTTTTTACTTTAGATTTAAGTTTTTCAACTTCACCAGAAATATCAAGTTCGTAATTTGTATTACCTAAATTGAAAGTGTAATCACCACGAATATCTGTGATGTTCATTGGTGAAATCTCATTTTTATTACCAATAACCCAGTTTTGATGAATTTTTGTATCCTTTTCAAAAATATCTCCTGATGTGATTAGGAAGTTAGCATAAGCTCCAGTTTTTAGAGAGCCTAAAACAGAACTTTTTCCAATAATTTGAGCCGGAATTGTCGTTAATGCTGCTAATGCTTGTTCTTTACTCAAACCGGCTTCAATCGCTTTAAGAAGGTTTGGTATGAATTCTTTTTCTTCCTTTAATTCGTAGGTTGAAAAAGCAAACGTAATATTATTATCGGCTAATAGTTTTGGATTAGAAGGTTTTTGGTTCCATTCACGTAAATCGGCTAACTCTACAGATTTAGCTAAAAACGGATCTTCCATATCATAAGCATCAGGGAAATTAACAGGAATTATAAATTTCGCATTGGTTGCTTTAATGTCGTTCATAAATTCATATTCGTCACCACCACCAACTATAACATATTGCGTGTTAAATTCATCTCCCAATTTATCTAATCGCAAGGCATTTATTTTACTGCCAGCTTCAATGATTTGAACTTGATTTTTATTTGCTAAAAAAGCTTCAAGTGCTCTGTCTTTTTCTTTTATATTACCTTTTGCATACCAATCGGCATCAAGATTTACCTGGCGTAATAAAGCCATAGTTCCCATTAAAGATGTTGGATAAGCTTGTCTTGAAGTTTTACTTTTACTAGTTCCAGAATATTGCACTAGTTTTTCAGCAAGAATACGGTTAGCATCTGTATCATTATCACTTAAAGCAATTAGTGTTCCTGTACCACGAATAATACCGTCTTCAATGTGTGCATTAACAACACCAAAACCAACTTCTCTTAATTTTTTTGCTTTTTTAGCATCAAAACTAAACTTATCTATGGCATTTTGATCAGGTCTAATATGATCGTTCCAATAGTAGCCTTCTCGTCCTGCATCATATTGTGGTGAGCGAGAATTATCATCTTTTCTTTCCGGTTGATCAATACCAAAAGTGGAGTAAATATCTATAAATGAAGGATAAATGCTTTTTCCAGAAAGGTCTTGAACAATACAGTTTTCAGGAATTGAAATGGATGTGCCAACAGAAATGACTTTGCCGTCTTTAATAAGTAACGTTCCATTTTCAATAATTTCGGTAGGAGAAACATATATTTTGGTATTTGTAAAGGCATTGTAATTGGAATGACTTGTTTTTACACCATCGTTCTTTGGCACGTTTTCTTGAGCCAATAGCGAAAAATGACTCAGAATTAAAATGAGAATTAAATATTTTTTAATCATAAGTTAGTTAGAGATAAGATTAGGTTTAAAGATAATACTTAGACTTTGGTAAAAACAAGTTTCTACCTTAATTTAACGTTTACAGTGTTTTGTCTTCAAAATAATTTACGAGTAAAGCCACAACATAGCTATAGCTTTTCATTCCGTCTTTCTGACTGTTTGCTTGTAAAAAGGTATCATAAGTTTTGTGAAATAGTGGTTCTGTAGGGTTTTTATAACGATCCCAAAAATCACGTACTTCTTGGTAGTTTTTTAAAATACCAGGGTTTAAGGTTTGAACAAGTTCATTATAAAGATTTGGATCTCGTCTGTATATTTCGTGTAAGCAATGACGCAGACCAAAAGTATAACCAGAATATTTAAAGTAAATATCATTATGACTTGTAGCAGCTAAACAGCCAATAAAATTAGCCTCATTTTCGGCAGCATACCCCAATTGGTGAGCTACTTCGTGTGATCCTGTTGTTGGAAATTTAAAGCTTGGAATTAAATCATCAACGTGGGCTTCATTGGTTAACGGATTTAAATATCCGCTAAACCCCATATATGTTAATGGTAAACTAAAAAGCGATCGTTTTATGCTTTTTGCTTTATATTCTAAATGCGGGAACTTTTCTCTTAAAACCGAATAACCTTCAGGAACCAATTTCAATATTTCAGATTTTGAATAAGGTATTTCAACTCTTAAAGTATCATTATTTGTGATTTGAAGATGAATAGTATTAGATTTTTCTATCAATTTTTTTGTAACAGAAATCAATGTTTCAGTAGAGTAATCGGCATTTAAATTTAAGTTTTTATGAAGCGGTTGACGGTAATAGTTTAAACCCCAAAATAAATGGAACGCTATATAAATAATGGAAACAGCAGCACATAAATCGATAAGCCAATTTTTTGTGTCCTTTATGATGCGTTTTCTGTTTAAAAACAACCAGCGAATAATTATAATAATACCTAAAGTGTAAACTAAATCACCAAAAGAAAACGGTAACCAGCCTAAAGCATATCGAGATAGTTTGGAGATGAATTGATAAAAACCATTACTATAATAGGTTTCAACAAAATCTGGAAAAAAAGCCAATAGCTTTATTATTGCAATTGCAGGGATTAGTGATAGGGCAATAAATAGTTTTTTGTTTTTTAACATATTTCAAAAATAAGCAAATGTTTACAAAATTGTACTTGTATTAATTACCTTTGTGGCACTTAAAGAAAACAATATGAATACTGAAATAAGAGAACTGCAACCTAAACAACTTTGGAATAAATTTGCTGACTTAAATGCTGTGCCAAGAGCATCAAAAAAGGAAGAGCGTGTTATTGCTTTTATGAAGGATTTTGGAGCTAAATTAGGTTTGGAAACCATTGAAGATGAAGTAGGAAATGTGATCATTAAAAAACCTGCAACTCCAGGAATGGAAGACAGGGTTACCATTGCTATGCAATCGCATTTAGATATGGTGCACCAAAAAAATAACGATACTGATTTTGATTTTGCGACGCAAGGTATAGAAATGTATGTAGATGGTGATTGGGTTCGTGCAAAAGGAACAACTTTAGGAGCAGATAATGGTTTAGGTGTTGCCACGATTATGGCCATTTTAGAAAGTACAGATATAGTACATCCAGCAATTGAAGCTTTATTTACCATAGATGAAGAAACAGGAATGACAGGAGCGATGGGTTTAAAAGGCGGATTGCTTGATGCTTCAATTTTATTGAATTTAGATACAGAAGAAGATGATGAAATAGGAGTAGGTTGTGCAGGAGGAATCGATGTAACTGCAACAAGAACTTATACTGAAGAAGAAACGCCAGAATTTAAAATAGGATACACGATTACAGTAAAAGGATTGCAAGGTGGCCATTCAGGAATGGATATTCATAAAGGGTTGGGAAATGCCAATAAAATTATGAATCGCTTGTTGTTTGATGGCTTCGAGAATTTTGGTTTGCGTATATCTGAAATTGATGGAGGAAGTCTTAGAAATGCTATTCCAAGAGAGAGTAAAGCTTTAGTTGCAATAGATGTAATACACGAAGAAGCTTTTATAGCTGAAATGCAAGAGTATGCAGAAACTATTAAAGCAGAATTAAAAACAATGGAGCCTGATTTAGAGGTTGTGGTTTCAAAATCTGAAACCCCAGAAACGATAATGGATCTTGGTGTTCAAGAAGGATTAACGCGTGCTTTATACGCTGCTCATAATGGTGTGTTCAGAATGAGTGCAGATATCCCTGAGTTAGTTGAAACATCAAATAATGTTGCGAGGGTAATTGTTAAAGATGGTGAAATTAAAATAGGGTGCTTAACACGATCATCTGTAGATAGTTCAAAAATGGATTTAGCAAACACTTTGCGTGCTACTTTTGAATTAACGGGTTGTGAGGTTGAGCTTTCTGGAGATTATCCAGGTTGGACACCAAATATGGACTCTTCTATTTTAAAAGTACTAAGTGGTCTTTATGAAAAAATAAATGGAGAAAAAGCACACGTCGCTGCTTGTCACGCTGGTTTAGAGTGTGGTATTTTAGGAACTAATTATCCAGGTATGGAAATGATTAGTTTTGGGCCAACTATTAAAGGCGCGCATTCTCCAGATGAAAGAGCAAACATATTATCAGCTCAAAAATATTGGAAATTTGTTTTAGAGATTTTAAAGAATATTCCTAAAAAATAATCTTAAAACTAACGTCACTGAGGATGATTTTGAGGTACGGAAAATAGTTTAGAGTAATTTGTTTATAAAAGGTATTACTTTTAATTATCTATAAATAGAAAACAAAAAAAGCCTTTCAGTTATATGAAAGGCTTTTTTTATTCCGCGAAAGCGAAAATTTATTTTGCTACTAAATCTACAACTTCAATATCAAATATTAAGTTTGAATTTGCAGGAATTGGACCGTAATCCCTGTTTCCATATCCTAAATATGAAGGAATAAATACACGAGCTTTATCTCCAACGTTCATAGTAAGCATAGCTTCTCTAAACCCTGGAGCTAAACGTGCTCTTGTATTGTATATAGTAGGGAATGGTTTGTATCCGCCTTTTTGGTCTCTTGCTTCGTCATATTTACCATATTCTTTAGCAATATCAGCCCAACTTGTATCAAATAAGGTCCCATCTTCTAAATAACCTGCATAATCAATTAAGACTTTATCTTGTGTGGTTGGTGTGACATCTGAACCTTCTTTAGTGAAAATCATTACAACACCAGAATCTAAACGGCTAACAGAACCTTTTGAATTTTCATTGTCTTTAATGAATTTTTCACGTGCTTTTTCTAATAATTCTTCTTGCTCTTTCTTTTCAGCTTCTAGTTCAACAAAATAGTTGTCAAATACTTTAGGTGCATCAAAAGCTTTTGCATCAGCTCCTTTTCTAATGATGTTTAATGATTCGATTACAACATCTTCAACAGGTTTATCTCCTGGTTTTGAAGTTGCAACATTAGAAATAGAATCCTGAACCTCAAGACCTAGAACTATTTCTCCAAAAACAGTATGTTTTGGGTCTAAGTTAGGTGTTGGTATTTCAGTAATAAAAAATTGAGATCCGTTTGTAGCTGGACCAGAATTTGCCATAGATAGAATACCTGGCTTATCGTGTTTAACATCATTAATCTCATCTTTAAATCTGTAACCAGGATTTCCTGAGCCTGTAGCGGTTGGATCTCCACCTTGAATCATAAATTTATCGATAACACGGTGAAAAGTAGTACCGTTGTAAAACTTCTTGCCAGCGTAAGTAGAATCTACTTTAGAGTTCGTTCCTTCTGCAAGAGACACAAAGTTAGCAACTGTTACTGGTGCTTTGTCATAATTTAATTTTGCAACCATTGTACCTTTATTGGTAACAAATTCTGCATATAAACCATCTCCTAAATCTTGGTATTTTTCTTGACAAGATGAATTGGTTAAGCTTACTAAGAGCGCTAGAATAAAAATTTTCATAGTCTGTTTTAAATTGTTCATTTTTATGATATTACTTTTGGGTTATTGAGTTAACAGTAACTTCGCATATGATAGGAATGTTGGTGCCGATTTTATTTTCATCTCCATAATAACCATAGGCTTTTTGAGATGGAAATAAGAAATTAACGGTTTCTCCAGCTTTCATAAGTTTTAAGCCTTCTCTTAAGCCTGTAAACAATTCTTCCTTATCCATTGCGTAGTTACGCGTCTTTAATTCTTCTTTTGTATAGATTTTATTACCGTTTAAATCTGAAACATTGTAATTGAAGTTAACAATGTCACCAAAATTAGGGGTTTGCAAACTATCAATTTCAGTTTTTACTATGTATTTATACCAAAATCCACTTTCAGAGCCCAAATAATTAGAGATAGAGTCTTGGCCAATTATGGTTTGGATTTTTTGTTTTTCCTTCTCAAATAGTTTTTTGTTTCTTTCAACAGACTCTTTGAAAAATGTACCACTTTTAACCGTTTCTGGTTTTCGTGCTTCTGGTGTCTTACAGCTTAAAACAATTGTAAGTGTTAAGCATAAAACGATTAATTTATTCATTGTTAAGTTCTTTAATATAATTGGGTAATATACTAATAAATTTTTCAACTGTTTCCTCCATTGTGCTATCACTTTTTCCTCCGGCAGCATTAGTATGTCCACCGCCTTCAAAATGAGCCCTAGATAATTCGTTAACCGAAAAATCACCTTTAGATCTAAGGGATATTTTTATAATACCTTGTTGTTTGTCTTCAATAAAAATAGCAGCCAAAACTATATTATCTAGTGAAAGTGCATAATTTACAAAACCTTCAGTATCACCTTTTTTATAATCTTGTTTTTGTAACTCGTCTTGTGACAAGGTTATGTAAGCGGCTCTGTATTCAGGTAAAACATTTAAATTACTCAATGCACAGGCTAAAAGTTGTAAACGATTAAAACTATTGGTATCGTATACATTGTTATGAATTTTAGTGTTGTCTGCGCCTTTATCGATTAAATCTGCTATAACTTTATGGGTTGTACTTGTTGTAGAGCGAAATCTGAAAGAACCAGTGTCTGTCATTATTCCAACATATAAACAAGTAGCCAAATCTTGATTGATTTTATCTAAAGCATCTAGTTTATTTAGAAAATGATATACCATTTCACAAGTAGAACTCATAGAAACGTCACTAAAAGTATACTTAGCGTAACCATCTGGCTGTTGGTGGTGGTCTATCATTATTTTAATAGCGTTGCTGCTTTCTAAAACAGATTCCATATTTCCTGTTCTGTGGAGAGCATTAAAATCTAAAGTAAAAATGATTTCAGCATTATTAATTAACTCATCACTTTCAGTTTGGTCTGTATCATATTTTAAAATAGAATCTTGTTTAGGTAGCCATTTTAAAAAATCAGGATAATCATTTGGCGCAATAATAACTGCATTGTGGTCTAACATTAGTAAATAATGCAATAGGGCTAAAGTCGAACCAACAGCATCTCCATCAGGGTTTTTATGCGGGACAATTACTATTTTTTTTGGTTTGGATAGTAGTTGTTTGATTTCTGAAATATCTTGTAAACTCATAGGGCACGAATATACAATTTTTTAATATTGGTTTATGTTGTTTTTTTTAAGAAATACATTACTTTTGCACAAAAATTAAAAAAACAAAATGGCAACAAACAGAACATTTACAATGCTTAAGCCTGATGCAGTTGAAAAAGGACACATTGGCGCAATCTTAGAAAAAATTAATGCTTCAGGGTTTAGAATTGTAGCAATAAAATTAACGCAAATGACAAAGTCTGACGCTGAAACTTTTTATGCAATACACAATGAAAGACCGTTTTTTGGTGAGCTAGTTGAATATATGACACGTGGACCAATTGTTGCTGCTGTTTTAGAGAAAGATAATGCAGTTGAAGATTTTAGAACTTTAATAGGTGCAACTAATCCTGCTGATGCAGCTGAAGGTACTATACGAAAATTATATGCAGCTTCTATAGGAGAAAATGCTGTTCATGGAAGTGACAGCGATGAAAATGCTGCAATTGAAGGTGCTTTTCATTTTTCTGGAAGAGAAATGTTTTAAGTAAACTCTTACAAAATCATATTAAAGCCTGAATTTTAACAAGTTCAGGCTTTTTTTATGTTCTTTATTCACTATTTTAGCGCATCTCAAAAAAAAGCTTAAAAGATGAATATTTCTAAACACCTACTTGTTTTTCTTCTATTGTCAAGCACCTTTTTATTTTCCCAAAACCCAGAAGATAGTATAAAAAAACTTGAACAATCATCAGAGGCAAGTGTTACAATTAATGAATTTGATATTGCAGAATTTGTAAAATTTAAAATTGAAAAACCATTAAAGTTAAAAGGTAACTCAATTGATGAAAAGGCTATATCTTTTTTAGAAGAATATAAAGGCATATTCAGTATTAAAAGTATTGAAAACTCATTATCTAAAGGCAAGATAGAAGCCGATAATTATGGGTTAAAACGTATTGTTCTTAATCAACAATATAATGGAGTGCCAGTTTATGACGGCAAATTATTATTTCATTTTAATAAGGAAAACAACTTAACGGCAATAAATGGTAATTATATACCAAATATCAAATTGAATGCTGTTCCTACATTAAATAAAGCAGAGGTAAATGCTATAGCACTTAATATAATTCAAAATCAAGGGTTGAATTATTCTGGAGAGCGTTTGTTTGTAAATAGTAGTAAACTTTACGTGTTTAATAAAGGGTTGGCTCAAGGTCATATAATGGGTAATAATTTAGTTTATGAGGTTGAAGTAAGGAATAATTTAGATGTAAGAGAGTTTGTTTTTGTTGATGCACATAATGGCAAAATAGTAGAACAGTATACAGGAATAGCCCATGCTTTAAATCGTATAGTATATGAAGCAGACACATCTACTGTTGTTTGGCAAGAAGGAGATGCTTTTCCTGGCTCATTAACTATATGGCAGCAAAATGAAGTTATTGCTTCTGGGCACGTATACGATTTTTTTAATAATGCTTTTGGGTATGTTTCTTATGATAATGCTGATGCTCAAATGAGAACAATCAATAATAACCCGAATATTTCTTGTCCAAATGCTAATTGGAACGGTTCTACTGCTAATTATTGTAATGGTACGGCAACAGATGATGTTATTGCGCACGAATGGGGTCATGCGTATACACAATATACCAGTGGTTTAATTTACGCCTACCAATCTGGAGCAATAAATGAATCGTATTCTGATATTTGGGGAGAAACAGTTGATCTTTTAAATAATTATGAAGATGCAGATGATAATCAAGCTCTAAGAACGGCTTGCAACAGTTCAGACCGATGGAGAATAGGAGAAGATGCAACTGCTTTTGGTGGTGCAATTAGAGATATGTGGAATCCACCTTGTAATGGTGATCCTGGAAAAGTAACAGATGGGCAGTTTAAATGTGGAGAAGGAGATTCTGGAGGCGTGCATTCTAACTCAGGTATTCCAAACCATACTTATGCATTATTAGTAGATGGAGGAACTTATAATAGTTATACCATAAATGGGTTAGGGTTTACAAAAGCAGCACATATATTTTGGAGAGCACAAAGTCAGTATTTAACATCAACAAGTGACTTTGCAGTATTAGCAGATGCATTAGAGGCAGCAGCAGCAGATTTAGTTGGGATTAATTTAGAAGGATTATCTACGACTAGTTTAGCAGCAGGTCTTTCAGGTGAAATAATAACTACTTCAGACTTAACGGAACTAGCAAACACGCTTTTTGCAGTTGAATTAAGAATCAATCCAGATGCTTGTGGTTACGTACCTGTATTATCTCCAATTTCAGAATTATGTGGCGCATCCACAAATAATCCTGTTTATTTTGAAGATTGGGAATCAGGAATAGGAAGTTGGACAGTTGGTCAATTACCTGTTAATAGTTCTACTTGGGAAGCAAGAGATTGGACAATAACAAGTGAATTGCCAGAGAACAGAGCAGGCAATGCTATCTTTGGAATAGATCCAGTAAATGGAGATTGTGCTTCTGATTTGGAAAATGGAGTAATAAGATTGGAAAGCCCTATAATAACATTGCCAGATTTTCAAAGTGGAACATTCGATATGTCTTTTAGCCATTATGTATCCACAGAAGCAAATTGGGATGGAGTGAATATTAAGTATAGGGTGAATGGTGGAATTTGGGCTTTATTACCTATATCAGCATTTACCGAAAACCCATATAATGGGGCTATTAATACAGCTGCTTCTGGTAATGATAACCCTATGCAAGGTCAAGATGCATTTACAGGATCAGATGAAGGTTCTTTAACAGGAAGTTGGGGAACAAGTGTTGTTGACTTATCATCAATTGGTGCTGGTTCAAATGATACAGTTCAATTTAGATTTGAAGTAGGAACAGATGGTTGTAATGGTCGTGAAGGTTGGTATATAGATGAAATAGCTATTTATAATTGTTCAGAATTATTGTCAGTTTCTGAGTATGGTCAAATAAATAACCTTATCAAGGTTTATCCAAATCCTTCAAATGGAATATTCAATTTAGAAAAATCGGGACAGATAGATTTAGTTAAAGCTGAAATTTATGATATTAATGGGCGTTTTATAAAAACAATTGATTTGTCAAATATGCCTATAACAAAAGCAATTGATTTATCTGATGTGTCATCTGGATTGTATTTTATGTCTATTACATCAAAAGATTCACAAGGAGTAGTTAAACTTTTAAAACAATAAATTTTCAATAAAATAACAAAGTACGTTTTATGAAACGTACTTTGTTAAATAAGAAAAGCCTATACTTTAAGTATAGGCTTTTGCTTTAAAAAAATTATGAAGTATATATTAAATTACTTTTACATTTACTGCGTTTAATCCTTTTTTTCCTTCTTGTAAATCGAATTCAACTTCGTCACCTTCGCGAACTTCGTCAATTAAACCCGAAATGTGTACAAAATGGTCTTTGTCTACACCTTCTTCAGTGATGAAACCAAATCCTTTAGTGTCATTGAAGAATTTTACTGTGCCTTTACTCATTGTAATAAATTTTAAATTAATTATTTAATAAGTTGCAAAGATAGTGCCAATAAATAAGAAAAATGATTTATGTATCAGTTATTTATAAAAAATAAAAAAGCTTATCATTTTTTGATAAGCTTTACTCTGTAAAAAGGTAAATAGAATATATATAATTATACTACTTTTACATTTACTGCGTTCATACCTTTTCTTCCTTCTTGTAAGTCGAATTCAACAACATCACCTTCACGAACTTCGTCGATTAAACCAGAGATGTGTACGAAATGGTCTTTGTCTGATCCATCTTCAGTAATAAAACCGAAACCTTTAGAATCATTGAAAAATTTTACTGTGCCTTTAGC
>ERZ1027208.540-NODE-540-length-14524-cov-7.549105_pt1 | contig 14524 bp, 9 predicted proteins | sample MGYA00520867_ERZ1027208 | MGnify/ENA primary metagenome ERZ1027208 (study PRJEB33311, sample SAMEA4378413) | marine metagenome | biome: Marine biome; feature: Fjord; material: Water | collected 2014-07-20T08:00:00Z/2014-07-... | depth 75 m ...
CCCGCTCCTCCCCTCCTTGCTTTGTCTGGCCCGTCGGTTTGGCACATACCAGCTTCCAGCGATCGCCATATCCCAACGCGGTTAACAATCCGTCGTCACTAAAATAAAAGAACTCGTTGCGTCGGCCCTTTTCTTCTTTGCCCCTCAGATGCGGTAACATGTTGTAACCGTCCAAGTGAACTTTGTACTCTTGTTGACCGATGTTTGTGCCTTTTTTTAGCTTGCCTTTGATTTTATCGTCACCAACTGCAGCCATTAAGGTAGGCACCCAATCTAAGTGTGCCATCACTGAGTTTGACACTGAATTGGCTTTGATTTTTTCAGGCCAGCGAATAAAGGCTGGTACTCTAAAGCCACCTTCCCAGTTGGTGTTCTTTTCTCCGCGGAAGGGTGAGATACCCGCGTCTGGCCATTCGTTCAGATGTGGGCCATTGTCTGTGGTGTAGATGACGATGGTGTTTTTATTTAACTTCAAGTCGTCGATTTTATTCAGCAGTTCACCGACGTTGTCATCGTGTTGGAGCATGCCGTCAGCATAGAAATTCAACCCCGAGCGGCCGCTGTACTCGTCGGGAACATGGGTGTTGTAGTGCATGCGACTAGAGTTAAACCAGACAAAGAATGGTTTCTTAGCTTTTGCAGCCTTATCAATAAAAGACAAGCCTGCCGCGAGAAATTCATCATCGACGGTTTCCATTCTTTTTTTGGTCAGCGGGCCACTGTCTTTGACTCGACCATCTGCGAAAGAGTGAATGACGCCGCGAGGGGCAAACATTTTGCGCAGTTTCGGATCTTTAAAATAGTTGGGTTTTTCCGGTTCTTCTTCAGCGTTGAGGTGATAAAGATTACCGAAGAACTCGTCAAAACCGTGGTTGGTGGGCAGATATTCATCGCGATCTCCGAGATGATTTTTACCGAATTGTCCCGTCATATAGCCGAGCGGTTTAAGCATTTCCGCCAGCGTAGGGTCTTTCTTGCTTAAACCCAGTGGAGAGCCAGGAATACCGACCTTAGTGAGGCCGGTACGCACAGGCAGCTGGCCAGTAATAAAGGCCGAGCGCCCTGCAGTACAACTTTGTTCACCGTAATAATCGGTGAGGTACATACCCTCTTTAGCGATGCGGTCGATGTTCGGAGTTTGATAACCCCTCATGCCAAAGTTCAAATGGCTGATGTTCGAGAGGCCAATATCATCCCCCATAATCACCAAGATATTGGGCTGTTCCGCTTTACTGGCGACGGAGTAAAGCGCACTGAAAATGACCAATGTTGCGATCAAAAGATGTTTTTGAAATAAATCGGGTGGAAGTTTTATCATGATGGCTACCCAGCGATACCGTAGGAAAACTGTATTGTAGAACACACCGCCCTTAACGACTTGTCAATTGGCGACAGCTGTTCGAAGGCACTACGAGTGCAGTGATCGCCATTTGAGTGGAGGAGATTGGGTTTGTTGGGCGAAAAATCGGCTAAATGAGCTCTGATCGTTATAGGCCAGTAATTCAGAGATATCCACTAGCGATAGATTGGAATACTGAAGATAGTGCTTGGCTCTAAAGAGCCGAGATTCGTCGAGCAATGATTTAAAATTTAAGTCCCAGCGACTCAGGCGGCGCTGCAGTGTGCGCTTGTTGCAGTTGAGGTAAGTCGCTACCCGATCAATACTCGGGTCTCCAATATCAATCGCGCGGCCGATGATGGTTTTTATATTGAGCGTGAAATCGTGTTTCGATTCAGATAAAACACCTTGGATTTCTCTTTCTAGATCAACATGACGTTGCCGATTGGCATTTGCGAGCGGCTGTAACAAATCTTGTCGCTTGAACGTCATGCCATTCCAGCCTGAGCTGAAGGTGATGGGCAGGTCAACAAGGCGCTTCAGGGTTGAGTAGTGAGAAGATTCCTTAAAGGTAAGGTGAAGTCCGGTCGGGCGTACGCCCCCTGAATCCAGCATTTTAAAGATTTTTAGACCAACCCCCATAGCATGCAGATAGACCTGCAATAAATCCGTCTGATTTGGATAGTGAATGGTGTGCGACCACTGAGTGAATTCACCGTCATCGTAAAGTTCTGACACGCCTGTCTTCGAATGAACTTTCAAAAAGCGAGCGAAGCTGTGAATAGCTTCACGTAAGTTTGTGGATGTACTGGTGATTAGGCCGAGTATTCCAAATTGCTTTTCAGGGTGTTTGTGTTGTGACACCAAGTAGCCAAAGTGAGGGCAGTCGAGCTCTTGAGCTGCCAAGTTAAACAGATCTATAAGAACTCGGTAGTCAAAGAACTCCTGTTGCCGGAGTACTTGCGGCGACGGCAATTTCAGGCGTTGATAGAAGTAAGAGGGGGTTGCACCAAGCTCAACAACAGCCTCGTCAAAACCATTGAGCGATTGGCTGCGAATAATGAATTCACTCATGGGATTCCTTGTTTGACTGAGAGTTACAAAGTGTCAGCGTTTACGGCTAGGAGCACAAAGCACTCCTCTATGCATTCATAATATGTCGTGAATTGCTAAGAATCAAAATCAAAGTAGAACTATCTTACGCCGATTCTATAAAACACAGCGTGAGATAGACCATGAAAAACTCTTCAATCATTAGCCGCCTAACCGTCGTGGGTATGTTCGCGACATTGGCGACTGCAATGATTCCCAGCGCGGGTTTGGCTGCACCCGACACTGTTTTAAATCGCTTCGCGAACGAAACAAATACTGTGGACTTGAGCCCAGACAAAGCACTCAGAGCAAGCACTGATCCGCAGCGCGATGAACGCGCTAAAGAAGAGCTCGGCTACAGCTTAGGAATGCAAGCCTACACCTATGGCTTGCCGTCGTTGCGTTTTGAAGAATTTCGGTTTGGTCTCAATCGATTAGCTAAGGCCTACGCCAAAAAGGGCTTGAGCACATTTAGTGAATCGTCGTTAGACGGCGGTCAGCTCAATGAAATTATTCATGTGCGTATGCTCTCGACGCCCAGCTTAAAGCTGGGAATCACACCCAATAATGACACCATGTACAGCTCCTGCTTTTATCAGCTTAAAGATGAGCCTTTAGTATTGTCGGTACCGAATATTCCCGACCGCTATTATTCAGTTCAAATTGTCGACGGTAATCTTAGTAATGCTGCCTACATCGGTACTCGAGCTACTCAGGCGAGAGCTGGGCAGTACGCGCTAGTAGGGCCTGAGTGGAAAGGCGAGCTACCAGAGGGAATGACTCGAATCGACGTGCCGACAAATGAGGGCTTCTTCGCCATTCGAATCTTAGTCGATGGCGATGAAGATACCACCGCCGTTGCCGCCTTGCAGGATCAATTCACAGTCAGCCCTCTGTCTTCGGCGCTCGGCGATTCTATCGTGGTTTCACGCGAAGAGTTTCCGAGGCCTAACACCCAAGGAGAGTTATCCGACTACGCCCGCATTGTCGATTTCGCTCAACGCAACCCGCCACAGACACAATCTGGTCTCGCAATTTGGGACAGCTTTCAACATTTAGGGATGTCCCTTGATAGCTCCTTTACTCCACAAACTATTGATCCGGCCATCAAAAAAGGTATGCAGCGCGCAATTTCGTCCACCAAAGATCTGGTCGCTTGGAAGGTTAAGTACCGCGGCCACAAGTCCAAAAACATGTGGAATATCGATCTGGTTGGCGGAAATTACGGACAAGACTATCTGGCAAGAGCTGAGGGCGCTATTCAAGGACTAGTGGTTCATAACGCAGCCGAAGGTATGTACTTTCATACCTATCACGATGGTGATGGCGATGTGTTGAGTGGCGACCGCGCTTATTCGTTAACGTTTAGCGCCGATTATCTTCCACCGGTAAATGCCTTTTGGTCGCTGACCGGATATACCGATGACTACAATCTCGTCGAAAACGATTTGCAGCGCTATAGCATTGGTGATCGAACGGCTGGGCTTAAGTACAACGCCGACGGCTCATTAACATTACGCGTACAAGCTACGCCACCAAAAGATGGTGTCAGCAATTGGTTGCCTTCACCGGCCGGAAGAATGTTCCGCTTGAACTTGCGCATGTATATGCCAAAGCCAGGTGTTCTCGATAAAACAAGCATTGAGCAGTATGTGCCTGCCTTGTTGAAAGCTACCTCCTGATTACGAATGCAGTGACAAATTCGAATTTTTTATCATCGGGAGGTGCACTTTAGTGCATCTCCTTAGCAAGTGTTCCATCCCAAGAAAAATCTAATAACATGCATGCAAAGACATGTCGGAGAGACCATGAAAGCGTTAAAACGAACTTTAAAGAGAACCCCTCTAGCGATCGCGATATCGATGCTTGGAGCAGTATTGCCCACAGTCGTTCTGGGGCAAGAATTTGCGCTAGAAGAAATTGTCGTGACGGCGCAAAAACGAACGCAAAGCCTACAAGACGTGCCCATCTCAGTGAGTGCGGTGGGCGGAGAAAAGTTGGCAGATGCAGGTATCGAGAACCTGCAGGATCTATCGGCTTACGTGCCTAACTTGAAAATTGTTGAGGGTGGTTTGGTTCCGCAAATGTTCATTCGCGGTATTGGCTCAAGCGCTAACCAAGGGTTTGAACAGTCGGTGGGCACCTACGCCGATGGTGTGTATATGGGGCGCAGTTTGCAGTCGCGCTCCTCATTTATGGATTTAGAGCGAGTAGAAGTTCTGCGTGGTCCGCAGAGTATCTTATTTGGGCAAAGCTCAATCGCTGGTGCGATTAGCTTAGTTAGTGCAAAGCCAACCGACGAATTTGAAGGCCAAGTTAGTTTGAGTCATGCCCCTGAATTCGACGAAACCGAAATAAACGGTTTTGTCTCTGGCGCTCTTTCCGACACAGTAAACGCTCGCTTGGCGATACGCGATCGACGCGAAGACGGCTACGTAGAAAATAAACTGCGCGATGAAGACACTCCTGCGATTGATGAGCAAGCTGCTCGCTTAACGTTTACTTGGGATGCTTCGGATACGCTTTCGGCGATGTTGAAAATCGAGACCGCCGAATTGAAACGCCAGGGGCGCCAGACTCAGGTGATCGACTACGGCCTCTACCCGCTGTTGGTTCCGAATTTACAAGACAGCACCAAAGTCGACTATGATTCGTATTCGAACGAAGACAATAGTATGAGCTTTGACAGCGAAAATGTGGTGTTAAAAGTCGATTATGATCTTGGTGAATTTACCTTGACCTCGGTTACCGGTTTTTCTCAATACGAATATCGTGAAGACAACTACGATGGTGATGCCTCCGAAGTGGCGTTGATCTCGATTGATATGAGCGAAGACTTTGAGCAATTCAGTCAAGAGATCCGCTTGACCTCACCGGGCGGTGAAACCTTCGATTACATCTTGGGCGCTTTCTATCAAAGCTCAGAGCAGCGCTATAGCGAAGACGCTAGTCTTGCCGTATCTACGCTAGGAATGAGCCCCTTGTTCGATAGCTTGGTTCAAAGACCTTACTCACAAGACAGCGAAACCCTAGCGGCTTTTGCGCAGGTTACTTGGAATATCAGCGAAGCGCTGCGCTTGACGTTGGGGTTGCGCTATACCGAAGACGAAAAAGACGGCTCTCGCAGTCAAGACACTCTGTCACTAACTGTGGCGCCAGGGGTTTCGCAATCGAATGTGATCGTTCCCTCTGGTCCTTTCGCAGGTTTGCCAGTGTCGACAATATTGGCAGGCAATGGCGAGAACTTTATGGGCACGAATATCGGCTTTGGACTGCAAGATCATGATCTCGACGGCGAGCTGGATAAAACCAACTGGACGCCGTCGCTGAATCTTCAATACGATGTGAACGGTGATGTCATGCTCTACGCAACCTACTCTGAAGGTTATAAAGCGGGTGGTTTTGACGCTCGAGGAATCAATGACTTCAGCGCAGGAGAAACCGATTTTCTGGGTCGAAACTATGGTGAATTCGCGTTGGGAGCCGACAATTTTGAGTTCTCGCAAGAGGAGGCTGAAACCATCGAGATCGGTGCGAAAATGACATTGCTTGATGGCACCGCCGAACTCAATGTGGCCTTGTACCAAACCGATTACACAGACATGCAAATCAGTGTGTTTGATGGAACTTTTGGTTTTAATGTGCTCAACGCCGGTGAAGCAACCGTTCGCGGTTTAGAGTTGGATGGCCGTTGGCGTCCAACGGAGAATTTGTTGTTAACGGCGGGGCTAGCCTATCTAGATTTCGAATGGACCGACTATTCTGAAGGCTCGTGTCCAGGCGAGGGGCACAATACACCTAGCCCTAGCGGCAGCGGTAACTGCGTTTACAATGGTTTGGAGAACAATCACACACCAGAATGGACGTTTAATCTGAGCGCCAATCACACCATGTCAATCGGTGATACGTTGGAGCTTCGCTCGACGCTGGATGCGAACTTCAAAGACAATCACTATGTGGCGAACAATCTCGATGCGCGATCCGAACAGGCGGGTGTGACTATCTTCAATGCGCGCTTAGCGTTGGCATCGACCGACGACTCTTGGCAGGTAGCCTTAACCGGGAAAAACCTAACCGATCAGACCGTATTGAACTACGTTACCAACTTGTCTCAAAGTCGTGGTGGTGTGAATGGTCAAGTTGGGCGACCACGTACTATCGGTTTAGAGGCGAGTTACCGCTTCTAGGCAATGACTTCTATGGAGTCAGATTGATGCACCAATTTTGACACTAACTCTCTCAGGTCATTTTTATTAGTGGCTTGTTCTGGCGCAGCTTCCTTTGAGCTGCGCCTTTTTTGTTTTTGCTGTGGGCTTTCGATAGTTGTTTACTGAATGTTGATAGAGTCTGTATAAAGCTAAAGATAAAAACAAAATTCACTCAAGTGGAGCCAGACATGAAATCAAGATTCCTGACCACGATTATGCTCTGTACAGCAATGAGTACATCGGCATTGAGCAACGCTCAACCGCTACCTCGGCAAGTCTTGTGGGGCGATACCCATCTGCATACCAATTATTCATTTGACGCGGCGGTGCTCGGCAATCGACAGTTGACCCCGGCAGACGCCTATCGTCTGGCTCGGGGTGATGTTGTTACTGCGCACAATGGCCAGCAGGTAAAGCTCAATCGGCCTCTGGATTTTCTCGTAGTAGCTGATCACGCGGAGTATCTGGGGCTCATTCCCATGCTTCTTAACAACGATCCTCTATTGATGGGCGACGAAGTTGGTCAGAGGTGGGCCAAAATTTTGGCCGCTGGTGACAGCTTAGACGGCCTCAAAAAACTCTTTTTTGAAATTTCGGATGATAAAGCAAAGGGTATACAGAAACTAAAAAATCGCGCGGTGACTCGCAGTGCTTGGCAGGACATTACTTCGACCGCCGACGAATTTAACCAGCCCGAAGTATTTAGTACCTTCAGCGGTTATGAATGGACTTCGGCTCCGGGCGGCAATAATTTACATCGAGTGGTGATGTTTGCCGATGACGCTACTAAGACCAATCAATTATTACCTTTTTCGGCATACGACAGTGAAGATCCCGAAGCCCTTTGGGCTCACTTAGAACGCTATCAAACACTGACCAATGGTCGGGCTCTAGCGATTGCCCACAATGGCAACGTCAGTAACGGAACCCTGTTTTCACTGACTGATTTTAGTGGTCGGCCTCTGTCTGAAGATTATGCGAGCAGCCGTCAACGCTGGGAGCCGCTCTACGAGGTGACGCAGATTAAGGGCGATAGTGAAACGCATCCAGTACTATCTCCTACTGACGAATTTTCTGATTTCGAATTCTGGGATAAGGGTAACCTCAATGCAACACAAGCTATGAAAGAGACGATGTACGCAGGCAGTTATGCTCGCTCCGCGCTCAAGCGCGGCTTGCAGCAGGAGTCCAAGATCGGCGTAAATCCTTTTAAGTTCGGCATGATCGGCAGCACCGATGCGCACACCAGTTTGGCGACGGCGAGTGAAGACAATTTCTGGGGCAAAATGTCGGCTTATGAGCCCAGCCCCATGCGAGCGATGCATCAAGCGTTCAAAAAGGGCGTTGATGGAAAGGTTTATGATTTGATGTCATGGGAGTTCTCCTCGTCGGGGTACGCAGCTGTTTGGGCTGCTAACAATACACGTTCTTCTATCTTTGATGCCATGCAACGACGTGAAACCTACGCCACCACGGGGCCGCGAATGAGCGTTAGATTTTGGGGTGGATGGAATTTCCAGTCGAAAGATCTATTGAGTCGTGACGTGGTGTCGCTGGCCTATAAAAATGGCGTACCCATGGGCGGTGATCTGGCTGCTGCGCCCAAGGGTCTGCCGCCGTCGTTTTTGCTGGTCGCCGATAAAGAAGTTGACGGCGCAAACTTAGACCGCATTCAAGTGGTGAAAGGCTGGATGACAGCGGATGGACAAACTCACGAAAAGGTATTTAATGTGAGTGTCTCCGATCAAAGGGCGATTATTGATAATAAAGTTAAGCCTTTGGTGAGTACGGTAAAAGGCGCAAGTTATCAAAACAGTATCGGCGATACTCAATTGTCGGTAGTTTGGACTGACCCAGAGTTTAAGCGTCAAGAGCGAGCCTTCTATTATGCCCGCGTTATACAAATACCCACCCCGCGATGGACGGCCTACGATCAAGAGCGATTCAATATCGAGTTACCTAGCGAAGTTCCAAAGCAAATTCAGGAACGTGCCTATACGTCCCCAATTTGGTACACGCCTTAGCACGCCAAGAAAATAATAACTAAAGCTATTAGTAGAGATAGGGGTTCTGATGAAACGACGTGATCTATTGAAAATTGGGGCTGCCGGTTCAGTGTTGCCTATGACCGGCTGCATGGAAGACAGTATTGAAACAGAGTGGAATTCGGGGGAGGTTGCCCATATTTTACCGTTAGTTTCGCCCACAGCGTTTAATATAAAGGTTTCGTTTCGGCAGCCACTAAAGTCTCCCCCAGAGTTGAAGGTTGATGAACTGCTTGTGACGGGAATTCAACAGGACACTCGGGGGCGGTTTTGGAGTTTTGTCGTGGGTAACCTAGAGCCGAATAGACAATACATTTTACAGTTGGTCTCTAAAGATCAGTTGTTATGCGATGTATGGCCGCTCGCGACTTTCCCCGATGAACAGGCGAATATTGATCAGCTCAAACTCATCGCCTTTACTTGCGCAGGCGGACCAGATCTGCCGGTGTTGCCTGGCGGTCGTCACGCGTTTAAGCCGGTTAGGTATCGACAAAAACTCTATCAGCAAATGCTTGAGCGCAACCCCGACCTTGTCATCAGTAACGGCGACCATGTTTACTGGGACTACGAGTCATGGCGAAATAGTCCCGATAGCGAGCTGGCGAAAATGGCCGTCAATTTGTTTATGGATACCTATGGCGCTTTCGACGATAAGCAGCCGGTTTTCGGTGCGGATAACGAAGCCACGTTAATCGCTATAGGGGACGAACAAATCGCCAGCGCTTACGGTGTTCAGTTCCGTTCGACGCCAGTATTTTTTGTGACAGATGATCATGATTATTTTGACAATGATGATGCCTCACCGCAGCGAGTTTCGTTTCCGCCCAATGTTTTTCACCAAAATTTGCGTGATGCTCTGCAAGCGTTGTATTTTCCCGAATTTCTGTGGGACGAGCCCGATTTTTCATGCGCAGGCGTAAGCGAGGTTAACGGCGTTGCACTATCCAAACGTTTTGGCGCCTGTCGCTATGGAACACTATTTGATTCAGTGCTCTTTGATTGTGGTGGCAATATGACACTCGACGCAGAAGAGGCGGTTTTATTGCCGCGTGACGTAGAGCGTTGGATCCTTAGGCGAACTCGAAACGAAGCGACCCGTCATTTTGCGCAGGTACCATCACACCCTTTCGGCTGGACCGCTGGAAAATGGCGTGAATGGTATCCAGATTCGATCGAGAGCGACGGATCTTTACTGGTTCCTGTCGGCAAAGACGAAGGCGGTGGCAAGTACCTGTGGCAAGCGGGTTGGTGGTCTCAACATCAGCGTTTGTTGCAAGCATTAACTGAGCAAAAACATAGAGCAGCGATCAGTATTTCAGGAGACTTACATTTATTGGGTGGTGGCTTTATTGAGCGAAGTGGGGCGTTAGATTGCAGCGCTAATCCCGTTCTGTCGATACTGACTGGACCAGTCGGTGTGGGGGATGTTGGCTGGCTTTCTTCGGCGCGAGGCTTACAGGCAGCGGTGGCGTCCGAGCTCGAGGTTAATCAGTGGAAAGAGCCGGTGGAAGAAAATGGGTTTACCGAAATGCGTTTCACTCGAGAGAATATTGACGTGCAGTTGTGGTCCTACGGTGCTGAGTACGCTGATGCAGACGATTTGATTTCTCGTGCAGTAGAATCCATCAGACTCTAAATTTACTGAGCTTGCGTGCCCTGCGAAATACTATTTACTCAGTCGTCGATGGGGAGTGACAATCTTGGTAAAGGGATTGTCTCTTTTGACTTTTTCAACGCTTTAGCTAACGGCTGCGCCAAGGCCGCGTGGTGCGGTACTAAATACGCAAAGGCTTTTCGTTTCTTGTATGACCCCAAATTATGGACTCTTTCTTCGAGTGTAGGGTGTTGTTTTAAGACGCCAACAATGGCGATGTGCTGATCAATATAGATGTCTATACGCCCAGAAGCGAGTTGTCGAACGCCATGAACTGGCCGGTCAATGGCATGCAGTTGCGTCAGTCCGGAGTTTTTTAAGCCGTCTGCCAAACCTAGATAACCGCGCCGGTAGCCGACGTGATATTTTTGAAAACTCCGCAGGTTATTTGCCTCTACAGTGATGGTGGGTCGGGCGCCGTAGATAACCATGTGCGACTTAGCGACGACCTCATCGACTCGCACAAGAGTCGATGTGTCGGGAGTTGCCAATATACCGTCGGTTCGAGCGCAGACACCGTCGATTTTTCTGTCTCGAAGATGAGAAAGTTCTCGCAGAGGTGGAAGCGATTGCATATCGAACTGATAGCCGAGTTGCTTGAAGGCGTGGCTATAGAGCTGAGTGAAATAGCGAAAGTGATCCGAGTTCGCATTGACTGAGCAGGAAAAACGAATGATTCCTAGGTCTGATGAATGGGCGGAAAATGGCCACAATGAAAGGATCAGCAAGAGCTTGAAGGCGATTCGCGAATAGCTCATAGATGAACGCCTCATAATCCTTTATCGGCCAAAGACAAGCAACAACAGACAGTTATCGAAAATGTTAGTGGCTGTTTTGGCTGTTTTTAGGTGATTGTAGTGCAGTTCTCACGCTAGGCAAACAAGCACTCTGATGTATTGGTTATAGTCCCAGTGTTTTTCTGTTCTCGTTATTAGGCAATATTGATCTTAAAACCAGTTCATATTTCGTGTGTCTTGTCTGATTTTTGGTCTCGGCTCAGTTAGAATAACTCTCTGTGTATAGGTTTAGCCTAGCTGTTGTTACTTGGTGTAGCGCTGGGGTTAAGTTTATATTGTTACTGAATATGATCTAGTGGGTAAGGTAATGGCGATCAACTCTGTTCTCAGTACTGGCGTTCAAGGCATGATGCAAAGCCAGCGCCAAATCAATCGGGCGGCCAGCGAGATCGCGCAAGTCTCTACTTCTGAGACACCACTGCAAACCGCCGCAGAGCTCACCGAGCCGTTGATTCAAATGAAGATCGAGCAAAATGTCTTTGACGCATCGGCGAAAGTCGTTTCAACCGCAGACGAAATGTTGGGCACTCTGCTCGACACTAAGGCCTGACGCCTAGCGCCATGATTACCCCGTCTCTGCCATCCAACCTTGCCAATGCGATTTCGCCGTTTAGCCCAGTGGGTAAGCTGGCGGTAGGTCAAGAAGATACAGAGTCTCGCAATACTCCCTTTAAACCCGTCGAAGAGCTCTCAGAAACCGAGCGTCAGATGAACCGAACAGGCACGTCTGAGCGAGCGGCAGAGGCGGACGCCCGTGTAGGCACTGATCGCGGCGGCGTACCCACTGCAGGGCAGCCTTCACAAGAGCAGGTCGATGCTGAAGAGAAGCAGCGCCAAAGCAGTGATGATCAGCTTGCAGCGCAGCAGGAGCAAGACCAGCAAACGATTCAGCAGTTGGCTGAGCGCGATCGAGAGGTGCGAGCGCATGAGCAAGCTCATGCGGCGGTAGGTGGGCAACTGACGGGATCGCCCAGCTACAGCTTCGAGCGCGGACCCGATGGTGTCAGCTACGCCGTGGCTGGAGAAGTCTCTATTAGCTCCGGCGCCGTACCGGGAGACCCAGAGGCAACCTTAGCCAATGCGCGCATCGTACAGCAGGCGGCTTTAGCCCCTGCCGATCCATCCCCGCAAGATCGCCGTGTTGCGGCAGATGCTTCTCAACTGCAACAGCAAGCGATTCAGGAGATTGCGCAGCAAGCTCTAGACGCTCGCGCTGAAGTAGAGTCAGAGTTAGCCGCTGAGCGTGAACAAAAAGCCGAGGAGAAAGCTCGCCTTGACGAGCAGCAGCGCCAAAGCGAGCGGGCGCCAGAGGTAGAGCAAGATCCAGCCATCGAAGCGCAGAGCGATGATGCTCAAAATGAATTTATCCAAAGTAGCATCGATATTAATCAGCGCTTGATTGATATAGGTGTTAACCCTTCGCCGACACCGCTTGGCGACCTTCTCGATCTAACTGCCTAATGTTTTGAGCTTTTTGGTCTCACGCTATCTTTTCCTCTGGCTTATTAACTGATTCTAGCGCGTGTCTTTTACCTATATTTCCACTCATGACTAGCCCTCCTTTGAAGGTGTTTCGCCGCTCCTCCACTGGCCGAAAGGCGCCGCACTGACTAGTCTTAAGGGCTGTACCGCCTTGACTTACATGGCAAATAAACTTATGTTTCAAACAGTTGTTTGTTTACGTTTTTACTGAGTGGTCAAATGGCGAGAAAGACGCTTTTTAAGACCAATATGCCCACTCATCTGATCGATAGATCTAATTTGACTACCCGAGGTGACACAGATGGCCGACTATAAGGCTCCTTTGCGCGATATGCGTTTTGTACTAAATGAAGTTTTTGAGGCCGATAAATTGTGGGCATCATTGCCTGGTACTCAAGATGTGGTTGATGCGGAAACCGCTGATGCGATTCTGGAAGAAGCGGCCAAGCTTATAGAGCAAGAAATCGCACCGTTGAATCGTGAGTCTGATGAGCAGGGTTCGCGCTGGGAAGGCGGCGAAGTGACCGCACCTGAGGGCTTCAAAAAAGCCTACCAAGCTTTTTGTGAGGGTGGCTGGAACGGTTTAGGCGGGAATCCTGAGTTTGGCGGTATGGGAATGCCAAAAACCTTGACGGGTCAAGTCGAAGAAATGTTACAAGCCGGCAGTATGTCTTTCGGCCTGGCACCTATGCTCACAGCGGGTGCCTGTCTATCCATCAATGCTCACGGCAGCGATGAATTGAAGCAAAAGTACCTGCCTAATATGTACTCCGGCGTGTGGTCTGGAGCGATGGATTTGACCGAGCCGCATGCGGGCACTGATCTTGGTATTATTCGCACTAAAGCCATCGATAATGGTGATGGTTCATACGACATTAGCGGCACCAAGATCTTTATTACTTGGGGCGAGCACGACATGGCCGAGAACATCATTCACTTGGTGTTGGCGAAGCTTCCGGATGCGCCCGCTGGGCCCAAAGGTATCTCTCTATTCTTGGTGCCTAAGTTCTTTGTCGACGAAGACGGCGCACTAGGTGATCGCAACAGCTTAGCTGTGGCTCTATTGAAAAGAAAATGGGTATTAAGGCCTCCGCGACTTGTGTGATGAACTTCGACGGTGCCAAAGGTTGGCTGGTTGGTGAGCAGAACCAAGGCCTAGCCTGCATGTTTACCATGATGAACTACGAGCGTTTAGTTGTGGGCATTCAGGCCTTAGGTGCGGCTGAAATGTCTTATCAAAATGCCGTTGAATACGCTCGTGATCGTATTCAAAGCCGCAGCCCTGAAGGCCCCAAAAACCCAGAAAAAGCGGCCGACCCGATTATTGTTCATCCTGACGTGCGTCGTATGTTGTTGAGCATGCGCGCACACACAGAGGGCGCTCGAGCATTTTCGACTTACGTAGCAAAGTGGCTGGATATTGGTAAGTTTGGTGGCGATGCGGACGAAAAGAAAAATGCCAATGGTTTGATGGCGTTGTTGACTCCGGTTGCAAAAGCGTTTGTGTCCGATAAGGCTCTGGACACCACGATATTGGGGCAGCAGATCTTCGGCGGTCATGGTTTTATCCGTGAGTGGGGTCAAGAGCAATTGGTGCGAGACGTGCGCATCACACAAATCTATGAAGGTGCTAATGGCATCCAAGCAATGGATTTGTTGGGCCGAAAAGTTTGCGCCAATGGCGGACAGTTCTTTGAATTGTTTGCTGCCGACGTGCAAGCCTTCATCGACGCTAACTCTGGCACTCAAGCGATGGCAGAGTTCCTTGAGCCTTTGGCTGCGGAAATGGCAAACTTAAAGTCGATTACCTATGAAGTGATTGAGCAGACGAAAACGGATCCCAATGCGATTGGGGCAGCTGCCAATGATTATCTGCACTTATTTGGCTTAACTGCACTGGCGTATAT
>ERZ1027208.541-NODE-541-length-14488-cov-20.612416_pt1 | contig 14488 bp, 11 predicted proteins | sample MGYA00520867_ERZ1027208 | MGnify/ENA primary metagenome ERZ1027208 (study PRJEB33311, sample SAMEA4378413) | marine metagenome | biome: Marine biome; feature: Fjord; material: Water | collected 2014-07-20T08:00:00Z/2014-07-... | depth 75 m ...
TATGTACTCTGCGTTTAGTAGGGGTGATAGATTGTTTACTTTTTTTTGAATGGAACGGGGACCACAGAGAGCAACACTATCCGCTTCGTCAGCAGCGTAAGATGTGGATAAGATACAGGTATATAATAACTATGACTAGGATAACTAAAGGTTATAGCTATGAATACACGGTTACTGACTTACTTTGTCAAACTCGTTGAAACAGAAAACTTTACACGGGCTGCAGAGCAGCTGCATATTGCGCAGCCAGCATTAAGTGTTGCTATCAAAAAATTAGAGCAGCAACTAGACCTGCCGTTATTTCATCGCAATGAACGCAAAGTGACATTGACTCATGAAGGTGAGGTATTACTTGAACATGCGCGTCTCATTCTTCAGCAAATAAATGATGCCAATATCGCGATGGCTGAATTAAAAGGTTTTGAAAAAGGCGAAGTGAAACTTGGCGTTCCTAGCATGTTAGGCTCTTACTTTTTTCCTGAAATACTCATGGCATTTAAAAGAAAGTACCCCAATCTTAAGCTCACCATTATCGAAGCCGGAACACAGTCTATACGCCAAATGCTGTTAGACGGCGAATTAGACTTAGGCGTTATACATAATGAAAATGTGCCTGAGCGACTTGAAACCGAGCATTTGGTTACCTCTCAAATGGTGGCAGTAGTTAGTGAACAACATCCTCTTGCTTCACAGCCGAGCATAAAGTTTGAAGACTTCTTTAAAGAAGATCTGGTGATGTTTAAAGCGGGATATTTCCATCGAGAATTTATTGATGAAATCTGTGAAAAGTATCATTTCGAGCCGAAGATATCTTTTGAAACCAACTTGTTGCCAATGATGCTAAATATAGTGCGACATGACTTTTCAATATCAGCTTTGCTGGAATTGGTGACTGAGCATGAAAAGGGTGTTGTTGCTATTCCATTTCAAGAGCCTGTGCATTTAAATATTGCCATGGCTTGGCGAAAAAATGGCTATTTGTCACTAGCAGATAGAGCATTTCTCGAATTTGTTAACGCATATAGTAAATAAGCACGATTAAGATTATTTAACCTAATTACTTATGCGTTGAAATTAACCTTACAAAAAACAGATAATATCCGTTACTACACTTAGTTTAGCTGTTCAGGTAAACTAACGGATAATTCTCCATTGCACAGTCTCTTACCGTTTTTATGCGCATTATTCATACCTCAGATTGGCATCTTGGCCAATATTTTTACGGCAAAAGCCGCGCCAATGAACATCAACAATTTCTTACCTGGTTATTAGCACAAGTTACCCTGCATAACATTGATGCGATTATTGTGGCGGGTGATATTTTTGATACTTCAACACCGCCAAGTTATGCCCGTGAAATGTATTTCGATTTTATTGCGAGATTACAAGCGAGCAATTGCCAACTTATTGTTTTGGCAGGTAATCATGACTCTGTTGCTATGTTGTCTGAGTCACAAACGGTATTAGCAAGTTTGTCGACTCGAGTTATTACCCAAGTAATACCTGCGTCACTTAGTGAAGGCGAGCTTGATGATAAGGCTCTTGCACAACAAGTATTTCCCTTACATGATGCTGATGGTAAAACTACTGCCATTATTTGCGCTATTCCTTTTGTTCGTCCTCGCGATGTGATCAGAAGTCGAGCAGGGCAGTCGGCAAGTGATAAGCAGCAAAGTTTGCAACAAGCCATTAGCGATCATTATCAGTATTTATATCAACAAGCACGCAAACAAGCTGAGGGCATTGCTGTACCAATTATAGCAACGGGCCATTTAACGGCGCTTGGTGTTTCAATAAATGACAGTAAAAGTGACTCTGTTAGAGATATTTATATTGGCTCGTTAGAAGCCTTTCCAGCCAGTGCTTTTCCCCCAGCTGATTATATTGCTCTTGGCCATATTCATAGAGCGCAACAGGTGGCGAAATCAGATCATATTCGTTATTGCGGTTCGCCTATTGCGTTAAGTTTTGATGAAGCCAAGCAAGATAAACGTGTATTAATGGTTGAGTTTACGTCAGGGAAGTTGAATAAAGTAGAAGCGCTTATTGTGCCGTGTTTCCAACCGCTATATATGGTGAAAACCTCGGTAGATGAGCTTGAAAGCTCGCTTAAAGAAACACTGGTCGCTTTTGAAGAACGCCAAGCAGAAGAGAAGTTTCCTGCGAGTGTTAAGGCTTGGCTTGATATTGAAATTGATAATGGCGATCACTTAAGTGATTTATCGCAGCGTGTCAGTGAACTCTCCGTTGATATGCCCTTTGAAGTATTGTTGGTTCGACGCTGCAAAAAAGCGCGTCAACGACGACAAGCGCAATTATCACAGCAAGATAACAGCACTTTGAGTGAGTTATCGTTAACGGAAGTCTTCGATTCACGTTTATCACAACTTGAATGGCAAACGGATGAAGAGGTTGCACGTAAAACACGGTTAACACAATTATTTACTGAACTGTCGGTGGAAATGAAACAAGCCGCTTCTATTGCGAATCAAAAAAGTGATGCGGATAAAGCGATAATTACTAGTTCATCAGCCCAAATAGAGTCGACATCGAAAAGTACTTTATCAGAAGAAGAGAGCCCAAAAGCTGACAAAGACAGTGCTATCGCTGAAAAAGACAGTATTACGCCTGAATCACTAGAGCAACACAATTCATGAGAATATTAAGTTTACGCTTTGAGAACATCAATTCACTCAAAGGCAGTTGGAAAATAGATTTTAGTGAAGCGCCTTTTGATAACAATGGTTTATTTGCTATTACCGGTCCTACTGGCGCAGGTAAAACCACTATACTTGATGCCATTTGTTTAGCGCTTTATCATCAAACACCACGTTTAACTGTGTCTAAAAAACAGAATCAGTTAATGACTCGTCACACCAGCCATTGTATGGCTGAAGTTGAGTTTGAAGTAAGAGGCCAAGGTTATAGAGCTTTTTGGAGCCAAAAACGCGCCCGTAATAAACTTGATGGTAACTTATTAGAGCCTGTTGCAGAGCTTGCTAAGCTCGATGGCACCATAGTGTCTGATAAGCTTAAAATGGTGCGTAGTGATATTAGTGAGTTAACAGGGCTTAACTTCTCACGTTTTACCAAATCGATGATGTTGTCTCAGGGAGAGTTTGCTGCCTTTTTAACATCACAACCGAATGATCGTGCGCAATTATTAGAGCAGCTTACCGGGACTGAAATATACGGCGACATATCTAAGCAAGTTTTTGATAATCACCGCAGTGCCAGTGATGCACTGAAGCTTTTGCAAGCACAAAGCCAAGGTGTCTCTTTGCTTGATGATGAGCAAGTAACTGCCCTTGAGCAACAACTGACAGAAATTACCGAGCAAGAAAAAACGGTAAACGCGCAACTACAACAAGCGCAACAAGTTAAAGCTTGGTGCGCTAATTTTTCAGTCAATGAGCAAAACCAGCAAGCAGCGAAAACACAACTACTTGAAATAGAAAAGAAAGAAGTAGCTGCAAAACAAGATCTTGATTTACTGACGCTGTCGTCTTTAGCTGAGCCAATTAAAGCACCTTATGAGAAGATGGTGCATTATCGTGAGCAATATCAGCAAACTTTACAACAAGTAACCAGTCAAACAGAGCAATTGGCAGTTCTTGACCAAGAAATTGTCGTGAGTGATGAAGCGTTAACGCTACTAAAAAATCGCCATGGTGAGGCTGAAGCACAACGCAAAGTTATTGAGCAAGTATTACATGATAAAATTCAACCACTTGATCATAATATTACCCATCAACAAAACACATTAACCGAAACAAAAAGCACTATAGCTGAGCAAATCAAAACCCTTGGCGTGAATACTAGTGCCTTAGCTGCCTTAGATACAGAGCATCAAAAAGCAGTTGAAACTGTTCAACAGCAACAAGCGTATTTATCGCAAGGGCAGGCGTTAGCAAAATTGCCAGAAAAATTGCCATTATGGCAAAACCAATATCAGCAGTTAACTGAGCTGCAAGCTAATGTTGTGGCATTAGCTAACGAGCAAGATAACACCGAAAAAGCGTTATTAACCTTGCAAGCTAGGCAACAAGCAGAGCAACTGAAGATCACGCAAAGTGAAGATGAATTAAAGCAACTTAATAGCCATAAACAGCTAATGGCCGATAAAACACAGCAGCTAATACAGCATAGCCAAGCAGCTCAAACGATTCTGTTGAGCGCTGAAAAAAGTAATGATAGAAGTGATGGTGTTGCCCCAGAGTTGACGAGTGGCATGCTCAATCAAGCGATCCTCGACCGTCAAAATCAACAACTTGCGTTAAAACAAGCACAACAGTTGGCGCAGCGTTTTTATGTTCTTACACAAGAGCAGCAGGGGTTATCTGCGCAGCAGAGCCAAGACAAGCAACAGCTGGTTATCACTGAGCAAGAGCTGATAAAACTTCGTCAACGTTATAGCGCTACTCAACAGCAGAAAAAAGATGTAGAAACCTTACTTGCTCAGCAGCAAACCATAATGGCGCTGAGTGAACACAGAGCAAAACTTCAGCCTGAAGAATCTTGTCCATTGTGTGGTTCAACAGATCACCCTGCGATTAATGAATATCGATCGCTTGATAGTGACGAACATCAACAGCGTTTAAGCCAATTAACACTTGAGCGAACGCAACTTGAAAAACAAGGCAAAGAGCTAAATGGCGTTCAAGCAAACTTAACTGCGCAACTTGAAATGCAGACAAATCGTTTGCAAGGCATAACAAGCGAACAAAGTAATTTAGCGCAAAATTGGCAATCGCTAAATATTAACCAGCACGTTTTATCAAACCAAAATGAACAGTCACTTTCATTACAAAATGTTGATATTGAGCAGTCAATTAATCATCAGCTAACGATGGTGTTCGGCCAGCTTGAAGAGTTACTTTTATTGCAAACGTCACTGCAAGAAAATAACCAAAAGCAACAACAAAACAGTGAGCAAATTAGCCATTGCGAAAAGCAGTTGTCGACGCTGTTTAATCAGCTACAACTTTTGCAAGAGCAAGGTAAGAATCAACACGATTCAATGCACAAATTTAACGAAGATTTACGCTTGAAACAACAGGCGTTTCTGACGCTAAATACTCAGTTGTCAGCTGACATTACAACGACTGAAATTACACTGCCATTTAGTGGCGAAAATGAGAAAATTCATGAGCAATACCAGGAACAAGAAAAAGCGCAGATCTTAGTCATTTGCATTGATGGGAATTGGCTTGAAGCATTGGCTAAGCAGGGTGCTGATTATCAGCAAACTGTGACAAATCATCAAGCAGCTAAAACTCAACTTGATAGCCTTTTCAATGACCTTGGGTTGTTAAAGCAGCAAGTTGTTCAGCAACAAAATCAAGTTAACCAGATGCAAAGCCAGTTAACGCAACAAGAGAACGATTTAACACAGTCTATTTCGTTACGCGTTACCTATTATGTTGAACTAGGTATTACAGATAAAGATATGCAAAACTCTGTTTTAATTAGAGAAAGCATTAATAGTCAACGAGAGTTAAGTGAGGCTGAGTTTATTGCAGCTGAGCAGCAGCATAATGAGAGAAAATCAGCGCAACAGCTTAATAAAGGGCAATTAACCACCTCGAAATCTTTATTGGATAGTCTAATTCCGAAAAATGATAATGCAAAGAATGACTGGTTAGCATTACTTTCTGACAGTAAGTTTACTGATGAGGAAGAGTTCTTGTTAGCGCTAGTGAGCACCGAGAAAAAACTTGATTTAACTAAGCTTGCTAATGACATTGATGATAGTAAAAAACAAGCAAAAATCTTAATGGAACAAAGTGAAAAAATAGCGCTTGAACTGAAAACGCAAAAGCATAAATTGAGTGAAGAAGGGGTTATAGATTTTGTTGAAAGTTCAGTGTCAGAATCCTTGGTGAATTTGTCAGATGTGTTGAAACAATGTCAGCAAAACATTGGACAGTTTAGCCAACAAATCGAACAGGATAAGAACAACAAATGCCGACAAGAATCCTTGCTAGGAAAAATTAAATTAGCACAAGATTCTTTGGATGATCTTAGCCACCTCAATGCTCTTATTGGCTCAGCTGATGGCGCTAAATTTAGAAAGTTTGCCCAAGGCTTAACACTGGCTAATTTAGTCCATCTTGCCAACGCACAATTGGAACGTCTTTTTGGTCGATATCAACTGCAATGCCAACAAAACGATACCTTAGAATTAGAAGTACTTGATACCTGGCAAGGGGATACTGCGCGTGATATTAAAACCTTATCTGGCGGTGAAAGCTTCTTAATAAGTTTGGCGCTCGCTTTAGCACTCTCAGATTTAGTCAGTAATAAAACCAGTATCGACTCTCTCTTTCTTGATGAAGGTTTTGGTACGCTGGATAACAATACCCTTGAAGTCGCACTTGATGCGCTCGATAACTTAAATGCGAGTGGCAAAATGATTGGTGTTATCAGCCATGTTGATGCCCTAAAAGAACGCATTGGCGTGCAGATTAAAGTGAAAAAGCTCAGTGGGCTGGGAGTCAGTAGTTTAGATAAACAGTACGAATTTCATGCTGAGACGGCTAACTAACAATACAGCCTAATGATTATTGATTATAAATAGGAAAGGGTACATTTTTGGACGTTTGGATTTATTTCACCTTATTAGCCGCAACAATGCAGGCAGTAAGAACCGCAGGACAAAAGCAGTTATCGGGTAAGCTCAATTCAATGGCCACCACGGGGGTTCGCTATTTTTTTGCCTTACCTTTTTCATGGGCCTATCTATGGTGGATGCTCGATTTTAGACAAGTATCAGTTCCAGAGCTTAATAATGATTTTTTACAATACGCCTTGATCGCTTGTGTGATGCAAATATGGGGCACTGCCTGTTTAGTTGCGGCTTTTCGTTATCGTAACTTTGCTGTGGCGACAAGCTTAGCTAAAACGGAAGCCATTCAAGTGGCTATTGTTGGCGCTTTGGTCTTTGGGGCTACACTTTCTGGCTTAGGTTGGTTTAGTGTCATAGTGGGTGTGGTTGGCGTGTTTTTAGTATCTAAAGTGCGGTTTAACTTAAGAGATATTATGTCGGATTCGCAAGGTTTGATTGGCATGGGGTATGGTTTAGCGGCAGGGCTTGGTTTAGCAATTACTACCTTGCTTATTAGAGAATCAAGTTTGGCACTTAATACTGATTTGATGGTTAGTGCTGCGGTCACTTTGGTGTTTATGATCACGGTGCAATCGTTTATTTCACTTATCTACGTGTATATTCAAGATAAATCACAATTGCCTCTTATGTTGAAGCATTGGCGGTTATGCCTATTTGTTGGCGTTACCAGTGTTTTAGGCTCAATAGGCTGGTTTACTGGTGCGAGTTATCAAAATGCTGCTTATGTAAAAGCTCTGGGACAAGTGGAGTTTTTCATTACCTTGGCATTAACTTATCGTGTGTTTAAAGAAACGATTACCATAAAAGAATATTTTGGTATGTTTTTGATTGTATTAAGTGTCGTTATCTTACTTCTCTGGTCGTAAAATAGGCTCATAAGCATAGGGTATTAAATTGACTTGATTACTCAGTCAAGCTAGGTACACTGCTCACCATAATATTGAATATTATTTTTACACTGCAAGTATTTAATTTAAGTTTTTAGTCGAGTTCTCGCTTGAGTATTCACTTAAATATTAACAAAAGTATTAAAGAAGAGATTACTATGAAAATTGCTGATAAAACCGTTGCCCACTTTCATTACACCCTTAAAAATGAAGCGGGTGAAGAAATAGAATCATCAGACGGTCATGAGCCTTTAGCTTATTTACATGGCGCTAACAACACTTTACCAGGCCTAGAAGTTGCTCTAGCGGGTAAAGCACGTGGTGATAAGTTCTCAGTAACTTTACAACCAGAAGAAGCTTACGGTGAATATCAAGAAGGCTTAGAACAACGTGTACCTGTGAAACATTTACAGGGTTTAGTGAGTAAAAATGCTAAATGGAAAAAAGGCATGACTGCAGCAGTGCAAACAGACGCAGGTCAGCGTCAAGTTACTGTAGTTAAAGTAGGTAAATTTATGGTTACTGTTGATATTAACCCGCCATTAGCAGGTAAAGTATTAACGTTTGATATTGAAATAGTTGACGTGCGTGAAGCGACTGAAGAAGAAGTAACACACGGACATGTTCACAGTGCTGATAGCAGCTGTGGTCACGATCACTAGTCTCCGTTCGATATTAATTAGCCGTTATTACGGCTGAATAAAGACTAAATAAAAAGCACTCAGTAGTTAAACTACTGAGTGCTTTTTTGATTTTAATCGGGAACTTAAATTGAAAATGATCATTATTTAGTGCAATTGGTATAAGTCTAGGCGTTACCTACTAGTACTGATGTGTATTACCGTGTCTAGAAAATAGCAATTATTTTTTATCTGAAAAATTTCTCACAACTTGATCTTTAATCAATTTAACAGAAAGTTATAATGAGTTAATGTTCAGTTTGAAATTTATTATGTAAAGTGTGAAGTCCTTTGTCTATTATTCCTAACTTTAGCGGTAAACGCTGGTTAAAAATATCATTACGCACGGTCCATCTTATTGGTTTTGCTGGAGTTTTTGCTTCGATTTTAACCGCAACAGAACAAGATGTGTATTGGGCCATTACTATTGTAACTGGCTTAGGTTTATTAAGCCTTGAAGCGTTATCTAACTTTGTTTGGTTTGTGCAAATCAGGGCGTTTGTTATGTACATCAAATTGACTTTACTTGCCTGTGTTTTCTTTTTTGATGAATATGCTTGGCATTGTTTGGTTGCGATAATTATTATCTCAGGCATGATCTCCCATGCACCAAGTTCAGTGCGTTATTATTCATTTGTTCATGGTAGAAAAATTACTTCATTAAAAGACACCAAAGGATAGTTTCAATTGAGTCACTCGCCGTTATTAGAAAAAGCTATAGAGTCATTACATGACGCAAATATACAAGCACCAGTGCTTGATCTTGCCTGTGGTAGTGGCAGAAATGGACTCTACCTGGTAAATCAAAACATCCCTGTGGTCTTTGCCGATATACAAGAGTCGGCGCTTGAGCAGATTAAAAGTACCCTGATGAGTCATTCTGGTGGGGTAAAATCATCAGCAAGTTTTTGGCAAGTTGATTTTGAGCAAGAGGAGTTTAAGCCTTTAACAGGTAAGTCTTTTTCAGCAATTATCGTTTTTCGTTATTTGCACCGAGCTCTATTTGAACAAATCAAACAAGCTGTTATCCCCGGTGGTTATGTTGTTTATGAGACCTTTACTGTAGAACAGCCACAATTTGGCCGACCCAAAAATCCTAATTTTTTATTAAAGCATGGTGAGTTGGCTGAACTGTTTTCTGGTTGGCAAATTATTCATAGCTTTGAAGGCGTCATTGATGCCAAAAATGCTGATGCTAATAATGGATCAGGAAAACAAGCCATTGCCCAGATCATTGCAAGGAAACCCTTGTTCTAATAAAGCCACCGCTTTAATAAAACCAATACGGTTACGAGCCCTTACCAATGTTTGCTTTTTATATATTTTGTAGCAGATTGATATAGGGGTAGTAGAGGCGTTAGATAAACACTAATTCGCCAAAGTATTCAGGTCTATGATAATCAGGCTCAGATACATCAATATTGTTCCATACTGCGTATTGTGGCTCGGTTCTACCACCACAGCGATAGAAATTGGCAAACCACTTTGCTTTATTCACGCTTTCGCCAGTGAGTTGTTCAATCGCTGTAAAGGGTAGTACTATTTCAACACACCATTCTTTATCGTGTTCACTTTCTATTTTAACTGGCGAGCTAATACTGCTTTTACATTGGATTAAACTCGCGGCTTCAAGGCCGATAAATTGACGATTATCACGTCCTTCGCCATAAGCAAGATGAAGAGTGCCACAGCAATTTACTTCTAAGTTAACGTAGCTACTACCAAGTACTCCTGAAGGACTAAAGAAGAATTCTACACAAGAATCTTCACAGACAAGCATGTGGTTTAGCTCGGTTTGCTTGGCGAAGCTGTAATTATCTTGGGCAATTATTTGGATGAACAGCGTTTCGTTATTAGCAGTCAGCTTTACTTGTGTGTTTTGCTTTCTGCCCGCTTGATACCAGGGGTATTGATTAATTTCTAAGGCATCAATTGTTTGCCAATCAGGGCTGGAGCTCGCCGTTTGGTTATTTGATACTGTTTTGTTAATAATATACTGGCTCATGGTTTTCTCTCTACTTATCGGGTAGTTAGCAGAATATGGCAAAGCCACTTTATTGCTTTATCACTTGGCTATTTGAGTCATATTCAGAACTAATACGGTGTCTAAGCTGATTAATTGCCATTGAATATTCAAGTCATATAAACTCATGCCATAAACCTTATCATCTGTTTTACCGCGTTTATAGGCTGGTCGAGGATCTTGTTTTAATACTTGCTCAATTAATAATGCTAATTTACGATCATCTTGTTCATACTTGATGAGATCCGCTTGCATTTTTTCACTAAATATAACGGATAATACTGCTTCAGGTTGCTCTTGGGCAAAGCCTGCATCGGCATCAATAAGCGCGTCAGAATAGGGCACATAAGGCTTAATATCGAGAATAGGCGTGCCGTTCAATAAATCCAAACCCGAGATATGCAAAATGGTTTGCTTTTTTTCTGTCACAACTTTATCAAGTTTCACTACGGACATGCCAATAGGGTTTGGCCGAAAAGTTGAACGGGTAGCCAATACGCCTGTTTTTACATTACCGCCAAGGCGAGGGGGTCTTACTAAGGGTTTCCATCCTTGCTCTTGCGTGCCATGAAAGACAAAAATTAGCCAAAGATGACTAAACTGTTCAATACCTCTAACCAACTCATGGTTATTGGCTAAGCCGGTCAAAATAACTTTCCCTTTCGCCGCACTGACTAAATTTGGCTGTCGAGGAATAGCAAACTTCTCTTGATAAGGCGACTCAATGACACCTAAGGCATCAAATTCAAAGCTTTGCACATCATTAGAGGTTTGGCCTGTATTTGACATGCTATTGCTCTGCTTGCTCTTCAGGGGTAGCTACTCGGTATGCTTTACCGTAACAAACAACTTGTGCAATACAATGTTTAGCTTCTATATCTACACAACTGGTGAAAATAATGGCATTAGCTTTTTGTAAATAAGCGGTTTGTCTTGCTTGAGTACGTGCGTTAATGGGATCTGGAGCAGCAAGGTGTTGCTCTTTTTGGCAATCTTCACCTTCAACCAAACCGACATATTGATAACTTGCACCAAACGCTTGTTCATCAGTATAAATTTTAACTTTACTGGCACTAAAGTATTCTTGTGCATTATCGGCTTTAACATTACTTTCAAAGGTATAGTTACCCGTACAACCTACAAGTATTGATGTGAGGAGGCTGATAGTTAGTGCTAGTTTTAACGTTCTTGGGGAGGTAGAGATCGAGCTCATACAATTTCCTTTGGTCATCATTACAAAGCATCAGATAGTAAAAAAGGTATCGTGAAGCACCATACCTTTTTTATTTTAAAGCTTTAATTAAGCATAATTCTTAGACTATTCAATTACCGTATTATGAAGATGGTAGTTGAATAGAATAGTATGCTATTTAACGCGCATGCCAGCTTTAGCACCATCGTCTGGATTTAATATCCATAAGTCTTTATCACCAGGGCCAGCAGCAAGTACCATGCCTTCAGACATACCAAAACGCATTTTACGTGGTGCTAAGTTAGCAACCATGACAGTATGTTTGCCGATTAAATCTTCTGGATTGTATGCTGACTTGATACCTGCGAAAACTTGACGAGTTTCTGTGCCTTCTTCATTAAGTGCTAAGGTTAGCTGTATTAATTTATCAGCCTTTTCAACATGCTCAGCATTAATGATTTTAACGATTCGTAAATCAATTTTAGCGAAATCATCAAACTCAATTTCTTCAGAGATTGGGTCGGCAGCTAAAGGATCAGCCAATGCCGCAGAGTTATCAACTACTTTAGGTGCTTTCTTTTTCTTAGCAGGTTTTTTCTCTTCTACTGGCGCGCCTAAACTTTCTTTTGAAGCATTGGTCATGGCATTAACTTTGTCCATGTCAACACGTTGCAATAATGCTTTAAACTTATTGATTTTATGGTCAGTTAATAACGTTTTGTGTCCTTCCCAAATAAGCTCGTCATTTAAGAAAGCAGCCGTGCTATCGGCAAGTACAGGAAGTACAGGTTTCAAATAAATCATTAGCGTGCGGAACATGTTGATACCTAAAGAACAAATGTCTTGCACTTCTTGCTGTTTGGTTTCGTCTTTCACAAGCTGCCATGGTTCTTTTATCGCAATATATTCATTTACTTTATCAGCAAGCGCCATGATTTCGCGCATACCACGACCGAAATCACGTGCTTCATAATGGGCAGCAATACTATCGCCTGCGGCCATTACTTCATCCGCTAGGGCTTGATCATCAATGTTAGTTGATAGCATGCCATCAAAGCGTTTGGTGATAAAACTGGCACAACGTGAAGCGATATTTACTACTTTACCGACTAAATCTGAGTTCACACGTTGTACGAAATCTTCAAGATTTAAATCTAAGTCATCAATTTTGTGCGTTAATTTAGTTGCGTAGTAATAACGTAAATATTCTGGATTTAGGTGATCTAAGTAAGTACGACCTTTAATGAAGGTCCCTTTAGATTTAGACATTTTTTCACCGTTCACGGTAACAAAACCATGAGCGAAAACAGCCGTAGGCTTGCGAATATCAGCGCCTTCTAACATAGCTGGCCAGAAAAGACTGTGAAAGTTAATAATGTCTTTACCGATAAAGTGATATAACTCGGCGTCTGAATTTTTATTCCAAAAACTGTCAAAATCGATAGTGGAATCTTTATCACATAGGTTTTTAAAACTGCCAATATAACCAATCGGTGCATCTAACCAAACATAGAAGAATTTACCTGGGGCATTAGGTATTTCAAAACCAAAATAAGGCGCGTCACGACTAATATCCCACTGCTTTAAACCTTGTTCGAACCATTCAGTCAATTTATTCGCAACTTCTTCTTGCAATGCACCACTGCGTATCCAGTCAGATAACATGGTTTCAAAAGCAGGTAAGTCAAAGAAATAATGTTCAGAATCTTTTAATACTGGTGTGGCACCTGAGATAGCTGAACGTGGATTAAGCACTTCCGTTGGTGAGTAAGTCGCACCACAGTTGTCACAACTATCACCATTTTCATCTTCGCTTTTACATTTTGGACAAGTACCTTTAACGAATCTATCAGCTAAGAACATACCTTTTTCAGGATCATATAATTGAGAAATGGTGCGGGTTTTAATATGACCTTTTGCATGTAAAGCGTTATAGATTTTTTCAGAGTACTCTTTGTTTTCATCACTGTGCGTTGTGTGGTAATTATCAAAGCTAATGTGGAAATCACTAAATTCTTTAATGCGCTCTTCACGAACACTTGTGATCATTTCTTCTGGTGTTATGCCAAGCTCTTGTGCTTTAAGCATGATCGGTGTGCCATGAGCATCATCAGCACAGACAAAATACGTTTCATGTCCACGCATTCGTTGAAAACGTACCCAAATATCGGTTTGAATATGCTCTAGCATATGGCCTAAATGGATAGAACCATTGGCATACGGAAGGGCACAAGTAACTAGAATTTTGCGCTTTTCTTGTAAAGAATGCGATGCAGTGTTTGATGTAGCTTCAGATAAAGTAGTGTCAGACATGAAAAATAGTTGTTTTTGATGGTAATAATGTCGGCAATAGTACAGAATTTACGGATGATTTTCATTAGTTGAATGCAACTAATTTCGCTATTTCTCTTATAAAGGTCTCCAAATGACAATGTTTGGTAAAATTTTTTCAAAAAAAACGCCTAAAACTGACGTTAAATCAAACGGTGAAACACTTAATCCCTCTGAAATTGAACAGTTTATTAAAGACACATTATCGCATTATATTTCAGATAACTTTCCACAAGGTGTTCTAGCTGTTTGTCAACAGTTGAGCATTACCCAAAAGAAAAAAATCACTATTAATCTACTGATGCCATTTGTTTGTCAGGGAGAGTTAGATTTGGTGGCGCAAACGTTAAGTGAGCATTTAGCGCGCCCTGTTAGCTTTGAAATTGACTTAGCGATAAAACCTGTGCGTCAATTTTCCTTGGGTAATGATAAAAACAAAGCTGAGCAAGTCAATTCGGGGCAACAGGCTAATAAACAGGGTAATGTTGCCAATATTATTGCTATTGCCTCAGGCAAAGGCGGGGTAGGTAAATCAACAACGACGGTTAATTTAGCGTATGCCTTAATGTGTGAGGGCGCTAGGGTAGGAATTTTGGATGCGGATATATACGGCCCATCAATTCCTTCTATGCTCGGTCTTAAGAATGAAAAACCAAGCTCTAGTGATGGCAAACTGATGACCCCACTAGATGCTAAAGGATTGAGTGCCATGTCCATTGGTTTTTTAGTTGATGAAGCCGATGCTAC
>ERZ1027208.542-NODE-542-length-14471-cov-8.700125_pt1 | contig 14471 bp, 14 predicted proteins | sample MGYA00520867_ERZ1027208 | MGnify/ENA primary metagenome ERZ1027208 (study PRJEB33311, sample SAMEA4378413) | marine metagenome | biome: Marine biome; feature: Fjord; material: Water | collected 2014-07-20T08:00:00Z/2014-07-... | depth 75 m ...
GGCCATAACGGGCCTCGATGTGAGCAATATGCTCGCGCTTTTGGTTCATCAGGAAGTTGACGATGCCAACAGGTGCCTTGATCAACACTTCGCGTGAACGCCGGCGCGTACCTTCCTCTTCGATGGTACGCAGGATCGACAACGCAAGGTTATCATCCGAGCGGATAAGACCTGTACCGTGGCAAACTGAACAAGGTTGTGTTGTTGCCTCGATCATACCGGGACGCAGACGTTGGCGTGACATTTCCATCAGCCCAAAGCCGGAAATCCGGCCAACCTGAATGCGCGCACGGTCTGTCTTGAGTTTGTCTTTCATCATCTTCTCGACGGCGGCGTTGTTTTTACGCTCGTCCATATCGATAAAGTCGATGACAATCAGGCCAGCGAGATCACGCAGACGCAATTGACGGGCAACTTCTGCTGCGGCCTCAAGGTTGGTTTTAACCGCAGTTTGCTCAATTGAGCCTTCTTTGGTTGCACGACCCGAGTTCACATCAACAGCAACCAAAGCTTCGGTTGCATCAATCACGATATAACCACCTGAGGGCAGTTGAACCGTTGGATTGAACATACCAGCAAGGTAGGCCTCAACCTGATAGCGTGCAAACAGTGGCAGGTTCTCACCATAGCGCTTCACGTTTTTGGCGTGCGACGGCATGATCATCTTCATAAAGTCTTTTGCGATGCGATAGCCGCGCTCACCCTCAACAAATACTTCGTCGATGTCACGGTTGTACAAATCGCGGATCGACCGTTTGATCAGATCGCCTTCTTCGTAAATCTTCGCAGGCGCAATGGATTTAAGCGTCAGCTCGCGGATTTGCTCCCACATGCGTTGCAGGTATTCATAGTCCCGTTTGATCTCTGCTTTGGTGCGTTTGGCACCTGCAGTGCGCACGATCAGTCCAGCACCCTGTGGCACTTCGATCTCTTGCGCGATCTCTTTGAGTTTCTTGCGATCCGCCGCGTTGGTGATTTTGCGAGAAATCCCACCACCGCGCGCAGTGTTCGGCATCAAGACGCAATAACGACCTGCCAAGGACAGATAGGTCGTAAGAGCAGCGCCTTTGTTGCCGCGTTCTTCTTTAACAACCTGAACCAAAAGGATCTGGCGAACTTTAACAACTTCTTGGATTTTGTAGCGGCGAGGACGTGGCTTGCGCACGGGACGGATGTCTTCGCTGTCATCTTCATCCGCAACAGATTCAATACTGTCATCTTTTGATGTAGCGTCTGCTGCTTTTTCGTCTTCATCTTCGTCGCTGCCAGCCTCTGTCGAATCCTCATTCGATGCGTCAGCCTCGTCTGAATCCGCAGCGGTTTCAGATTCGTTTTCGACCGCATCATCAGGCGTTTCAACTGGCGTTTCTTTGACACGTTCCATCGGCGAAGACGCTTCGTCTTCGGATACGGTCACTTCATCCTCATTCAGATCAACGGTTTCCATACCCTCAATCTCGGTCGAGATCTTGGCGTCATCGCTTACCGCTTCTTCTGCTTTTGGCTTACGCGAACGGGACCGCGAGCGGCGCTTGGGCTTGGGTTCTTCCTCATCCTTGGCGGACTGTGCTTCGGCATAGGCGCGTTCTTCTGCAAGCAGCGCCTCACGGTCTGCTACAGGGATCTGATAGTAATCAGGATGGATTTCCGAGAACGCAAGGAAACCATGGCGGTTTCCGCCGTAATCAACAAAGGCCGCCTGCAAGGACGGCTCAACGCGGGTTACCTTGGCGAGATATATGTTACCAGCAAGCTGGCGTCTGTTTTCAGATTCGAAATCGAATTCTTCGACTTTGTTTCCGTCCACCTCAACAACGCGGGTTTCTTCCGCGTGGGTGGCATCGATAAGCATTTTCTTAGGCATTTTACTCTTTTGCACGGGCGTGACCGCGCGAGCCTCCCTTGAGGGGCTACACGGTGCGCCAAGTGTCTTGTCAGGGCGATGTATGACGGCGCAGCTGGGCGGCCCTGTAGGCCACTCCCAGAACTGTTCTCAGTATTTGCGCGCGTCATCGCGGTTCTTCTCCGATACGGGCGCGTCATCTGTTATACAGAGCGCACCTCACATCCATTAATAACTGTGTAATATCAAGCGATTAGCCATCAACTTCCAGCAGCGTCTCTTTGCCGTTTCCGGCACGATCGGTCTGTTGCGCATCAGCGATTTGCAAACGACAACAGCGAAACTCAAAAAATGGGCCACCATGCAGCGTTTTATCGCGGCGGGCCCATCCCCCTAGATAAGTCTACGCAGACAGCAAACACAATGGGCAATCACACTCAAACGTTTCAAAATCCACATATACGGTGAATTCACGCATAAAATTGCCCCTACAAAACGACACGGAGTCGTGTTGCCGAAGTTGTGAATAGCCATTACGGTTGATTGCAACAATCTGGGTGCATTCGCACCTATTGCATTACTCTAGGAGACAATATGCGAAGCTTTACGCGCCCTGCCCTTATTCTATGTATGGCAACCATGGCCCTTGCGGCCTGCGACCCGGCGGAATTTGATGCCGATCCTGATGTCCGCCGCGACGCTCGCGCAAACCGCAAATGCGTTGTTGCTGTAAAAGAGCAGACTGGCGACGCGACTGTGCAGCTCAACACGACACTGCCAGTTGTCGAGGTAAACCAGTACATCATCGATGTTCCGGCCAATCAAGAACGTTGGATGTGCCGCACAGATGATGAAGGTACGCCAATACAAATGTACAAGCTTGGCGGTTAATTCCCAGAATCCATCTTTCGGAATTAAAAGGGGCGCATCTAAAGCGCCCCTTTTTCGTTTCTAATTGCACCTACACCCTTACAGGTAATCAGATCGCTGAAGCTGATACTTGGCCATCTTCTCGTTAAGTGTGCGTCGCGGCAGGCACAGCTCTTCCATTACACTCGCAATGGAGCCTTTGTGACGGCGCATCGTGTTATCAATCAACATCCGCTCGAAGGCCTCGACATATTCCTTTAACGGCTTACCTTCGGTGGTCATCACGGGTTGCATTTCGTCATGATCCGACATCAGCAAAGATGCGATTGTACCCGAACCACGGCGCGATTGTAGCACTGCACGCTCTGCAACGTTAATCAGTTGACGCACATTTCCAGGCCAAGGCGCTTGCAGCAATTGCGCCGCTTCTTGCGCCGAAACCTGCGGCGCGTCACAGCCATACTCGTCCGCAAACTGTTCGCTCAGACGCGTAAACAAGGTCAGGATATCTTCGCCGCGCTGGCGCAATGGTGGCACAGTGATGCGCAACGCAGCCAAGCGGTAGAACAGATCGGAACGCAAGACATCCTCAGATGTGCGGCCAGCTTCTTGTAAGTTCGAGATCGCGACAATTCGCGTTTCAGCGGGTGTTCCCTGTTCGTTGATCACCGACAGCAGCCGAGCCTGCAGGGTTTCGCTTAGCGCTTCCACGTCTTCGAGCACAAGTGTGCCACCCCGTGCCTCTTCAATGGCAGGCAGCTGTGCGTCCTCTGGCTGCATTGGGCCAAACAAACGCTTGCTCAGCGCGTCTTCTTCAAAAGCGGATGCGCTGACCAGCACAAACTTTTTGCCTGCCCGTGAACCAACAGCATGTAGCGCGTGGGCCACCAGCGTTTTACCAGTACCTGTTTCGCCGTCTATCAGGACGTGACCATCCGCCTGTCCCAGATCAAGGATATCCTCCCGCAGGCGCTCCATCACCGGGCTTTGCCCGATCAGCTTTTTCATCAGCTGGCCACCATCGCTTAGTTCGCGGCGCAGCAGACGGTTGTCCATAACCAGACGCCGCGACGCAGTGGCCTTTTTGGCAAGTTCGCTCATCCGGTCAGGATTGAACGGTTTTTCCAGAAAGTCGAACGCACCAACGCGCATGGCCTCAACGGCCATCGGTACATCGCCGTGCCCCGTGATCATGATCACCGGCAAGGCACTATCGCTGCCCATCAGTTTTTTCAGGAACTGCATGCCGTCCATGCCCGGCATTTTGATATCAGAGATCACAATCCCCGGATACTCAGGCCCCAAAACCTTTAGAGCGTCCTCTGCGCAGGCAAATGTTTCAGTGTCATAACCAGAAAGAGCCAGCCATTGGCTGATCGACTGACGCATATCTTGTTCATCATCAACAATCGCAATCTTCATCGCCTGTGCCATATATTACTCCGCCGCCTGTGTTTCTTTTGTGCCGCCCTCAAGGATCGGCAATTGCATTTCAAATACCGCGCCACCGCCCTGACCGTTACGCGCCGTTAGACGCCCGCCCAGATCGTTCACGATCCCCGATGAAATCGCTAGACCAAGGCCTACACCGTCACCGGGCTGCTTGGTTGTATAAAACGGCTCAAAGAGCGCGTCCAAGTCCTCAATGCCCGGACCATTGTCACGGACCGTCAAAGTTGCAGTCTCTCCAGCGCTCAAAATGATCTCTACCAACGGGTGTCTTTCAGACTTGGTAGCGTCCAGTGCATTGCGCAAAAGGTTCACCAAAACCTGTTCAATCCGCATCCGGTCACCCAGCGTAAAAACGGGCTCTTCTGGCAGGATGCGCGAGATCTGTACTTGGCGTTGGCGCAACTGCGGTTCCATCATGCTCAACGAAGAGGCCAGAGCATCGGCCATATTCACCGGCGATAAGGCCTCCTGCCCCTTACGGGCATAGGATTTCAGCTGTCGTGTGATAGCGCCCATACGCTCAATCAGATCGTCAATTCGACCAAAAGAACTCAGCGCTTCTTCGGGGCGGTTGCGGCGCAACAAAAGCCGCGCGCCCGCCAGATACGTTTTCATCGCAGCAAGAGGCTGATTTAACTCATGGCTCACGGCCGCTGACATCTCGCCCAACGCGGCCAGTTTACTGGATTGTTCAAGCGTCTGTTCGGCCACCGCAAGCGTCTCTTGAACGCGCTTTCGCTCAGCGATTTCCCGCTGTAGCGCTGCGTTCAATGCGCGAAGCTCTGCCGACTCGCGTTGAAAAATTGCAGCCCGTCCCGCTGTTTTGCGGCTGAGAAAGTAAAACGCCAATGCCAAAAGAATCGCAAACGCCATAACCTCAAGCGCCAGAACACCATTCACCCGTTCACGTACCGAGGCGTAAGTCGTGTAACTGATCATGCGCCAACCTCGGAAATTCACCCGCGCCTCAAGCCGCATCACAGCCTCGCCTTTTAGGTAGGCATCTGGTGGCAAAGCGGTCCAATCAGCCGTTGCCTGAATAGCGCGTTCAATTGCGCTTTGTGGCGTTTCGTTGACCAGCGCATCCTCTTCAGTGCGTCCGCGCCAACGTGGTTCGGTCGCAAGCAAGATCGAACCATTGCTATTGGTGACGATGACCGCATCCGAAATACCCGCCCACGCCCGTTCGAATTTTTTGAGGTCCACTTCAACAGCGATCACGCCCACCGTTGTGCCGCCGTTTTGAATACGGCGAGAATAGAAAAAACGGTAATCCCCTGTGTCGCGCTGGATGACGCTAAAGATGGTTGCGTTTGAACGGATCGCATCAACAAAGTAAGCGTCCGATCGGTGCGCAGACCCAATGCGATTGCGATCCGTCGCTGCAACGGTGCGGCCATCCGTATCAAGCAGCATCAATGACGCAGCACCAATTTCTTCCACAAAAGAGATAAGGCGTTGGGTGGAAAGCGAATAATCTGCGCTTTCCAAGGCAGCGATCAACGATGGATCACGGCCCAGCAGCTGCGGAACAATCGCATTTTGGCGCAGCTCAGCGAGCAAGTTACCACCATAAAGTGCGATCCGTAGCTCGGCACGGTTGCGTGTGGTTTCTGTAAAACGGTCCGTCAGCAGACGATTGGTCACCGAAATGACCCCAATAGCAATGACCAACATGACCGCTAATGCGATGCGAACCCGCCAACTAATCGCGGCGGGCTGCCAACGTGAATCTATCAAACTGTGGTCATCATCCATAACAACACAGTACCAGAGTACTGCGCGGCCTCAAGTCAGGCTGTCGTTAACGCCCCAGCCAATGCGCGGAACAGCGCCGTCCCGTCTGTTCCACCATGTCCTGCATCCGCTGCACGTTCAGGGTGCGGCATCATGCCAAGTACACGGCGGTTGTCCGACAGAATGCCCGCAATATCGGCCTGTGCGCCGTTAGGATTGTCCGTATAGGTAAACGCAATACGGTCTTCGCCTTTGAGAGCTGCAATTGTTTCAGCATCTGCGAAATAGTTCCCATCGTGGTGTGCGATGGGAATATCGACAACATCGCCTGCATTATAGCCGTTGGTGTAATCAGATGCAGATGTTTCGACTTTCAAACCAACGGTCTTGCAGATGTATTTCAACCCTGCATTACGCAGTAACGCACCCGGCAGCAGGCCCGTTTCTGTCAGCACTTGAAAACCATTGCAGATGCCCATGACATACCCGCCGCGACCAGCGTGTGCTGCTACAGATTTGCAAATCGGTGAATTGGCTGCAATCGCACCACACCGCAGATAGTCACCATAGGAAAACCCACCTGGTATGCCTACGATATCGACGCCTTGGGGCAGTTCACTTTCCTTGTGCCATACCATGGTGACTTCGGCGCCCGCCTGCTCGAATGCAACCGCAAGATCGCGGTCACAGTTCGAGCCGGGAAATACGACAACAGCTGCGCGCATTAGGACATCTCCACCGTGTAGCTTTCGATCACTGTGTTCGCGAGCAGCTTTTCGCACATCTTTTCGACGTCCGACTGGGTAGAACCCTCTGCCAGATCCAGCTCAATCACTTTGCCTTGGCGTACACCTTCTACGCCATCAAAGCCCATCGCGCCCAAAGCGTGGCGTACAGCCGCGCCTTGTGGATCCAGAACACCGTTCTTTAACATTACATGCACCCGTGCTTTCATGGCGCGTCCCCCTGCTTTTAGTCTTTAGTTGATCAATGTAGGCTTGGTCATAGGCGTGGATGATGCCGGAATAACACCCAAACGGCGTGCCACCTCGGTGTAGGCATCCGTCAAAGAGCCCAAATCGCGGCGGAACACATCTTTGTCCAGCTTTTGGCCTGTCTCCATGTCCCACAAGCGGCAGCTGTCGGGCGAAATTTCATCCGCAACGATCAAACGCTGGAAATCACCTTCAAACACGCGACCGATTTCGATCTTAAAATCGACTAGTTTGATGCCGACACCAAACATGACACCGGACATAAAATCATTCACCCTCAGTGCGAGGCTCAGAATGTCATCCATGTCTTGTTGGCTGGCCCAACCGAAGGCTGCGATATGCTCTTCGCTAACCAAAGGATCACCCAAAGAATCGTCTTTGTAACAATACTCAACAATCGGACGCGGCAATTGTGTGCCTTCATCAATACCCAAACGCTTGGACATGGTGCCCGCAGCGTAGTTGCGCACGATGACTTCCAGCGGAACAATTTCGACCTGGCGGCAGAGCTGCTCACGCATATTCAAGCTTTTGATAAAGTGGGTCGGTACCCCGATCTGGTTCAGACCAGTCATAAAATACTCAGACAAACGGTTGTTTAGAACACCTTTTCCATCAATGACGTCTTTCTTTTCCGCATTGAATGCAGTGGCGTCATCTTTGAAGTATTGAACGATTGTTCCCGGCTCTGGGCCTTCATAGATAATCTTAGCTTTGCCTTCGTAGATTTTCTTGCGGCGGGCCATGGGCGTCCCCTGTCGTTGTTGGGCGCGGGGGAGTCCCGCTGCCCTGTTGCGCCCCTCTTAGTGTACAGTTCACTCTGCTGCAAGCACGGTAAGAACAGAGTAGAGTTCACCGCATAATTCGCGGGTTTGTTCATAATCAAGATGAACATTATGAATATTGCTACAATTTCGCGCGCGTGACAAAAGCCGACAGAATAGCGAATGGAGTGCTTTCACGATGTCGAACCTGTTTACAGAGATGCTGGCCGAAAAAGGCGTATTGTTAGCCGATGGTGCAACTGGCACCAATCTGTTCAACATGGGTCTTATGTCAGGTGACGCACCCGAAATGTGGAACACCGATGAACCTGAAAAAATCCTGACGCTTTATCGCGGCGCAGTGAATGCAGGTTCTGATCTGTTTTTGACCAACAGTTTTGGTGCAAACGCGTCGCGCCTGAAATTGCACAACGCTCAAAACCGCGCCCATGAGTTAAGCCGCGTTGCTGCCGAACTTGGCCGCGAAGTGGCTGATACCGCCGGTCGTAAAGTGATTGTTGCAGGTTCTGTGGGTCCAACAGGCGAAATCATGCTGCCCGTGGGTACTCTATCGCATGCATCCGCTGTTGAAATGTTTCACGAGACCGCAGATGGCCTAAAGGCTGGCGGTGCAGACATTGGCTGGCTTGAAACCATTTCTGCCCCGGAAGAGTACCGCGCGGCTGCCGAAGGGTTTGCATTGGCTGGGTTACCATGGGTTGGCACCATGAGCTTTGACACAGCCGGACGCACGATGATGGGCCTTACATCTGCCGGTATGGTCGACATGGTAGAAGAGATAAAAAACACACCGCTGGCCTACGGAGCCAACTGCGGCACAGGTGCGTCAGACCTGCTGCGCACTGTGTTGGGCTTTGCTGCCAAGGGGGGATCACTGCCCATCGTGGCCAAAGGCAATGCGGGCATCCCTAAATACCATGATGGCCACATCCATTATGATGGCACACCCGAACTGATGGCAACTTACGCGATCATGGCGCGCAATTGCGGCGCACAGGTTGTTGGTGGTTGCTGTGGCACCATGCCCAACCACCTAGAAAAAATGCGCGAAGCACTTGATACAACCGTTAAGGGTGCCGCGCCCGAGTTGGAAGAAATCGCTGCCGCACTTGGCGCGTTTTCCTCTGACAGCGATGGCACAGACGGCGCTGGCCCCACACGCGCACCACGCCGTGGCCGTAGACGTAGCTAAGCAGGTCGATCGATTATCAATTGATTACGAAAATTGTGCACAAACTGTGTCACCGCGTCGCGGCTAAGGCGTTTGTTGTCGCAAATGCTTTAGTAATTTCGCTGTAGTTTGACAAATATGAGAAAAATAACGGTCAACCAGCCCGCCAAGAAAAGGGAATTCTAAATGTCTGACGAAGACGAAATCATCCTGTCGGAACTCGACGATGAAGAACTTGTCCAACAAATGTTTGACGATCTTTATGATGGCCTCAAAGAGGAGATCGAAGAATCCGTCAACATCCTAATCGCACGCGGTTGGGCACCCTATGATGTTCTAACCAAAGCACTTGTTGGTGGTATGACCATCGTTGGTGCGGATTTCCGCGATGGCATTTTATTTGTGCCCGAAGTGTTGCTGGCTGCAAACGCTATGAAGGGTGGCATGTTTATTCTCAAGCCACTGCTTGCTGAAACAGGCGCCCCGCGCGTGGGCAAAATGGTCATCGGCACCGTCAAAGGTGACATTCACGACATCGGTAAAAACCTTGTTTCCATGATGATGGAAGGCGCAGGTTTTGAAGTTGTCGATCTGGGCATCAACAACCCGGTCGAAGCATACCTTGAGGCGCTGGAAAAAGAAGGCCCCGATATCTTGGGCATGTCTGCCCTGCTCACCACAACAATGCCCTACATGAAGGTCGTGATCGACACGATGGTCGAACAAGGCATTCGTGATGATTACATCGTGCTGGTAGGTGGTGCGCCGCTGAACGAAGAATTCGGCAAAGCAATCGGTGCAGACGCCTATTGCCGGGACGCCGCAGTAGCGGTTGAAACAGCAAAAGAATGGGTTGGCCGCAAGCACAACAGCCTGAGCGCCTAAAGTTGAATATCTACTCAATCAGAGGCCCTGCATCTGCGGGGCCTTTTTTTGTTTCTCTACTAACCTTATCTAAAGGACAGAATGGAGACGCCAATGCCCCCACGCACTTTCATTGTATTGCTGCTTACTGTGATCATTGCAGCAGCTGTCACCGTTTGGGGTTTATTTAGTGGTGGCGCACCTGTGATGGCCATTGCCCTGCCCGCATTTCTGATTGCGACACTGGCCCTGCAGGAATTCCGGAAATGAAAATCAACGACGATATCCTCACCCAAGATGGCCTGCAGCTAGACCAAAAGCGTGGCAAGATTCTGGTGATCGCTTGTGGCGCACTGGCCCGCGAAATCATCGACCTAAAGGCGGCAAACGGCTGGACCCATCTGGACCTGACATGCCTGCCTGCCAAATATCACCTCTATCCTGATAAGATCACTGATGCAGTGCGCGACTGTGTCGCCAAACACCGCGATTCATATGATGATATTTTTGTCGCCTACGCCGATTGCGGCACGGGAGGATTATTGCAAGCGGCCTGTGCTGAGCTAAATGTGCACATGATCGCAGGCCCGCATTGTTATAGTTTTTTTGAGGGCAACGATCATTTTGCAAAGATCACCGAAGACGAGATCACAACCTTTTATCTCACCGATTTTCTTGTCCGCCAATTTGATGCATTCATTATAAAACCCATGGGGTTAGACCGACATCCTCAACTACGGGACATGTACTTTGGCAATTACGAAAAGTTGGTCTATCAAGCCCAAACTGACGACCCTGCGCTCGTGATAAAGGCCCAAGCCTGCGCTGATCGTCTAGGGCTCGCGTTTGAACACCGCTTTACCGGATACGGTGATCTTGAGCACGCGCTTGCAAAAATCTGAGGGAAATTGCGGCCCAAATCACACTTCGCGGGCCGCAGTTTCACGCACACGTTCAATCATAGCAGTCAGACCGTTTGAGCGTTGCGCTGACAAGTGATCATTCAACCCCAGACGTCCCATTTCAGCGCGTGCATCCACGGCCATCACTTCGGCTGGTGTTAGCCCGTTGTAAAGCGTGCGCAAAACAGCAATTAAACCCGACACAATCATCGCATCAGATGCCCCGTCGAAATGCAGTTTACCGCTCTGCATTTCTGCATGAAGCCACACCTGACTGGCGCAGCCATCTACCTTTGTGGCAGACACACACAGGGCTTCGGCCAATGCATTCATTGACTTGCCTTGATCGATCACATGCCGATACCGGTCTTCCCAATCTTCTAGAAATTCGAAATCTTCGACAAGCTCTTCAAATGCTGCGGTCGCCATCGGATGCTCCTATGATCATTGTTGTTGCATGAGGTAGGCGTTGATTGGCCAAACGTCCAGCCCCACCTCTTCCCAACCGCGCAGGGATGGGTTAGGTCATTACATAACGACAGTATTTCACGGCAGGTCCTATGCGAATTTCCCTTACCGTTCTTTTGGCAGCATCCGTTTCTTTGGGTGCATGTGGCGTTGTCCGCAATAGCGTGTTGAATCCGTCAAACTGGTTTGACAGAAGCACATCCGAGGCAATTGAAGCTGTCGATGAAAAGCCCGTCAACCTGCTTATCCCTCAGGAATCCGGGCTCTTTGCGAAGAAACGTACTGATGATGCCAATTATGTCGGCAAACCCCTCGACGAAATCGTCAATTTAACAATCGAACGGATTGCCGGAGGTGCCATTATTCGCGCGACAGGCCGTGCCGATCGCCAAGGCATCTATTCGGTGCGCCTGACACCTGTTGTTGAGGACGAAACACCTGTGGACGGCGTTCTTACCTATCGTTTGGAAGGTGTAAAACCAAATGCAAACACCGCAATTGGGGCAAGTGCCACACGCGAAGTCACAGCCGCGCGCAAATTGACTGATCAGGACCTACGCGGTGTGCGTACAATCCGTGTTGAAGGCGTGCGCAACGCACAGGTTGCCCGCCGCTAAGTCCTGCAAAAGTTGACGTCTAGTTCTAGAAATATGCGCAAGCCTGCAGGGCGTTAAACCTGCACGGCTTTCACATTATTGCCCGCTGCAGTCAGGGCGATCTTACCCTCACACAGCGCAACAGCATCATTGCCGAATACTTCACGCCGCCAGCCGCTCATTGCTGGTACGTCACGTACACCTGCAGCGATAGCATCTAGATCAGCAGCCGTCGCGATCAGCTTGGCCGCAACACCAGAGCTTTCTGTCTTGGCCTTTAGCAATACGCGCAACAGGTCAGCCAATGCAGGATTCACCTGTAGCTTTTCGCGGGTGCGATCGGGTTTTGGCAGATCATCGTTAGAACAGGAAATCCCCGCGGCCACAGCTTTTAGAATGCCGTCCGCAATTTCACCCTTACGGGCATCACGCAGCAACAACCGCGCGCGGCCCAATTCTTCGTGGTTCTTTGGCTTATTTGACGCAAGCTCTACCATCGCGTCATCTTTGTAGACGCGGTTGCGCGGAATGTTGCGTTCTTGTGCATAGGTCTCGCGGAAGGCTGCCAGTTCACGCACGATCCCCAAGAATCGTGTTGAGTTTGTGCGTGTCTTTACCCGCTTCCATGCGTCGCGCGGCGCTGTAGTATACGTATTGGGACTGGTCAGAACCTCAAGCTCTTCTTCTACCCACTTATGGCGCCCTGTTTCCTCAAGCTTGGCCGCGAGAAATTCATACACCTGACGCAGGTGCGTGACATCTGCCAACGCATAGGTCTTTTGGGCATCCGTCAGCGGACGGCGTGACCAATCGGTAAAGCGGGATGTCTTATCTACGCCCTCTTTTGCGATCTTGCGTACCAAGGTTTCATAGCCAACCTGCTCCCCAAACCCACAAACCATTGCAGCAACTTGGGTATCAAACAATGGTTCAGGAAACACCTGAGCATCCACATAGAAGATTTCCAAATCCTGACGTGCTGCATGGAACACCTTAACAACCGAAGTATCGCGAAACAGCTCGTAAAGCGGCTCCATCGACATATCCTCGATCAAGGGATCTACCAAAACCGCTCCACTGTCATCTGTACCGGGCATGGCCAACTGAACCAAACACAGCTTGGAGTAATAGGTCCGCTCGCGCAAAAACTCGGTGTCTACTGTCACAAAGGGATGTTTGGCAGCCTCTTGGCAATATTCTGCAAGTTCGGCGGTGGTGGTAATCGTGCGCATATAGCTAAATTCCTCGGGCTTCCCTTAGCGGTACAGAATGAACAGTAGTTTGACCAGTCAACTTTGCAATATCAATGGGCTACGGTCACCCGTTACAAAACGACGTAGTACAGCAGGATACAGACGGTGTTCTTGGACCAGAACCTTTGCAGCAAGGCTTTCGGCGGTATCATCTTTGTTCACGTTGATCTCGGCCTGCCCCAAAACGGGACCATCATCCAATGTCGCGGTTACCTCATGAACCGTACAGCCATGCAATGTATCGCCAGCTTCTAACGCACGGGCATGAGTGTGCAAACCTTTGTACTTTGGCAACAATGAGGGGTGGATGTTTATCATCCGTCCAGTCCATTGCTCGATAAAGCCAGCCGTCAAAATACGCATAAACCCTGCAAGGCAGATCATGTCAGGTGCATATGGTTCAAGAGCGGCAGTCAGTGCAGCCTCAAACGCGGGACGGTCCCCTTTGAAGGGACGGTGATCAACTACAGCGGTAGGCACGCCGCGCTCTTCTGCGCGGGCCAAGCCACCCGCGTCAGCACTGTTTGCCAGCACAACGCAAGGCATCCCCTCATGGCCGCCGCGCGCCATATCATCCAGCAGCGCCAACATGTTGGAGCCGCCACCAGAAATGAACACCGCAACACGCACCATCAGACGAGGTTGCCCTCATAAGCGACGCCTTCGTCTTCAACCACAGTCCCAAGCGTAAACACTGTCTCGCCCATGTCACTCAGCAGCTTGGTTGCGGCGTCTGCTTTATCTGCAGGTACAACAACGATCATACCAATGCCCGAATTGTAGGTTTTGAGCAGTTCTGCCTCATCCATGCCGCCATGCGCTGTCAGCCAGCGGAAAACCGGCGGCAATTCCCATGAATTCAAATCAATCTTGGCACCCAGTCCTTCGGGCAGAACACGTGGCAGGTTCTCAGTGAGGCCCCCGCCCGTGATGTGGGCCAATGCATGCACCATGCCTTCACGTGCGGCAGCAAGCGCCGGCTTTACGTACAGACGTGTCGGCGTCAGCAGCGCCTCGCCCAATGTGCCTGCATCCCATGGGCATGGATCATCCCATTGCAGGCCAGAGTGTTCTACAATCACCCGCACAAGGCTGTAACCGTTGGAGTGCACGCCATCGCTGGCCAGCCCCAACAAAACATCACCCGCAGCTACATCACGCGGCAACGTGCCGCCACGTTCCATCGCGCCAACGCTAAAGCCTGCTAGGTCGAAATCACCTTCGGGGTACATGCCAGGCATCTCGGCAGTCTCGCCGCCGATCAATGCACAGCCAGACAGCTCACAACCCTTTGCGATGCCCTCAATAATCCGCGTTGCTGTTTCCAGCTCCAACTTACCTGTGGCAAAATAGTCTAGAAAAAAGAGCGGCTCGGCTCCCTGACACACCAGATCGTTCACACACATCGCAACCAGATCAATACCAACGCCGTCGACATTACCTGTATCGATTGCAATCCGCAGTTTCGTGCCTACACCGTCTGTGGCGGCAACAAGAACCGGATCATTGTACCCAGCGGCCTTTAGATCAAACAA
>ERZ1027208.543-NODE-543-length-14457-cov-7.864949_pt1 | contig 14457 bp, 15 predicted proteins | sample MGYA00520867_ERZ1027208 | MGnify/ENA primary metagenome ERZ1027208 (study PRJEB33311, sample SAMEA4378413) | marine metagenome | biome: Marine biome; feature: Fjord; material: Water | collected 2014-07-20T08:00:00Z/2014-07-... | depth 75 m ...
ACGTGCCAAATCATGTGCCAATAACGCCGAATACGCATGGCCCAGATGTAATGGACCAGTGGGCGACGGGGCAAACCTAGTGGTAAAGATCAAGCTTTTTGAACCACATAGACGTTAGATCCCATGTTGATTTCGGGCAGGTGATCGCCGTGCTCACTAAACAAGAGCCGCGCTGCGCCACAATCCAGCCACTCGTTCAAGCGGGCAATGTTTTCAGGGTCATCCAGCGCGTGATCATTGAAGGAAAACACCAACAGACCATCACTTGGCAAGGCATGCAGTAATGTATCAAGGGTTGAAATAGGTGCCGCTCCGGCACCGATAACACCAACCGCGCTGATCAAGGCGTATTCACCGCTTAGTTCTGCGTCAGGTTCGATTTGAGTGAGTTGTCGGTAAATGTCCTTGGCGCGGGCCTGCTCCAGCATCTGTGACGACAAATCTACGCCATCAATGACGCCGAAACCCGCGAGCTTTAGCGCCAAACCAGCAAGGCCTGTGCCGCAGCCGAAGTCTAACAAGGGGAGCGTTTTGTCAGGGGCGAAGGACGCTAACGCCTCGGCGCAGCGTGCCGGCGTTGCATAGCCGTTTTTGCCAATCTCGTCTTCGTAAGACGCTGACCAGTTATCATAAAGCGCCCGCGTGCTATCAGCGTCGCGGGCGGTATAAGCTTTGTCCAAAAAAGTATCGATCATCACACTATGATAAAGCTGTTAACTTTCTTGTCCAGCGCTTAGCCAATCCTGCCAATCGATCTTGGCGCGGTCTGTGTAGGCTTTGTAACGATCTTTGCGCCCACGTCGCCCGCTTTTGAGTCCCTCAACAGGTGGGAAAAGGCCAAAGTTGACGTTCATAGGTTGGAAGGTCTTGGCTTCGGCACCACCAGAAATGTGGGTGATCAGCGCCCCGGTTGCCGTAGTAGGTGGCGGGGTATCAAGGGCAGTGCCCATAATCTCAGCTGCAGCAAGGCGACCGGCCAGCAATCCCATTGCAGCGCTTTCAACATACCCCTCAACACCGGTGATCTGACCCGCAAAGCGAACATTCGGGCGTGACTTCAGGCGCATCTGGCCATCCAGCAACGTCGGAGAGTTCAGGAACGTATTGCGGTGAATGCCGCCCAAACGCGCAAAATTGGCATTCTCTAGCCCGGGAATACGTTTGAAAACATCCGTTTGCGCACCGTACTTCATTTTGGTTTGGAAGCCGACGATATTATAGAGCGTGCCCAGCTTGTTATCGCGGCGCAGCTGCACCACGGCATAGGCTTTTACATCTGGCTGGTGCGGGTTGGTGAGGCCGACTGGCTTCATGGGGCCAAAACGCAGGGTTTCGCGGCCACGTTCTGCCATCACTTCGATGGGTAGGCAGCCGTCAAAATATCCTGCGGTTTCGTTCTCGTGAAATTCGGTTTTTTCAGCGGCGGCCAACGCATCGATGAAGGCATAATACTGCGCCTCATCCATCGGGCAGTTGAGGTAAGCCGTACGCTCCTCCTCGGTTTCACCCTTGTCGTACCGCGATTGCATCCACGCTTTGCTCATGTCGATGCTGTCATGATAGACAATCGGCGCGATGGCATCAAAGAATGCCAAAGCTTCGGCACCTGTTTCAGCCGCAATGGCCGCGCCCAAATCAGTTGAGGTCAGCGGACCAGTCGCGATGATCCAATGGCCGCTGTCTGGCAGGGATGTGATCTCTCCGTATTCGACGCTGATGTTGGGATGCGCGAGCAGGGCGTCGGTTATGGATTGTGCAAAAGGATCACGATCAACGGCCAGCGCGCCACCTGCGGGCAGGCGGTGTTTTTCTGCGGTCTGCATGATCAACCCGTTTGCCTGACGCATTTCCCAATGCAGCAACCCCACAGCGTTTTGTTCACTGTCATCCGAGCGGAAAGAATTGGAGCAAACCATTTCGCCCAACAAGCCTGTCTGGTGGGCAAAGGTTTCTACCTTGGGACGCATTTCGTGGATGACGACCTTTATGCCAAGGTGTGCAGCCTGCCATGCAGCCTCTGATCCGGCCATACCGCCGCCGATGATGTGTAATGTGTTATCCATGACGCGCAGATAAGCCAGTGTGCGCAGGGGTGCAACAGGCTGCGCGCGGCGGGGTGGGCAAATGCCCTATCTATATAAATATCCGGGTGATTTTGGGGTCGCCGCAACGGGGATAAGGGGGATCAGATGAGAGTCTGATCTGGAGGGACCTTCCGTTGTCGGCGACCCAAAATGGGGCAGCTCGTCGTGCCATGTCCTATTTGTGCCTTATTGCTGCCCAAATTGACAGAGGTAGTTTGGCAACACTGAGGTGACGATTTGGCAACAATCCCGGCGCGTATAAAAAAGCCCCCGAAGCGAAGCGCATCGGAGGCCTGTTTTTATGGGTTTTACGTGTTTTAGGAGGGGGGCGATATCCGATCCATTGGCAGCCCAGAAGGGACAGATGCGGGAACACCCAGCCCTTTTTCCCCTACAGTTTCATCCGTGAGAGCACCCAAAAATGCCATAATCTTATCTATTTCGATCTCGTCTAGGGCAACATCGCTGATCTCAATGGCTTCTGCGATGCGCATGACTTCCTCGAAATCATCCATAGCCTCCCAATCGTTGGTCGCAACTTCCGCAGAGAGCAAAGGTTTGTTGCGGTCATAACCGGCCAATCCTTGCACCGCATTTAGGTGGTGGCGCACGACGTCTTCCAGATCGGCATAGGCACCGTTATGGCCGTAAGGCGCGGATTGGGTCACGTTACGCAGTGTGGGCGTGCGAAAGCGGTACATGTCTTCGGGTTCACCTGACACCATGCCATGGCCCGTGTCCGCATAGGCAGCGTGGGTGTTTTTACCGGGCCCCAATTGCGGCAAACCAATCGCGTGAAAATTATGATCGGTTTGGAAGGTGCCGGTATGGCACGTAGAGCAGCGTGCCTTGCCATAGAACAGGTCCATGCCGTCCAGCTGTGCTTCGTTCATGGCGCTGTCTCCTTGCAGGTACTGATCAAAGGGGCTGTTTGTGGCGCGGAACTCAAAGCCGATAAACGCCGATAGGGCCGTGCCAATGTCAGTGATGTGTAAATCGCTCCGTCCTATGGCGTCAAATCGGGCGCGGTATTCGGGAATATCATCAACGCGTTTGCTCAGCAGGTCCCATGCGCCGTCCGGCCCTAGAATGTGCTCTGCAGCGACAGCGTCAGCGATTTCATTTTCACCGGGGTGGCCGGCCATTTCGTCAGGGGACAGGATTGGCAAAATGTTCTGCGCCGCCAAGGCGGAGGGCATTGGACGTTCTAGCGTGCGTCCCTCTGGCATGCGGATGCCAAACATTGCGTGGCGGTCCTTTGCGGTGCGGCCATCATGGAACATGACGGAAAACTCACGCGCACCCAGATTAAACAATACAGGCGCATTGCGGGGGATGCGGGCCTTTGGCGCGTTGCCTGCGTCTACGTGCCGGTCTTTGCCAAGACCAATACCACCTTCACCAACGGATAGAGACATTGCATCCGACGTGCCCAGTGAGGGATGGTGACACGTTGCGCATGCGATATTTTTGTTACCAGACAGGATGGGGTCGAAAAACAGATCACGGCCAAGCGTGATCAATTCCTGTGGAAACTGATGAAAGTCGTCGTCAGTCGCCTCTGTTGGTAAAGGGCCCGCAAAAACAGCCACACTGCTGAGCAGTCCGGCACATAGGGTTCCTAGCGTCAGTTTCATCGTTCACGAGCTCCTCACGATTTCGTGAGGAGGCATAGCGCATTTTAAACAAACTAACGATTACCGGATTGGAAAAACACCGTACCTCATTCGGAAACAGTTATTGTTTCCAGTCGGGTTCCCGTTTTTCAATGAAGGCCTGCATGCCTTCGCGGGTGTCATTATAACTTAGGTTCTCGACCATTACTTGACCTGTGTAGTCATAGGCGGCTTGGGTGCCCATGCCGATCTGGTCGTAAAACGCACGTTTGCCGATCTTGACCGCGGCGCTCAATTTGCTTGCGATCTGATCGGCAAGGGCTGCGGTTTCACGGGCCAAAGCGTCAGGTGTAACAACGCGGTTGATCAATCCTAGTTCCTCGGCGCGCTCGGCAGGAATGAAATCACCTGTGGTGAGCATTTCAAACGCCTTTTTGGGCGCAATGTTGCGGCTAAGGGCCACCATTGGCGTGGAGCAAAACAAGCCGATGTTCACGCCGTTCACGCCAAAACGGGTTCCTTCGGCGGCGACGGCCATGTCGCAGGTCGCCACCAGTTGACAGCCCGCAGCCGTTGCGATGCCGTGAACCTGGGCGATAACGGGTTGCGGCATTGACTGGATGCGCATCATGACATTGCTGCAGCGCGCAAACAGATCTGCAAAAGCGGCTGCGCCTGCGTCCTCATTCTGGCGCATGGCCTGCATCTGGCGCAGGTCATGGCCTGCACAAAACGCTTTGCCTTCGCCTGATAGCGTGATCACGCGACAATTCGGGTCATTCGCCAATGTATCAAGGGTTTCTTGCAGGACGGCCAGCATTTCGTCACTTAGGGCATTCAAGCGTTCGGGGCTGTTCATCGTCAGGTGCGTTACCGCGTCCCGTTGCGTTACTTCTAAAATTGCCATCTTGCGCGCTCCCATTGTTACGGCAACTCTAACGATAAGTTTACAGGGAGAACAAGCATGGCCAGTACTGGCAAAGTAATAATGCAAGCGCCGGAGATTACCGCGTTCTTGCAGCAGGTGTTTTTGCAGGTTGCGGATGATTTTGTCGTTGAGGAGGTCAAGCCGAACGATGTTACGGTTAGGATGAAGATCGCCGAGAGGCATTTGCGCCCCGGTGGGACGGTATCGGGCCCAACCATGTTTGCGTTGGCGGATGTGTCCGCCTACATCGTGACATTGGCGATGATCGGCCCAAAGGCATTGGCCGTGACAACCAGCTGTTCAATGGATTTTATGCGCAAGCCAGTATCTGGCGTTGACCTGATCGCAAGCGTTAAGCTTCTAAAATTGGGGCGACAGCTGTCGGTTTCGCATGTGTTGATACATTCCGAGGGTCAGGAGAATCCAGTGGCCCAAGCAACAATGACCTATGCGATCCCACCTGCAAAAATGGGGTAGGGGTACAATCTGCTACAGGGTAGGGTGTAATTCTCAAAATTGTATCATTGTACTAAAAATGGGCAGGGAAAACCCTGCCCAAGTGAAGAGGTCTGGCTCACGTCACGGGGATGTCACGCCCGCCAGAACACCTTGCGCATCTCGTCACGAGCCGCGTCAGGTGTAATTCCCACGTCTCGCAGCTGCCATGCTTCTAGTTGATCTAGATTGAGGCGCGTGCGGCGGCGGGTTGCCCATTTTGTCACGCAGGCCGCAAACTTAACGCTAACGACCGCGAGCAGCGGAAGGCTACGTGTGGTGTTAAGAACCGCGAGGGCGTCGTTTGTCAGTGTAGCTGCGTGTGTCATGGGTAAATCTCCTGTAAATATATTGTATTGACACAATGTGGCATCGTTGCCATACAATGGAGGTACAATAGAAATTCACGCTGATCTATGGAAATATTGTAATGGATACAATTTGGGTGCCTGTGGTCGATCCGGCCGTAAAGCCAAAGTACCGTGCCGTGGTTCAATCCATCCGTGAGGCGATTGCCTTGGGTGCTTTGGCGCAGGGGGACAAGCTGCCTCCGGTGCGGGAATTAGGTTGGACGCTGGGGATGACGCCTGGCACGGTTGCGCGCGCCTATACGGTTCTGACGGATGAGGGTGTCCTGACTGCTGAAGTGGGCCGAGGCACATTTGTTACAGCAGTTAAGGTTGAGCCGCCGCTGAACCTGATGGAAATGGATGTGATTGAGCACCTGACAGGAGGTGACAATTTTGACGTCAATCTATTCTCGCCGCATTTGCCGAATGGCGGCCAATCAAAGCTGATCCGAACCTTACTGGCTGAGGTGGCGAATGATCCGCCATCGGGCGTGATGCATTATCCGTCCCGTCGGGGGGCAAAGCCCGCGCGCGAAGCCATGTTGCATTGGCTACGTGACACGCCAATAGGGCCTTTGACGGAGACCGATATCGTTTTGTGTAACGGTGGCCAAAACGCAATCATGATGGTGTACCAAGCAATCCTAAAAGGGCGTCGCCCTGTAATCTTTGTTGAAGAGTTGTGTTATCCGGGTTTCCGCCGTGCCGCGGCGGCGTTGCGTGCTGATGTGGTTTCGATTGCGATGGATGATGACGGGTTGTGTCCGGTCGCCCTTGCCGCGGCGGCAACGCGCTATCCAGAAGCTCAGATCATCTGCACCTCACCAGAGGTGCATAGCCCAACTTGTGGGTATTGTTCGCTTGAGCGTAGGCAGGAAATTGTCAAAGTCGCGCGCAGGTTTGATCTGCAGATTGTAGAGGATGATTGTTATCGCATCGGACGTGCTGAGGCACCGGGGTATCGACGCCTTGCCCCAGAGCGGGGATGGTATGTCACCTCGTTGAGCAAATCGATAACGCCAGCGCTACGTGTTGGATGTGCAATCGCACCACGTGAGTATACTTCCGTCCTTCATCGTGCAGCCGAGCATGGCTTTTTTGGCCTCGCGACACCGATCACAGATTTGACTGCTGCACTATTGCTTCATCCACAGATTGACGCGGTGATGGAGCGCACGCGAGATGGGGTCAGTGACTATGTTAAGGCGGCAGTGAACGCGCTGGGTGCATATGATTTGCGCTGGCGGGCGGATGTCCCGTTTGTCTGGCTTAATTTACCGGAGGGGTGGCGGGCGAGTGCGTTCTGTCGTGCAGCCGAAACGCGCGGTGTCCGTGTGCGGGCTGCCGAGGAGTTTGCTGCACGCCATGCCCAGACCCCTCATGCCGTGCGAATGGCGATCAATGCTGGCGTTAGTTTGCGCAGTTTCGAGGCAGCGATGGCACGTTTGCGCGATTTGCTGAATAATCCGATGGACGAGATATCTGTTTAGGGTGTGGTTTTTGTGGGGTAAAATAATACCTTAATTTCAAGTATCTGAAATCGCTATATTTATTGAGTTTTAGGGTGGTTGACGTGATCTGCGGGGTGTTTATAACCCGCCTATCAAATAGGGGTATCTGCCCCGATCCACCACTAACGGGATTACCGTACATGAAAACCTTTTCTGCAACACCGGCAGACATTGACAAGAAATGGATCATCATCGACGCCGAAGGCATCGTGTTGGGCCGTCTTGCGTCGATTATCGCCATGCGTCTGCGGGGCAAGCACAAGCCCTCCTTTACACCTCACATGGATTGCGGCGACAACGTCATCGTAATCAACGCCGAGAAAATCCAAATGACCGGCAAAAAACGTGAAGAGATGTTCTACTGGCACACTGGCCACCCTGGCGGGATCAAAGAACGCTCCAAAGCCGACATTCTTGAGGGCAAACACCCCGAGCGTATCGTTACTTTGGCCGTTAAGCGCATGTTGCCTGGCAACCGCTTGAGCCGTCAAATCATGACCAACCTGCGTGTATACGCCGGTGGTGAGCATCCTCATGAGGCCCAAGAGCCTACAGTTCTGGATGTTGCATCCATGAACAAGAAAAACACACGGAGCGCATGAGCATGGCTGACGAAATCAACACACTCGAAGATCTCGCATCTGTTGCCGGCATCGAAGCCACTCCAGAAGTTGAACTAACACCACGTGAGCCTGTCCGCGACGAGTTCGGCCGTGCCTATGCAACCGGCAAACGTAAAGATGCGGTAGCCCGCGTCTGGATCAAGCCTGGTTCCGGTAAGGTTGTCGTTAACGGCAAGCCGCAGAACGAATACTTTGCACGGCCGGTGCTGCAAATGGTTCTGGCTCAGCCTTTCGGCGTGACAGGTACAGATGGCCAATTTGACGTCTTCGCGACAGTCAAAGGTGGCGGTTTGTCTGGTCAAGCTGGTGCGGTTAAGCACGGTGTTTCCAAAGCACTGCAGCTGTATGATCCCTCCCTGCGCGGCGCACTCAAAGCGGCAGGCTTCCTGACGCGCGACAGCCGTGTTGTTGAGCGTAAGAAATACGGTAAAGCGAAAGCGCGTAAGAGCTTCCAGTTCTCCAAGCGTTAAGTTTTACGACTGCGAAAATTCAAAAGGCCGCTCCGAAAGGGCGGCCTTTTTTGTTTGTGTAGATGATAGGTCTTTTTGTTGTAGTGATAGAGCTTACAAAGGGAAGTTCCGCCAACCTTCTGAACGCATGACAAGAATGCCACTGCTGCGGATGATCTAGATTGGCAGCCCTGAAATCAAGATGGGCAGCATAGTGTGACCCAAAACCATCCGAAAGTTACTTTGGATGCAAATCCTTGCCTCTAACAACGTCATTTATAACAGGAATGCAGCAAATAGGCGGGAAAGGATGCCCAACACAATTGCTACCCCGCTGGACATAAAATGAACGCGGACGATACTATCAAGAAGATAGGTGTTGGTAAATTTTAGATAGATGGGGAAGCACGTTGCACCATGAAGCATTGGCGCAGCCCGATGGGTCGGAAACTGATAATAACGAGGAGTAGTCCCGTCGTTATGCGAATAAAAAGTGCGATATTGTCAGTCTTAGGCCTCGTAAAAAGAGCATTAGGTTAAGCAAAGCTCTCTTGAATGAGTTGCACGCCTGCGCGCACGATAGGATCAAGTTTCCGAGTGTTATGGTAGATTATCCACACCTCTAATTTCTTGCTGACATCTGCATCTGTTGCCCGTTTGATGCCGGGAAAATGGTCCGCGAATTTAGCGGGCATGAGCGCGAGGAAGTTCCCGTGAATTAGGGACTGTGCCGCCAGGTTGAGGCCTTCCATTTTCACCTTTGGAACTTTTGGCATGGTGATACCAAAGTCTGATGGCTCAAATTGGAGGCCATCATAGTCAATTTCTAACCAGTCCGTCGGAAAACTATCCGCTTCCGAAGAGATGTACGGGCGTAGCTCTACGTCGGTAATTCTTGAGCAGATATAGTTCCCTTGTATTGGTCGCGTGTACCGTACGGCAACATCAGACTCGGAATAGGCTAGGCTTCGATCATGTATGCTAAGATCAACGTTATACCCAATTTTGTCGCTGTCATGGGAGGCAACGATATGTTTCATGTAAGTTTGCATGATCGTCACAGAGATCGATAATTTGATCACTGCACCTTTAGGCAGAGGTTGATTTGTTTGTGAGACCATAGGCGAGATCCGCCCTTCGATGTCACGCGCTAGATCGACCAGTTCATTACCGATAGGGGTTGCTTGCCATTCCTGACCGTTTCGAATGAATATTGTTTGGCCAATGTCCTTTGTGATCCTTTCCAAACGGCGCGATACCGTTGCGACATTTGCGTGGAGGCTTTTTCCGGCATTGAGCATTGACCCGTGACGGTGCACTGCGAGACAGAATTTCAGGTCATCCCAATTGATCATTTGTTAACCTTTTTGGTGCTGCCCTTTCGGGCAGCGGTGAATTCAACCAAAAACTAGAACGCTGTCGCTAAACGAACTTAGGAACACCAGCGGCGTGTGCCCGACAAGTTAGTGTACGAGGCTTGATATGGCCGCCGGAATTGCCGTTTCATGGTTAAGGAATGAAAACCATGGTTTGCATTAATGTGACATCGCTAGGGCGGGTAGGATCATGATGCGTCCGGTTATTGAATGGGACATCTGGATGTAGAGATACCCAAAAGGGTAGAGCCAAACTATCCAAAGTAATATGTTTCCAAAGGCTTTGATGATGTTCAACGCTTGAAAGACCGTGTGAGATGTATACTTGGTGAGGATGCCACTGGCGGCCAATTACAGTGTTCAGTTAACGAATTTAATATCGAGGCTTCTATGAAATTCTCCGTACTTGATCTCTGTCCTGTGCCAGAAGGCAGCAGCGCCGCTGATGCGATGCGCAATACTGGCGTTTTGGCCCAGCACGTTGAGGCCCTTGGGTATCACCGTTTCTGGATGGCTGAGCATCACAACATGCCCGGTATTGCATCAGCAGCAACAGCTGTATTGCTGGGACATGTCGCGAGCAAGACTAAGACCATACGTGTTGGTGCAGGTGGTATCATGTTGCCCAACCATGCGCCGCTTACAATTGCAGAGCAGTTCGGGACGTTGGCGCATCTCTATGGTGATCGCATTGATCTTGGCTTGGGGCGTGCCCCCGGTGGGGATCATGCGGTTTGGCAGGCGCTGCGGCGAGGCCGCACAGGAGAAGACAATTTTCCGGCAGAGGTGGCTGAATTGTTGGGCTATCTTGATGATGCCGATCCGTTAGCGCCTGTTCAGGCCCATCCGGGGCAGGGTACACATGTGCCACTGTGGATTTTGGGGTCGTCCTTGTACGGTGCGCAATTGGCAGCGCATTTTGGGTTGCCCTATGCGTTTGCATCGCACTTTGCCCCCGATGCGTTAGAGGACGCTTCGTTTATTTATCGCCGTGATTTTAAACCATCCAAATCATTGGCCGCGCCGAAATTCATGTTGGCGGTAAATGTTGTCGGCGCGGACACAGGTGAGGAAGCGGCCTATTTGCGGACATCTGTGCAGCAGGCCTTTGCAAGGCTGCGCAGCGGTAAACCTAGCAAGTTGCCCTATCCAGTTGAAGATATCGATGCCGAGATTGGCACCGCGCTGCGCCGCGGTGTTGATCAGGCGTTGCGTATTTCTGCTACAGGTTGCCCAGAGACAGTACACCGCCAATTGGGTGAGCTGATTGCAAAATACAAACCGGACGAGCTGATCATAACAGGGCAAATCCATGACCAAGTGGCACGCAAACGCTCATTCGAGATTGCGGCACAGGCGTTGTCGGATTTGGCAGCAGGTTAAGCTCCGCTATTCGTCGGGCGCAATCAGGCCCAACCCGCGCAGATAAATCCCGATCCCTGTTTCTAGCAAATCTTCGGGTGGAAATGGGGATGCCCGACCCGGTGAATTCCGCGCAAATAATTCAACCACACCGTGGCTTAGCGCCCAAATGTGCGCCGAAAACATAGACGCAGGCGGGCGTTTTTCCTCTGGGATATGCTGGCTAAGGTCAGTTGCGGCCTGTTCCAGAACCGCATTGGCACGGTTGGCAACGGTGGCCAGCGCGGCAGTGCGGTTAACCTGCACACCGCTTTCGAACATCGCGATATAGTGGCCAGGGTATCGACGGGCGAATGCCAGATAGGCGCGGCCCGTAGCCTCAAACGCCTGCAAGGCCGAGGGTTGGCCGCTTTCATAAGCAAACTGCATGAGGTCACCGAATATTTCGTACCCCTGCAGCGCGGCCTCTGCGATCAGGTCTTCGCGGCCTTCAAAGTGGCGATACACGGCAGCAGGGGTTACACCTGCCTGTTTAGCCGCCTCAGACAGCGTAAAGCCAGTGGGGCCGCGCAGCTCGATCAGCTGGAGAGCGGCGTCGACCAATGCCTGACGCAAATTGCCGTGGTGATAGCCGCGTTTAGGCATCCCAGATATCTGGCCCCCCGCAAATGCTGGTGTCGATGTTACCAATCGCATTTACGTCTTTATGAGTATAATCAAAGTGATGCAGTATTGTGCGTATGGCGCTTAGGCGCGCACGCCGTTTGTCATCCGAGCGGACAATTGTCCACGGTGCATGGGAGGAATGACTCTGCGTTAGCGTGTCTTGAATAGCTGCGGTGTATTCCTCCCACAGGCTCAGGCCTTTTACGTCTATTCCTGATAGTTTCCATTGCTTTAGAGGGTCTTGTTCACGTTGCAACATACGGCGTAGCTGCTCTTCGCGCCCGACATTGAGCCAGAATTTGAAAAGATGAATATCATCCTCGACCAACATTTGTTCAAAAGGCTGGACTTGAGTGAAGAATTGCTTGTTTTGTTGTTCTGTACAAAAGCCAAACACTGGCTCAACCACCCCACGGTTATACCATGAGCGATCAAAGAATTTGATCTCACCTGCGGCGGGCAGGTGTTTGATATACCTTTGGAAATACCATTGGCTGCGTTCTTCGTCTGAGGGTTTACTGAGTGCGACAACATGTGCGCCGCGCGGGTTCAGGTTCATCCGGAAACGCCCGATTGTGCCGCCTTTGCCTGCCGCATCCCGGCCTTCAAACACCATAGCGATGCGCGTGCCGCTTTCACGGACCCACGCCTGTAGTTTCACCAGTTCAATCTGGAGCGCCGCCATGTCGCGTTCATATGATCTACGGCCAATGCGACTGCGGTGTGGATAGCTGCCTGACAGGACATCGCCTTTTTGCGCATGCTGTACTGTTTTGCGCACGTCTTTTGGCGCGTCATTCTTGTAGTAGGCGCTGATAGCACCATCAAAGGGCAGCTCCATTGTGGACCTCTTGCTTATTTATCAACGCAATATGCGATGTTAAGGAGATTAACGCAAACCCGCACGTGTCGCTGCGCGGTCGATTGCATCCTCTACCGCATCAGGGGCCGCATGATGAGGCATATGGCCGATGCCTTTTAGGATGGTCAGGGTAGCACCTTCAACTTGGCGCGTTAGTGGCTCGGAATGTATCGAGAGTGGAACAATCGTGTCTGCATCACCGTGTACGATCTCAAGTGGCATCTGTAACCCGCTGTATCGTTTTGACATTTTTACAATGTGGGGGCGCAGGGAGTTCACCTGCTGGGCATTTGCCCGCAGGCTTTCACGGCGCAAGATCAGGCCAGCCCCAACCTGTTCAGCGTAGCCTTCAGGCGCGCTTTGCGGCGCAAAGATGCTTTCTATGCTGGCGTTAACATAACTGTCGGGCACAAAAGCAGAGATGACAGGCATCAAGACCGCGCCACCAAACGAAGTGCCACCCCACGTATATGTCCACCCTAAGGTTCCGGGCCAAGGATTGGACACAGCACCCAGCATAACCACAGCTGCAGTTTCTTTGGGTTGGCTCAGCGCCCATGCCATCGCAACTGCGCCGCCAAAGGAATGGCCCACAACAATGGGTTGATCGATTCCGACAATGGCCGCAGCCTTTTGCAGCAGGGCGGCTTGTTCCATCGGCGATTCAGATTTTGCGTTCCATGCACCAATTTTACCATCAAGGCGACCAGTCCAGCCTAGCCCGGGACGATCAAACATAATGACGCGGTAGCGATCCGAGACACGGTCAGCGAAATCTATAGTCCAATCGCGGACATTGCCACTGGCACCGTGGATCAAAACCAGATCGGGGCCAGTGCCCGCGATCAATACATGAACAGGTGTGCCATCAACGTCGACAACACGGCCTTGCGGAGGATAGCTCTTATTTGCGCTGGCTTCGCGTGATGAGGCACACCAATGGACCACCAAGGCAAATGCCAGAAACAGGGCGGCGATCCAAACCATACTAACTACCGATTTTTTGCAGGTCATAAGGCGTGGACTGATAAATTTCCTGAATCCAATTGCCGTACAGCAAATGGGCGTGGCTGCGCCAACGGTTCACTGGTGCTAGATTGGGATCATCGTTTGTGTAGTAGTTGGCGGGAATGTTAATCGGCGTTCCTGCTGCAACATCGCGGTCATATTCCTGCTTGAGCGAGTCGCGGTCATATTCGAAGTGATTGAATATATAGACGGCGCGGTGTGCTGCGTCTTCCACCAATGCCGGGCCGACCTCATCGCTGCCAAGCAAAGTATTGAGCCCGTCTGCTGCCTCTATTTCGTCTTGGCGGATTTCGGTCCACCGCGAAACAGGGATTACACAATCGTCTGAGAAGCCGTTTAAGTAGGGCGACGCGGGTGCGAGATTGGTATGGCGGAAACAGCCAAATGCCTTGTCTTCTAGGATGTGCTTTTTCACACCGTGGAAGTGGTTGATCATAGCCATGCCACCCCAACAAACCGCCATGGTCGATTGCACATTGGTTTGGGTCCAGTCCATCACACGCTCTAGCTCGGCGTAATAGCTGACATCTTGGAAATCCAAATGCTCAATCGGAGCACCAGTGATAATCAGCCCGTCATACTTTTGGTCCCACACCTCAGATACAGGGCGGTAAAAGCTCTCCATGTGTTCGGCGGCGGTGTTGCGTGTTTGATGATCGGACATGCGCAGCAATGTCAGTTCGATCTGCAACGGGGTTGCGCCGATAAGACGGGCAAACTGGTTTTCTGTCTGGATCTTCTTTGGCATCAAATTCAGCAACGCAATCCGCAGCGGACGAATGTCCTGACGTGCGGCCTGATCTTCGTCCATGACGCTGACACCTTCACGGGTCAAAACGTCATATGCGGGCAGGGTGGCTGGAATTTTGATAGGCATGGTTTTGCTCTTCTTCTATAGACGGATGTCACAGATAGCGGTGGTGGCGGTGCGCCTCAAGTGCGCGCACGCGGATGTGTTCACAGTTTGGAGCCGATGAGGTCGTCAAAGTCTTGTGTGCAGGTTACGGAATGGATGTCATCAGCTGTTACAGTGATCCCGTGGCGTGCCATGGCTGCATAACGCGGCTGGCGATGTGCCAAGGCCTGTGCATAGGTCCGGCGGCAGT
>ERZ1027208.545-NODE-545-length-14448-cov-7.240047_pt1 | contig 14448 bp, 10 predicted proteins | sample MGYA00520867_ERZ1027208 | MGnify/ENA primary metagenome ERZ1027208 (study PRJEB33311, sample SAMEA4378413) | marine metagenome | biome: Marine biome; feature: Fjord; material: Water | collected 2014-07-20T08:00:00Z/2014-07-... | depth 75 m ...
CTCAGAAACACGGCGTTCCTTTTACCAGCAATCACGTCGGCTCGATGTTCGGCTTCTTTTTCACCGAAGAGCCTCACATCACCAACTACCAACAAGTCATGAACTGTAACAATGAACGCTTTAACCAGTTTTTCCACGGCATGCTGAACGAAGGCGTTTATCTGGCGCCTGCATCCTACGAAGCGGGTTTTATGTCGGCGGCGCACAGCGATGATGATATCGAATGGACATTGAACGCCGCTGACAAAGTTATGGCCGGCCTTTAGTTTCCTCCGTCTTTTGGAACCATCAAAATCACGACAAAAAAAACCTCTCGCTATTCTAGGGAGAGGTTTTTAAAAAATGGAGTTCTCGGGCAGTCTAGTGCGGCTAACCAAACTCTTCCAACAGTGCATCAATTTGCTCGCGAGCCAAATCTGACAAATCGATAATGTGAAACCCAGACCATTTTACGGTTGATTCTTCAGGCGTTCTTACCCACAAGCAATCAACGCCAAGATGTATGGTTTTTTCACCGCATACCGCCTTGGGAAGCTGGAGATCTAACTGATAAACATGGTCAGATTCCATTACGGCATCGCCCATTAACATCAACCCTTCGGCATGAATGTTTACCAATCGCCCCACATATACATCGCGATTGGTGTCATATACTTCAACCACACTGTTAACGGTACAACGCTCAAGCCGGCGCTCATAGTGACGCTCGGTTTCACTCATCTTCAGCCTCCGGTTTCATCCCTTCAGCTTTGGCATTGAGGCTTTGGAAAATATTCTCCAGCGCGCGTTCAAAGAACGGCTTAGAGCTACCGGCAATGACTTTCGCTTTATGGGACAGCATGGCTCTCGCCAGCTCTAGACCAGACTTCATGGCCACCTTTTTACCCATTTGATCAACAAGCATGTAGTGCAATGTTTTGGAGTTATACCAAGCAACCTTAAGTCGTTTACCGCCTTCAAACTCAAACCAAGTGCCAAACTCAATCATTTTCAGATTCTCAACCATGCGCCCTTCTTCTGGCGTTGGCTGGTCTTCGGGCTCGGTAGATTGGCCCGCTTTTTTCGCAGCCATAGCTTCAAGCTTGGTGCGCATTGGCTCGGGGGCTGGATCAACCTGCTTACTTTGCAGCGCCATTTTCTGTAATGAAAATAAAGCTTCTAGCAGCTTTTTACCCTTCGCCTGATCGTAACCTATGGTCTCAAAGCCGGTTTCCAAGACATCTAACAGGCTGTCATGCATTTCAAGCTGACGGGTTTTATCGGCATTTTTCTCTTTCGGCTCGATGCTCCAGAGAACATCATCGATAACCTGAATCGCCCGCCCCCAACTCTCAGACTCTTCGCCGTAGCGCAGCAGTAAAAAGGCCATATAGTCAGACCATGGCTGCAACAGCATCAACAACACCGCCGAAGGCAGTTCTTTACCGTCTGTTCGAGCGCGAACTTCTTCATTGACACGCACTTTGACTTCACGGAGCTTCTCTTCGCCCTGCACCTTCTCCATGGCGCGACGTTCCATCAGTTCCTGACGGCGAGAGATCTTTTTGGTATAACCACTAAACTCCAACAGTAATTCAGCGAACAATCGAACGTCGTTCTTAAACTCTTCTAGAACGCGAGAGACATTGGTTTTGATTTTATCGTAAATATCATACTGACAAGTGCCGTCATTGCTGACCCACTTAACACCAGCCTCAGCCATGTTGTTTAACAGTAAGCGCGCAGGGTGCTCAGTTTGTTCAAAAAAGTCTTTATCGATAAACGCGATTTTTAGAAAAGGCGTGTGCAAGTAACTCAGCAGTGCTTTGACCGAATCAGGTAAGTTGTCATCAGAGAGCATGTATTCGAACAACATGCCCACCAAGTCAATGGTATGCATAGCGCTTGGATCAACCGCACCGTCATCTTCATCTTCGCCCTTCAACTGACTGACCAATTGGGAGCTAACGCCGCCGACCGTTTGCGGCGCCAAGGTACCGGGTTGCGCCTCTGCGATTTGCCGCCCCGTTACCGACAGGGCTTGTGTCTGTAAATTCTGTAGTGCACCGACCAACTGCGTGTTGGTATAGACCATCGCTGGACGACCACCGGGCGCAGCTGCGCCGCCGGCGGGAGCATAACCTAACGGAGGCTGCGCAATCGCCCCCCCCGGCGCTGGCGCGCCAGCACTAGGCTGAGGAGCCGTAAACCCGCCTATATGGCTCTGCAAAGTGCGAATCGCATCCACTAAACGCCCTTGATATTGCTCAGTCGGAAGCGAGGAATCAGGAGAGGGTACGTAACCTTGCTGCGCCATCGGTGCAGCGCCAATACTCATGTCCGGCAACTCTACCTCGGCACCCTCTGCAGCGCCGCTCCAATCTTCGTAGGGGACTTCTTCTACCTGCGCCACCGGAGGCGCTTCGTTAGTCGCCGGGCGATACTGCAAATTGGTCAGTATTCCCTTGCTGCTAAAATAGTGATTGAGATCGTCGAGGACTTCGGCCAGTTGAGAGACAACTAACCGGTCAAAAATCTTATAGCCAATAATCTTCGTTTTCGTCGTTAACGAAACACGCTGAAAGCTCTTACGCAATGACTCACAGTACTGAACTGGGCCCGCGGGGTTACCTCGGTCCGTGACTTTTTGACCCGAGTTCAGAACCGCCAAACGCTGATTCATCGCCCACAGAGATTCTGTATAGTGATTTTCTGCTCGATGGGTAATCGAGGAGATGGCTATCGTTTCTTCAAGGTCTTCATTATCGACCAGCGACAACATATCGCCTTGATACTTCTCTTCACCGGTGCTGGTATCGAGCTCTCGACGTTTGAACTTTACGAAGCCCTCTCCAAGATACCCCAAAAAATAACGTTCGAGTTCAGGAAATTGCTGCCGCAATAATCGCTGCTCTTCAGCTAAATCGGTTTGTTCTTGGTTGGTTTTTGCCTGATCGGCGTATTCGGTAAGCTCTTCGTCCAGCTGTTTTGCAAAGGCGGCAAAACGCTCACCGGCATGCTCTACCAATAACCCTTGGCAAGCCTTCAGATGCTCAATAATCACCTCATCGGTGAGACCGCCAACCGCTGGCGAGAGGGGTGGTTCTGGGGTACCCAATTTGCTCATATTATTTCGAGTCTTATCCGTCACTTCCATGATTCACTTAGACCTATAACAGCAAGTGTAGACAATAAATAGCAAGGTCTACATAACGACAAGCTATAACCCACGAACATCGCGATAAATTCTACATTGTTTCAAAGCTCGTTACCCTTCAAAACCTTGATGATTAGTACCCACTGTGCAATAGAATCGTACTAAAAAGGCACAAATTGACCTAATGCAAGTAGCTTTCAGTCTAACACTTATGTGACTTACGTCACAAAATGGAATACTGAAATTCGACCCCTCTCATCCACTTATAGAACCGTTCACGAGCTTCCGCCTCTATTGTGCCGGCTCATCCGTGTGCTTACCTGTGTGCTTACCTGTAGCTATTACCTATTTCGGCAGCCTAAGCGTCTTCTGTAGTTGCTCTGATTCTCGACAGCCTCGAGCACAGAGCCGACTTGCTTGATCAGCAAAACGCTGCGCTTGCACTAGATCCCCTAAAGCCAAGTAACTCTTGCTCAAGATGAGATAAAACGAGGCGTGCCGACGGTCAATGCGCAACCCCTGCTCGGCAAGCGCGATAGAGGAGTCTAACTGGCCTCGCTCAAGAGCGGCCAAGGCTTCACGGCTAATTTCAGACAGCACCGAATCTGGCCCCGGCTCCGCCGGAACTTTAGCCACTGAACGTGGGACAGCCTGAGGCGCTGCGTCCAACCCAATAGCCTCATCACTTATGTTTGTTTGCGAGTACACAGGAGCCTGCGTAATTGTCGTACCCGCTTGTGGATTGCCACTTTGGCAGCCGGTTAAGACTAAGGCCAAAACGCCAATAGCACCCATTGAGACTAACTTCATTTCTGTATTTCTCTGTTTAGCTCATCAACATATCAATTTGCTGACAATAAATTTACTTTAATAACCTATTGGCGAACTCATCCCTGTATCGTTCAGAACCACTTTTTCATCCAGTGCAGGACGGGATTTTCAACCCAATCACAAGCAGCGTGTCGCGTCGGCCGATTATCATGAAAAGGCACTAAGCGGGCACTTTTACAATTTTCGCCACTCAGTAGGCCGCTGTTTTTGTCCACCCATAAATAGTCAACACCCTCAGCAGAGACCACATCCAAACCCGCGGTGGCCATTGACTTAAACACATCGGCCCACACTTGTAGTGCGCCACTACCACCGGTTAACGGGGTCTCGCCGTTGTCGTCTTTACCGATCCAGACCACGCCTAGATGCTGTCCACTAAAACCGGCGAACCAACTATCGCGCTGATCATTGGTGGTTCCGGTTTTTCCTCCTAACGCCAAATGATTTGGCAGCTGCTGATAAGCCGAGCGACCGGTTCCCTCAGCCATTACCGCCTGAAGAGCGTACTGGATTAAGGCTATTGCCTGCGGATCAACTGGCTCAGACAGCGTTAGCGAATAGCGACTGAGAGGTTCGCCCCGCGCGGTTTCAACCGAGCGAATGGCTCGCAGGGGCATGGCCACGCCATCATTGGCAATACTGTGATACAGCACCGATACTTGCGCCGGGGTTAGTTCTAGGGCTCCGAGCAACAGCGAGGGTATCTTCTGAATCGGTCGCTCAACCCCAAGGCGCTGCAACATAGTCACCACGGAATCCAAACCAACAGTCATCCCCAGCCGAGCAGTCGCCTGATTGTATGAACGACTCAAGGCATCAACCAGCAGTACATCACCGTGAGACTGTCGATCGAAATTTCGCGGCTGCCAACGCTCGCCATCGGGCCCCGCCACCGTGACCGGACCATCGCTGATTGTTGATGCCAAACTATAGGCTTGAGAAGACTCTAGCGCGGCAAGATAAACCGCCGGCTTCACCAGTGAGCCGATGGGCCGAGACGCGTCCAGGGCACGATTAAAACCTGCAAATTGCGGCTGCCGATCGCCAACCACCGCCAACACTTCTCCGCTGCCGACAGCGGTCAACATCATTGCTCCCTGCAATGAATCACTCTTTAATTGGTGCTTCGCCTCTAAATGCTCTAAGCGAGTCGTTAATGCCCGCTCGGCTTTGCGCTGCGCCGACAGCAATAAGGTGGTGTAAATATTAAGCCCGTCAGAGCTCAGAGATTCATCGGAATAGTCGGCGCGCAGCTGGCGTTTAATCAAATCAATAAAGGCCGGAAACTGACTCAAGCGACGCCGCTTAATGTCAACGATACCCAGCGGCGCTCTTTTTGCTCGATCCTTTTGTTTTTCCGATAACAATCGTTGCTGAGCCAATACCTCAAGCACTAAGTTGCGGCGCTCCATGGCACGATTCGGATGACGCCAAGGATTGTAAAAGGAGGCGCCCTTGACCACCCCTACCAATAAGGCGATTTGAGGCGCATCTAACTCAGCCAAAGGCACACCAAAATAGTGCTTAGCGGCCAAACCAAAGCCATGAATTTGGCGTGGCCCACTCTGCCCGAGATAGACCTCGTTCATGTAAGTTTCAAGAATTTCAGCTTTGGAGTAATGCAGCTCAAGCAAGAGCGCCATCACCGCTTCAATGAGTTTACGAGAGAGCTTTCGACTGTCGGTCAGGAAGAAGTTTTTCACCAATTGCTGCGTTAAGGTGCTGCCACCTTGCACGACTCGCCCCGACTGTAAATTCACCCAAGCGGCGCGAGCGATTGCCTTGGGCGAAACGCCGAAGTGATTGATGAAGTTTCGGTCCTCAATCGCAATCAAAGCCTCGCCCAGCAGTGGCGGCACCTCAGCCAACTGAATCAAGTCGCGATCCTCTTGACGTCGCGGGTAGATACCGCCAATTAAAGCGGGCTCCAGTGTCAGCAATCGTGTCTGCTCGCCACGTAAAATATCGAGCTTAGTCAAGACACGGCTCTGAATGCTCAGGCGGACATGGCGCGACGGTTCAATCACACCCGCACGATCAAAATGGCGAGTGTATAGCTCAAGCTCTTGCCCTTGTCGACGCCACTGCCCCGCTTGTGTGACTTGATCAACCGCCTGGTACTCAAGAGCCTTCAGCTCGTCAACCAAGTCTCCCATCACTAGGCGCTTGCCAACATAGAGCTCCATGGGTTGCGCATAGACCCGCGCCGGCAGTGCCCACTTACGGCCATCGAATTTCGATCGCACCTCAAAATCGAGATACCCAACCCACACAACGGCTGCCAGTATCGCTATCGCGAAAAGCCAGCGAGAGCAATACCACAGTTTTTGAATGAAAGATGAAGGGGGCGACTTCTTAACACGGGATTTTTTTGCTCGGCTCATGCGCGGAAGTGTACTGACTCTGAGCCCCCATACAAGGCATAATAGCGAGCTGCGACTCAGAGGGTGTCAATACACCCCAAGCACACCAAACTCAAATCATCTATAAGCAGGTAAATAAGTAATGGCTGACTATCACGTCTACGGCATCGGCGCCGCATTAGTGGATACAGAAGTTGAAGTTTCCGATCAAGATCTCGCAACTCTTAACATCGACAAGGGCGTGATGACACTGGTTGACGAACAGCGCCAACAGGAATTGATTGAGAAGCTCTCAAATCATCTAGTTGCCTCAAAACGCGCCAGCGGTGGCTCGGCCGCCAATACCATTATTGCCGCCAGCTATTTTGGCGCCAAATCTTTTTACAGCTGTAAAGTGGCCAATGACGAAAACGGCGATTTCTATCTAAACGACTTACGCGATGCCGGCGTGGCTTACCACGAAGAGCTAGAGCGTCAAGCCGGAACGACCGGTAAATGCCTAGTGCTCGTCACCCCAGACGCAGAGCGCACCATGAACACCTATCTAGGCATCAGCGAAACAGTTTCAACAACTGAGTTGCACCCAAAGGCTGCGGCCTCCTCCGAATACGCGTACCTTGAAGGTTATTTGGTTTCGTCTGAAACGGGACGTGCTGCAGCGATTGAGCTGCGTAAACAAGCTGAAGCGAACGGCGTAAAAACTGCGATCAGCCTTTCTGACCCAGCCATGGTTGAATTTTTCCACGACGGCCTGCAAGAGATGATTGGCAATGGTGTTGATCTACTATTTTGCAACGAGGGTGAAGCGCTTGGCTTTACTCGAACCAGCACATTAGAAGCCGCTACCGCAGCGCTGAAAAAAATCGCCAAAACCTTTGCCATCACTCTGGGCGCCGAAGGTGCCTTAGTGTTTGACGGAGAAAAACAAGAGCAAATTGCTGCCCACAACGTTAGCGCTATTGATACCAACGGCGCTGGCGATATGTTTGCCGGTGCATTCTTGTACGCCATTACTCACGACTACACTTTCGCACAAGCCGGCGCACTCGCCAGCCGCGCCTCTGCACAAGTGGTTAGCCAGTTCGGCCCGCGCCTGAAGCCAGAGCAACATCAACAGATTTTGAAGGAAGTCCTAGGAGGCTAAACTCTGCGAGCCAGCCATTAGCCAAGCGTTAAGGGGTGCGGTTTTGAAATGCCAAACCCCTGAACAAAATCGACACCAAGTTCTGCCAGCTTTAATTTCAAATCATCCGTCTCTACATATTCAGCCACGGTTTTTAGCCCCATCGAATGAGCCAAATGATTAATCGTGCTGACCATGGCCAAACTTGTCGGCTCTTCTAACATGGTCCGAACAAAGCTGCCGTCGATTTTCAAATAATCCACCGGCAATTCTTTCAGGTAGCTGAACGATGATAGGCCGCTGCCAAAATCATCGAGATAAAAGCGACTACCGCGCGCATTGAGCAAACGCATAAATTGCACTGCGCTATCCAAGTGCCTAATGGCTGCAGTTTCCGTCACTTCAAAGTGCAACAGAGAAGCATCAATACCTGTGCGATCAATAGCTTTCTCCACAAACCCCGCCAGTGACGGGTCTCCCAAGGTAAAGCCTGACAGGTTCACCGAATAAATCTTATCGGGCAACCCCCTCAACTGCCGCTGATGTAAATGCTCAACTACTTGTTCAATCACCCAACGATCGACATCGTCCATTAAGCCAAAACGCTCGGCGGCGGGAATGAACTCAACCGGACTAATGAGAGCGCCACTTTCATCTTGTAGACGAATCAGAATTTCACTGTGCGGCAAGACCTCTTCACTGCCTTCACTATCGGACAAAGCGACAATCTCTTGCTCATACAAACACAGGCGATTTTGTGACAAGGCCTCGCTAATCTTAACTACCCAATTGATTTCGTTGCGCCGTTGCTCCACCTCGCGATCTTTATTATAAAGGTGCATGCGATTGCGACCCAACTCTTTGGCGGCGCAGCAAGCGGCGTTGGCTGTCGCCAAGACCTGCCCCTCAGACTCAGCATCCTGATCGATAACCGACACACCGATACTAATACCGATCTTTACTTCGCGCAGGTTCCAAAAGAACTGAAACTCTTGAACTGAACTCAATAAAATATCTGCCAGTCGCTGAGCTCCCGCCAAAGTACAGTTTCTCAGCAATACGGCAAACTCATCACTGCCTAGGCGAGCCAGTAAGTCTTGGTTGCGCAACTTACTCGACATCAAATCTGACAGCTGCCGTAAAAGCTCATCACCACCAACATGACCACAGCTATCGTTGATCACTTTAAACTGATAGACATCGATATAGAGCAAACCGAAAGTGGCCTGCTTCGACTTCGCCGCGGCTACCGCTTGCGAGATTTCGGATTCAAAGCTTTGCCGATTTGGCAGCGCGGTTAAAGCATCATGTCGCGCCTGCCAATTGAGACGATGGCTCTCTCGTCCCGCTTGGCTGGTATCGCGAAAAATTAATAAACAGCCGTCAATGTGGTTGACCGAGTTACGCAGAGCCACCGCTTGAACATTAATCAAAATTGGCTTGCGCTGAGAGGCATACAACAGAGCTTGCGCGGCGGGCACATTGCCCTTGCCGCGCTCTAACACGTCGTCAATTGGAGACGCTAAAGGTTGATGAGTTTTGGGGTCGGCGATGACAAACAGCTGGTCGATGGATGTACCCACAACACGTTGATCATCAAGCTTCAGCAACTCCCGCGCCATTGGATTAACGGTGGTCACCTTACCACTAGCATCGACGCTAATCACGGCATCGGCGATGGAACAAAGCGTCATCTGCATCAGTGAGCGCTGGCGTAATAATTGCTCACGAAAGCGTTGCTGTTGATTTTCAACACTCAGTAAAGTGTGCCAATAACCTTCAGAGGTAATAGAAACCAGATGCAACGTTGCCCGCTGAGTCTCATCATCGCGGAAGACAAAACTCAGTCGGTCGCCAACACCTGCCTTCTTTAAGTCCAGCGATTCGACAAAGAAAAAACTCAACGGCAACCCTTCAAGCTCATCACGGCCTAACAGTATTGATGCAGAAGAATTTGTACGTCGAATTAAACCTTGTGTATCGAGAAGGAAATAGGCGTCAGAGATAGCCTCAAGAATGGAGTCAGCTTCGGGGGCTGATAGAGTGATATCAGAAAATACTAGAGGCGCTGCGGCCATTCAAACATCCATAAATTGAGAGCGTGCTAGAAGCCTTATTCTGCTGTGCAACTTAAATATCGAGACACTTAATCAAAATACTAAGTCGCCCGAATGCAGACAAGGCCCTTTAAAAAATGAGTGACATCATACCCCGATACAACACTAACCTTGAGACAATAACTCTCGTAAATCGATAATTCCGGCATTGGCCCGTGAAATATAGGACGCCATCACTAGCGAATGGTTCGCCAGAGCCCCAAAGCCATCGCCATTCATAATAACTGGGCTAAAAATTGGCTCCTGAGTTGCCTCCAGCTCACGAATAATCTGCTGCACACTGACTTGGGCGTTTTTCTTAGCCAGTACATCAGCGAAATCCACTTCTATTGCTTTCAAAAAGTGCAGTAAGGCCCACGCACTGCCCCGAGCCTCATAAAAAACGTCGTCAATTTCTGTCCAAGGCGTTTTTACTTCAACCTCAGAAGGTGCAGAGGTAGAGCGGCTTGCACGCTCTTCACCCGCTAAATCAGTATTCAGACGCCGCTGACCGACGCTTGCGCTCAGGCGCTGCGACAGACTACCTAAGCGTGTTTCGACGGTGCTTAGCCAATAGCGTAAATTATCCGCTCGGGCAAAGAACTGTGCATTGTGTTGATCTTCATCTGCCAGCCGTGCCAAGTAATCCTTTAACGACTTTATACCCTGCCGGTATTCTGATTCTGAGGCGGGTACGGCCCAGCTGTTATGATCGAAATTAAAACGCGATTCTGCGCGCGCTAGCGCAGAGTCTTCTGTCGATTGCGATTGCGAGCGACTAAACGCTTCACGCATAGCCTTACTTAAATCACGACTTTGAATGAGCACGCCATATTCCCAGTTGGGAATATTGTCGAGCCAAACTCCGGGAGGGAAAACATCGTTAGACAAAAAACCACCCTGTTTGTCCATCAAAGTACTGGTCACTCTAATCAACGTTGTCGTGGTTGCCACACCCACTAACATCGGCTGACCGCTCGCCTTAGTCGCCACAGTATTGCGCACTGAATACGAGTCGGGCTCAGAGCTCCAATAAAACCCAAGCGCTAACGCCAGCAGCAATAGTAAAACAATTACTCCGCCAATCAGTCGCATAAAAATACCACCCGACACCAAATCGTCGCGAAGATCTTCTAACCTTTCACCGATACGCTGCCCTATGTTCGAGAGCCTTTCCATTTTCACACCTTCCAATTTGTTTGTGACCACCCTAACCGTACTACAGAGTGACCGGTTGGGCTTTAGCAGTGACTTTTTCGCCATCAGCCATGGTGATAGTCACGTCATAAGTACGATCTTTTCGCTCTTGCTCACTGCCCGCCTCAACCATACGAAACGCCATAATATGATAACTGCCAGACTTAAATTGTAGTGTTGCGCCCGCCGCAACAGCGATACTATCAAGTCGACGCATGCGCATCATACCATCTCTATGAATGTGTTGATGCAGTTCTGATACGGCCGCTCCCTCGACCTTGACCTTGCTCACATTGCGATCGCGAGAGGAGTGATTGCTCAATCGTAAATATACGACTGCAGTTGATTGCCCGGGTAAAGGTAAGCGTATTTGCGCAGCTTCTATCAACAATCGCTCAGAAGTATTTGAATCTACTGCAGCAGCAGCGCTCGCGAGCGAGCTCGCTAAGCACAACAACACCCATACAATATTACGACTCATGATACGCATCCTCGATGAAGCGGTTCTCTAAAATTAACCCGGCCATCGCGATTAACGTGTTTCAGCCGGTGCAGGTTTAGCCAAGAAATAGCCCTGTCCACCATCAACCCCTAGCTCCAGTAGCGCCTGCCACTCCGCCTCGGTCTCAACCCCTTCAACCAACAACTTAACGTCACAGCTGTGCGCAATTTGCAGAAGTGATTTTACAAAAAAACGATTGTCGGGGTTGCCGTCGATCCCCTGCACAAAGCAGCGATCCACCTTGAGCGCAAACAACGGCATGCTCTGCAAGTATGAAAAAGCTGCTGCCCCGACACCAAAGTGATCCAACGACAAGTGCGCCCCCTGAGTGACGACTCGGCGACCAAATGCCCTCACCTGAGCCTCATTGATGGACAGCGAAAATTCGGGCAGCTCCAAAACTAAACGTTTGGCGAAAGCGACGTGATCCCCCAAAAAGCCTTCTAGCCAACGAATAAAATGCTCATCAACAATTGAGCTGGGAGATATATTTATACACAGTTTGGGGCCATCTAGCTCGCGGTAGAATTCAGACAACATTTCGATCATTAAACGATCAATGCGAGCAGCCATACCAAAGCGCTCAGCCATTGGCAAAAATACTCCAGCACTTAATAGACCATCACCTTCCGGTAAGCGACATAATACCTCCAACTGGTCAATAGTTTTGCCGTCGCGCTCAAATATCGGCTGAACATGGAAGGTAAAGCGCCGCGTGCGAACTGCCTCTTCCAACAAGCTCCGCCACTCACCGGCGGTTCGAGCCTCCTCTTCAGCGGACGCCGCCTGATGCCACTGACATCCCGTAGCGCCCTGATGCTGAGCCTGCCGCAAGGCGAGATCGGCCTCTTCAAGCAGAGCGTTGCCAAGCATCACCGACGCCGAAAAGGTGGCCCCCATATGCAGGGACAATACGTCGCTCTCACTGATCCAGCTAACCGCTTGAAGTCCCGTCAACAGTGACGCTACTCTCTGCTCCGCCTCTTGACGATCTAAACTGGGAATAAAGGCACATAAATCGGCTCCTGAGCGACGCGCCAAGATAACCCCTTCAGCTTCACCACTTGCCAGAGTCATCGCTGCCGCAACATCTTTAAGGCATTGATCGCCACTCTCTCGTCCGCTGCGATCATTAAAGTCAGCCAATCCACCCAAATGAATAAGAACCAATACACCTGGACTACCGCCTTTTTCAGATTTGATAAAGGCATCAAAACGCGAATCAAAGTCTCGTCGATTAGATAATTGCGTAACCGAATCCAAATAGGCTTGTCGGTGCAGCGACTCAGATAATTCGACCTGCTCTTGGAACATTGATTGGATCTTTTGCACCATGCGATTCATGGCCGTGACCATACGTCGCAACTCGGGCGTGCGCGGCAGGTCTTCCTGCACGGGAAACTCTCGCCGGCAAATAGCTTCGGCTTGTGCCTCGACCTGCCTCAATGGGCGCAGCATATAACGCAGCCCAATACCCACTAATCCATAGCAAAGTACCGCCGTCACCATAAATAGCCAGAGCTGCTCATTAAACACTCGCCACAAATCTCGATAGGCGTAACCCGGGTGGGACACCACCGTGACCTCCCCCAAACGAAACCAACCCGAAATCACTTCAGCCTTACCTTCGGGCTCCGGTAAATCCACCAGTTGCACAAACCAATCAGGCACACCCTCAATCAGTATGGGAGCCTTGCTTTCGATACTCATATCGCCGGACAAGCTTCGGTAAAACACCTGTCGGTAATACCCCCTGTCAAACACCACATCAACAAACGAGCGTATTTGTGCCTCATCCTTTTCTTTAGCGGCGTGTGAAATCGTCAGCCCTAATGATGTGGCCGTATCTTGAGAGTGGACCTGCATCTGCTCGAAGACATAACCGCGGGCATTAAACACACTGACAAACACATTGCCCGCCATCAGACAGATGATGAGAAAGGTAATAGCAAAAATAAGTTGTCTATAAAGAGTCACTTCAATCATTCCCTAATATCGATAGTTGCGCCGTTTATCGACTGAATATCGATAGGTCTAGCAAAATCACTTAAATTGGACATTCAGTATATGGGCGAGTGCACCAGTATTTTGGGCACGGCGCCAAGCTGAATATCTCCACGAATACGATAACCTTCGGCTGCTTTGCGCATTTGTTGATAGAGCCAGCGCCCTTCAGCGTCATTGCGGGCAATAATAATCAAGCTCTCATCACTGACCATGACTCGCTGAGCCACGTCTTGCAGCACGTCAAGCACCCCCTGATCACGCTTCGACAAAGACACTGGATCGAGAATAATCTCGCTGCGATTTGCCGCTGCCTTTTGGCTCTTTCTCGCCGACTGCAAAGATACCTTAAACTCCGCCAATAATGGATTGTCAGGCGCGATTCGTCGGGCCTGAGCAAAGTAAGCGTCAGCGCGACTCAGGCTGCTGTGCGCTAATGCCTTTCTCGCCAACTGCACATAGCGAATGGCGACTTGTTGAATACCGCTCTTAGCCTGTGCATTTGATGGCTCAAGTTTGAGCACTTCACTAAAAAGCCGAAAAGCCGAATCGTAGCTCGGCGTCGTCAACCGATCACGCCCCAGCTGATACTCCGCTCGTTGTAACATAGCTCGTATTTGTCGTTTTTGCGCAGCTTGCTGTTGAATTCGGAGCAGCTCTTGCTGCTCATAGTCACGCATCTTAGCGTCGACAGGCTTTACTAACTGGGGTTGGCAAGCGCTCACACTCAGCGCTATCACTAACGTCGCCCAAATTGACCATCCTCGCTTCTCGCAAGTTTTCATGCAGTACATCCAAGCCGTTGTTACAATGCGCAGGAAACTCTGCCTGAGAAAGACAGTCAAAGCAATGCCGCAACCAAGGCAGCAAGCCGCCAACTGACACCGACACTATCTGGATTAACCTCTCTATGCCCAGCGCCAAAGCCACGCAACAGCCCAGTTATTTTATCCAATATGTCATTATTGCCTGTCTTATCCTCGGCGGCTGGAGCTCTTTTAGCCTAGCGCAATTGAGCGACCCCAACTCCAGTGAGTTCTTCAGCAGTTCGTCACAAACCAATTTTGAGTTCAGCGACGCCATTAGTTTTTTACCGGTGGGTGAGGCCTATCGGCTCAGCGGCCACATTGAACAAACTGGTGACTCTACACATCTCAATTTGCACTGGGATATCGCTGACGGCTATTACCTTTATC
>ERZ1027208.546-NODE-546-length-14447-cov-42.094844_pt1 | contig 14447 bp, 15 predicted proteins | sample MGYA00520867_ERZ1027208 | MGnify/ENA primary metagenome ERZ1027208 (study PRJEB33311, sample SAMEA4378413) | marine metagenome | biome: Marine biome; feature: Fjord; material: Water | collected 2014-07-20T08:00:00Z/2014-07-... | depth 75 m ...
AGCCGTCACAAACAGGGTGTAAGGTGTGCAAAATAATTATAAATGGCTTTATCGATGGAAAAAATGAATGTATTACTGGTTGAGGATGATGAAGATATAGGCGAAATGTTGCAGCTATCCTTACAGTCTAATGGCCAGACGGTGATGTGGTGTAAAGATGTGATGAAAGCTCAGGACTCTTTGCATGATTCAATTCCAGATATCATCTTGCTGGACTGGATGTTACCCGGTATTAATGGCCCAGATTGGGTTCGGTTTTTAAAAAACCACGAGGTGAATAAGCGCATACCTATTATCATGTTAACGGCTAGAAGTGCCGAAGATGATAAAATTTCAGGGCTAGAAACAGGGGTGGATGATTATGTAACCAAACCGTTTTCGGTACGAGAGCTAATTGCCCGAATGCAAGCGGTGGTCAGGCGCACAGGTAAGCCAAATACCCTAGTCAATGAATCAACTATAACGGTTGGCCCTTTATTAATAGACCCTGACAGTCACCGAGTGGCCATTAATGATGTTGATATTATGATGAGTCCAACGGAGTATAAGCTCTTGCATTATTTTGCCTCAAACCCCAATAAAGTTTATTCACGCAATCAGCTACTAGACAATGTTTGGGGTGATAATGTGTACGTTGAAGATCGAACGGTTGATGTACATATTAGACGCTTAAGAAAAATACTGGATGCGCACGGTTGTGCAGACTTGGTACAAACGGTACGTGGTTTTGGTTATAAGCTTGTCGGTACTAAAGCATGAGCAAGACACTCCTTTACAAGGTGAGCCTTTTGTTAGTGGTGATGGTGTTAGCGTTGCTCGTTGGCTTTTGGTTAGGTATAGGTACCTGGTTAGCTTTTCTATTATTATTGGCCTACGGTACTTTCCAGCTTTATCGCTTACAGCTTCTTTTTACCTGGGTGAAGGGTGGTGACCAGGTTAGTACAGCATTAAAAAAAGGTCTTTTTAGTGAGTTAGTAGAAGATATTGACAGTGTCAAAAAGCAAGGTTTAGCTCAGAAAGAAAGTGTCAAACATCAGCTTGAACGATTTAAAACATTAATTTCTGTTTTCCCAGATGGGGTCGTGATCTTATCGGAATCCAATGAGATTCAGTGGTTTAATGAGCAGGCATCCACACTATTGCTATTAAAAAAAAGTGATGCAGGGCAAATAATTAACCACTTGGTGCGTCACCCGTTGTTTACAAAGTTACTGGGTGCTTCGGATAATGGGGCAGGGGTGGTCATAGAGTCGCCAGCGTCAGTGGACGGTTGGACAGCCTCAAAGGTTGAAGTTAGGGTGATGCCATATACCAAAGGGTCACGGTTGTTATTGGTTCGTGACGTAACAAAGGTTGAGCGCGTTAATCAAATGCGTAAAGACTTTATATCGAATGCCTCGCATGAATTGAGAACACCGCTGACGGTCATGAAGGGTTATGTGGAAATGTTGTTGGCCTCATCGATGGGTGACAATAAAACGGTAGATCACTCGTTAAAAAAAATAGATCAACAAGTTCTTAAAATGCAAACAATGATAGATGAATTGTTGCAGCTAAGTAAATTGGAGGAGGGGCATAGAGGGGATGCGGATACAACCTTAAGCCTACCAAACTTGTTTGAGCAGTTGAACACCGAGTTGCAAACATTAGCTCAACGAAAAAAGCAGCAGCTAACGTTCGATGTGGCGAGTGGATGTAGTTTGAAGGGCGATAAAAACTCTTTCCTTACTATTATGCGCAACCTGATCAGTAATGCGATTCATTACACCAGTGATGCTGGTGATATCTCAGTTAGTTGGACGGTTGATCAAGAAGGGAGAGGCCTTTTATCGGTTAAGGATACCGGTAAAGGTATATCAGAAAGACATATCAGCCGATTAACAGAACGCTTTTATAGAGTGCCAGAAAATAACTTGATGAATAAAGGTGGAACAGGTTTGGGGTTAGCTATCGTGAAGCACGAACTGGAACGTCATGATGCTAGTTTAGTGGTAGAGAGTATTGTTGGCGAAGGCAGCAACTTTAAGTGTTTGCTACCTGCAGGTAGAACGATAAATTAAATAGGCGGCATTGTTGTCATAAAACTGTCATATAGCATTCATTATAATGCCACATAAACTGAATAAACTGGATTTCATGGTAAGGCGTTGCTTTACCGGTTACTCAACTAATTGGAAAAAACATGACATTTAAAAAAGCATTAGCATTAGGGGTTCTTAGTTTAACCATGGGCGCAGCGGCTCATGCAGCAAAAGTTGAAGGAACAGGGTCGAGCTTTGCTTACCCAGCGTATAAGGCTTGGAGTAAGGCATATTATGAAGAGACCGGTCATCAAGTTAACTACACACCAACCGGCAGTGGTTCGGGCATTAAAGAAGTGTCGGCTGGTCACGTGGATTTTGGTGGGACGGATAAACCGTTAAAGTCTAAAGTACTGGCTAAAAAAGGCCTGATTATGTTCCCAACAGCGATTGGTGCGATTACCTTTGCGTATAACGTGGAAGGTGTTAGTGGTATGCGCCTGAGTGAGAAAGCTATTTCAGGGATAATGCTTGGTACGATTACCTACTGGGATGATGCAGCGATTAAGGCAGAGAACAAAAATGTGGAACTGCCTCACGAAAAAATCTTATTTGTACACCGTAGTGATAAGTCAGGCACCACCTTTGCCTTTACTTATTACTTAAGCAAAATGAACAAGCAATGGCGCAAACAAATAGGGGCGAAGAAAGTGGTGGCTTGGCCATCAACGAACCGTATCGCAGGTAAGGGCAACTTTGGCGTGGCAACAGCCATTAAAAGCAACGCCTTTTCAATCGGCTATGTTGATTATGCGGATGCAAAAAAGAATGGCTTAGACATGGCTATTATTGAGAACCGTGAACATGCATTCGTTAAGCCAACGCCAGGTTCGTTTGAAGCAGCAGCAACGTTTGCTGACCTTGACCCTAAAAAAGACTTTTATGCAAACATTGCGTACCCACCAAAGGGCTACCCTGTTGTGACGGCAACATTTGCCTTGGTTCCTCAAGAGGGTGAAAACTCAAAAGAAGTGATTAACTTCTTTGAGTATGCGCTGACTAAAAAGAATAGTCTGATCGAGAAAGTGGGTTACGTTAGTTTGCCAGAAACGGTGATTAAGAAAATTCAGGGCTATTGGGCTCAGAAAGGTTTAAAATAAAACTTGTCCAGTAATTATTAGTTTAGGACAGACTATAAAACCTTCCCAAGATTTGTTGGGGAGGTTTTTCATTAAATAAGGCTTGCAATGGAAATACTGTTTAAAAAGTTAACTCAGCTTAGTGCTAGCTTACTGTTTGTGATTTTAGCCGCTACCACAGCCGTGCTGTACTTATCGGCTAAACCAGCCATCGAAGAGTTTGGCGCTGGTTTTTTGTTTGAGTCACGCTGGGGGGTTGAAGAGCAAGTAACGATGGATGGCGATATGCCTATTGGGGTAACAGAGTCAGGTGTTGAACTAAGCGACGACGATTTTATTGATGATGATGACGACGACTTTATTAGTGATGATGATTCTGAGGCAGGCAGTGGTTCTAGAGAGATTTATGGTGCCTTGGTGCCGATTGTTGGAACCATCTTCTCAACCCTTATCGCGATGCTGTTTTCCATTCCTATTGCCATGGGAATTGCCGTGTTTTTATCTGAAATTGCGGCGAGCTCTATTGCCAAGCCTGTGGGCGTGGCGATTGAGTTATTAGCCTCTATTCCCAGTATTATCTACGGCATGTGGGGCTTGTTTTATTTTGGGCCGTTTATTGCCAATATATTTGGCGGCAATACGGTCTCTCTATTGGTTGCGGGCTTGGTGTTAGCTATTATGGTTATTCCTTTTATGGCCGCACTGAGTCGAGATGCCATTAGTACGGTACCCGATATGTTAAAAGAATCAGCCTATGCCATGGGCGCAACAAAACTAGAAGTGATTAAAGATGTCGTTTTTCCCTATGCCAAATCAGGCATTATAGGCTCTATCATTCTTTCTTTTGGCCGCGCCTTAGGGGAAACCATGGCCGTGGCGTTTGTGATTGGTGGGGTGTATCAGTTTGCCAGTAAAGTGACCGATCCAACTAATTCAATCCCTGTGGTGTTGGCGAATAGTTTTTCTGAGTCTAGCGGAATGAGCTTGTCGGTGCTGTTTTATTTGGCGCTTATACTCTTCATACTAAGTTTTATTGTTATTGGGGCGGCTAAATTTTACTTTTTGAGGCGTAAATAATGCGATTATTCATGAACCGTCTTTTTCTGGCTTTTTCAACGGTGGCAGCAGCTATCGGCTTGTTTTTTTTGGGCTGGATTCTGTACACCTTATGCGCAAAAGGCTTGGCAGGTTTAAGTCTACATGTCTTCACTCATGACTTGATTGAGGGTGGTTTGCGTAATGTTATTATTGGGCAACTGATCATGTCAGGCGTTGCCACACTGATCGGTATTCCCGTTGGTATTCTCGCGGGTATTTACTTGCAAGAATATGGCGGTAATAGCAAGCTAACAGAGTTTATACGTGATTTGAGTGATGTAATGATGTCAGCGCCATCGATTGTTGTTGGCACTTTTGTATATGCTATCGTGGTGATGCCAACAGGGCATACGAGTGGCTGGGCCGGTATTTTGGCGTTATTTATTTTAATGGTGCCGATTATTGTGCGTACAACCGATGATATGCTGAAGTTAGTGCCGGTTGAGTTACGAGAGGCGGGTATTGCGATTGGTGCGTCTAAATACCACGTCACGATGAATATCGTTATTCGTTACGCTAAAGCTGGCATTTTAACCGGTATTTTGCTTGCGTTTGCACGGGTGGTTGGTGAAACCGCGCCCTTGCTATATACCAGTGGCTCAAGTGAGTTCTGGTCAACCGACTTAACAGGAACATTCCCATCGTTAACGGTGTCAATCTACAACCTAGCAACCATGCCAGATGAGGAAATGGTGCAGTTGGGCTGGACAGGCGCTTTCTTACTGACAACGATGGTGTTAATCATTAATTTACTTGGCAGGTATGCCAGCAATAAAACGAGACGTTAATTCATGAACAATATGATGGAAGTTCAGAACTTGAGTTTTACCTATAAGGGGGCAGCAGAGCCGTCGTTAAAAGGTATTTCATTGCCCATACAAAAAAACAAGGTAACGGCATTGATAGGCCCAAGTGGCTGCGGAAAATCAACCTTACTGCGGGGTATGAATCGCATTCATGATTTGTACCCTGGGCATCAGTATGACGGGGCAATCCAGCTCTTAAATAAAGATGGAGTGGGCTATACCGATATTTTAAGCCTAAAAAAAGAAGCCGAGATGATTCGTCTACGGCAACGTGTTGGAATGATTTTCCAAAAACCGACACCATTCCCGATGACGATCCATGAGAACATTGCGTATGGTTTAAAGCTTTCAGGGGTTAAAAAACGGGCGGATATTGAAGAGATTGTCGAAAAGTCCTTGCGAGATGCTGCGCTATGGACAGAGGTGAAGGAACGTTTAGGACATGATGCGCGTGGTTTAAGTGGTGGGCAGCAACAGCGATTATGTATTGCGCGTGCAATAGCATTGAAGCCGGAGGTTATCTTGTTTGATGAGCCAACCAGCGCCTTAGACCCTATTTCCACCTTGGCAATTGAAGAAATGATATCGGTATTACGGGAAGACTATAGTATTTGTATTGTTACGCACAATATGCAACAGGCGGCACGTATTTCGGACTACACAGGGTTTATGTATTTAGGTGAAATGATTGAGTTTGATCAGACAGACACTATTTTCATGCAACCATCGGTAAAACAAACAGAAGACTACATCAGTGGTCGTTTTGGCTAAGGAGATAGAGAATGAGCATGGGGCAACATATATCACATAGGTTTGATGAAGACATAGAGGCAGTCACCAGTAAAGTTTTGATGATGGGCGGTGTTGTTCACCAGCAAGTTGAAAGGGCTGTTTCGGCTTTGTTAACATGCGATAGAGTATTGGCAGAAAAGGTTATTGCTGATGATGTAAAAGTGAACACATTGGATGTGAAAATTGATGAAATGTGTAACCGTATTATTGTTACGCGTCAACCGACAGCCACTGATTTGAGACTAGTCATGGCCATCATTAAAGCAACAAATGATCTTGAACGGATGGGTGATGAAGCTAAGCGAATTGCACGTCAGGCGATAGATATTTCTAAAAGAGGTGTGCTACCTGAATTATTTGAGAGCATAGATCAAATGGCCGTGCGGGTTAAAGAAATGCTAAATAAAAGTCTAGATGCCTTTGCCCGAAAAGATATCGATGCTGCATTTACAGTGATTGGTTTAGATAAAAAAGTAGATAAAGACTACGAGAACCTTACGCGCCAACAAATCACCCATATGATGGAAGACCCACGAAAAATTCATGCATCAATGGACTTACTATGGTCTGCGCGAGCCCTTGAACGAATAGGCGATCGCTCCTGTAATATTTGTGAGTATGTTATATACCTTGTACAAGGTAAAGATGTGAGGCACATTGACTACAAAGAGTTAGAAGAGCACATGGAGTAGCACTCATTCTTTAATATAGCGTTCCTTCTTGAAGGCCCACTTAGGTGGGCCTTTTTTAGTCGTTGTCTACGGTATAAAAAGTAATCGTCATGTGCCTGTCACAGAACCGTCATATAGGCGCTATAAAATCCTCCTCGTTATACAAACTTACTGACACAACGAGGAAAAACATGAAGCAAAATAAGTTATCAATTGCGATTAAAGCAACTTTATTGAGCGCAACCATTTCATTAGCCCCAGCTGCTTTTGCAGCAGACAAAGAACTATTAGATATTCTAAAAGCTAATGGTTCAATTTCAACAAGTCAATATGAAGAGCTTCTTCAAAAAGCAGATAAGCCATCTGATGAGTTGCTTAAGAAAATGGCATGGGCTGGTAAAATTAAAATTAAAGGCGACTTACGTGTTCGAAATGAAAACAGAAGTACAACCAATGCTGTAAGTGATAAAGGTCGTCAACGATACCGTGCACGTATTGGTGTCTATGCGGATGTGACAGAGAACGTCAAAGCAGGCATTCGTTTTTCTTCTGGTAAAAATGAGACAGCAACATCAACCAATGAAACAATTGATGATAACTTCGATAAAGATGACGCAGGCATTGATTTAGCGTACATAAACTGGGAAGTTTTAGATGGTCTTGAGCTAATGGGCGGTAAATTTAAGCAGCCTTGGCAACAAGTGAGTGGCGGCCTAGTATGGGATGGTGATTTAAACCCTGAAGGTGTGGCTGCACGATACACGACAAAAATAGGTGCTGCCAAGGTTATTGGGTCTGCTGGTTTGCTTTCGCTAGATGACAATGGCTCAAGTCGCTCAGAAGATGAAACCATTGGTTTTGGTCAAGTTGCGGCTAAATTTAAGCTGGCAGGTGCTAAAACGCTGGTTGGGGTCAGTATTTATGATTTTTCTGAAGGTGATAACAATCCTTTAGATGCTGGTAAGGGTAATGACTCAACTCAGTACCAATTAACTGAACTGTTTGGCCAAACGCAGGTGAAGCTGGGTCTGCCCATTAAATTTTATGGTCACTATGTTGTTAATAATGATGCTGACGGTATTAATAAGGGTGAAGATACTGCATGGTTATTGGGTGTTGGTACAAAAATGGGACAATGGAAAGCAAGCTATGATTACAGAGACGTCGAGCTAAATTCAGTGTTTGCAGCTTTTAATGACTCAGATTTTGCAGATGGTTACTCAGATTCAAAAGGTAGTCGTTTGAAACTGTCTTATGCCATTAACAAGAACTTTAGCGTTGGAACGACTTACCTAAACACCGAAATGGGTCAATTAACCTCTAAAGGAGAAGGAAACGTTGATACATGGCAGATTGATCTAAAAGCTAAATTCTAAGGATTTAACGCGGTACTTTGTTTAAAGCCTCGGCAAAATGTCGGGGCTTTTTTTTGCCTATTACTAGGCGATTTGGGAAATAAGCTTTATTATGCAGCAAAATTAACGTAATAAAGGATTCCCTTCATGGCATCTAAAAACTACCTTACTGGCTTATTCGGAGCCTCTCCTGTCGCACCTCTTCAATCGCATATGAAAATTGTGGATGAGTGTGTTAGCAAGCTTATTGATTTATTCGAAAACATGGCCGCGGGCAATATTGAAGAGGTCGAAAAGGTTTATCAGCAAATAGCTGCCTTAGAACAGCAGGCCGATGATAAGAAACAGACCTTACGTGAGCAATTGCCAACGGGTTTGTTTATGCCTATTGAGCGCCAAGACTTACTGGACGCATTAAGAACACAAGACCTGCTCGCCAACCGTGCCAGAGATATTGCAGGTATCGTTGTTGGGCGTAAACTACAGTTTCCTGAACAAGCTGCACAACGTGTTATTGAATTGGTTAAGGCGACAGTGGAGACCTGTCATCAAGCCCTGCGAGTTGTTAATGAGTTGGATGAATTGGTTGAAACTGGGTTTCGAGGCCATGCTGTTCACGTGGTCGAGGCCATGCTGGCGGAACTCGATGACTTAGAGTCAGAGACCGATCGCATTCAGGTGAGTTTACGTGAAGATTTGTTCGCAGTAGAGAAAGATTTATATGCTGTAGATGTGATCTTTATGTACCAAGTTATTGGCTCTATCGCAAAAATTGCAGATGATGCAGAGCGAGTTGGTCGTCGTTTTCAATTAATGCTAGCTAAATAAGAGGGGATTGACATGGATTACGGAACAACTTATTTAGTCCTAGCCATTATTTTTGGTTTATTTATGGCTTGGGGCATTGGTGCGAACGATGTTGCTAATGCAATGGCAACATCGGTTGGCTCGAAGGCGATTACCATTAAGCAAGCGGTTATTATTGCCGCTATCTTTGAGTTTGCGGGGGCTATTTTAGCGGGTGGCCAAGTCACATCAACCATTCGAAAAGGAATTATTGATGTTAGTGACTTAGGCGCAAGCCCAGAAGTATTGGTATTTGGTATGCTGGCTGCATTGTTGGCAGCGGGCACATGGCTTTTGATTGCATCCTTTAAGGGCTGGCCGGTATCTACAACGCACTCAATTGTAGGTTCAATCGTTGGTTTTGCAATGGTTGGTATTGGTATGGATGCAGTTTACTGGGGTAAGCTGGGTACAATTGTAATGAGTTGGGTGACCTCCCCATTATTAGCGGGCGTTATATCCTACATGCTGTTTCGCTCTATTCAACGATTGATTTTAGACACAGAGAAGCCTTTAGATAATGCACGAAAGTATGTGCCTTACTATGTTTTTTTAGTCGGGTTTGTGTTGGCATTAGTCACCATTATGAAAGGCTTGAAGCACGTTGGTCTAGATTTAAGCACCGGTGAGTCGGTTAGTGCGGCGTTAGTATGTGGTGCGTTAACGACACTGCTGGGTAAGTATCTGGTTAGCCGAGTTAAGTTTGACCCTAATGCAGATCGAGATTTTCACTATGCGAATGTGGAAAAAACATTCGGTGCCTTGATGGTATTAACAGCTTGTGCGATGGCTTTTGCACACGGGTCTAATGATGTTGCTAATGCGATTGGCCCATTAGCTGCTATTAACAGCATTGTGTCCACCGGTGAGTTATCACAGAAATCACCACTACCATTGTGGATATTATTTGTTGGTGGTGTGGGCATTGTTTTGGGTCTAGCAATGTACGGCCGAAAAGTAATTGAAACGGTCGGTTCAAAAATCACTGAGTTAACCCCTAGTCGAGGGTTTTGCTGCACGCTATCAGCAGCCTCCACCGTCGTGTTAGCCTCAGGAATGGGTTTACCTATTTCTACCACGCATACAATGGTTGGTGCGGTGTTAGGTGTTGGTATGGCTAGAGGGATCTCTTCGTTAGATATGGGGGTTGTACGTGGGATTTTCATGTCATGGATAATTACCCTGCCAATTGGTGGCGTACTAGCGATTAGTTTTTTCTTTATTCTTAAAGCCATTTTTGGCTAAACTAAACTGGTGTGACTTAATCGGCCGTGAATCGATATAATAAGTAAAATCTGCTAAAGTTTTAGGGGGCAGATGCCGACTTAGAAGATGATTCTGAATAAATTATTTAATATAAGGGAATAGCTTTGGATATTGCAACACTGGTTGGGTTTATTGGTGGCTTAGGCGTTATTATTGGTGCTATTGCTGCCGGTGGTGATGTCATGATGTTTGTTGATGTGCCCTCTGTTCTCATCGTGTTTGTTGGCACCTTTATGGTGACCTTAATGCAACTTTCCTTAGCCGAGTTCCTCGGTTCTTTTAAAGTGGCGCTTAAAGCCTTTATGAATAAAAATGACGATCCCGTTGAGCTTATTACTAAAGCGGTAGAGTTGTCAGATATAGCAAGAAAGAATGGTTTGCTGGCGCTGGAAGATCAAGAGGTCGAAAACGAATTTCTTAAGCGTGGTTTAAGTCTTTGTGTTGATGGGCATGATGCGGCAATGGTACAGAAGTTACTCAGTCGTGATATGGATTTAGCAATAGAGCGCCATGCAGTTGGTCAGAATATGTGGAAGTCTGTGGGTGATGCTGCGCCAGCAATGGGTATGATTGGTACCTTGGTCGGGTTGGTGCAGATGTTAGCAAACATGTCAGACCCAGCAGCCATTGGCCCAGCTATGGCGGTTGCGCTCTTAACAACACTCTATGGCGCTGTTATTGCCAATGCTTTTGCCTTACCGATGTCAGCAAAGTTAGCCGGTATTTGTGGAGGTGAACGGCTTAATAAGGCGCTTATTCTTGAGACGGTTCAAAGTATTCAAGAGGGGATTAACCCGCGTGTACTTGAAACCTTACTGAAATCCTACTTGCCAGAAAGCAAACGCTCCTCTGTGGGTGAAGAAGCCGAGGGCGAGGCTGAATAGTGGATAATAAAAGGTCTGACCGTTGTGAGTGATGATAACTGCCCTGACTGTGAAGAGGGCTTGCCAGCTTGGATGGGGACGTTTGCTGACTTAATGTCATTGTTAATGTGCTTTTTTGTGCTGCTATTATCAATGGCAACAATGGATGCTAACCGCTTCAAGAAAATGGCAGAGTCGTTAAATGATGCCTTCGGTGTACAGCGAAAAATTATTGTTTACGATATTGTAAAAGGGACCAGTGTGGTTGCTCAGCACTTTACGCCAGCATCAGGCGACCCGACTGTTCTAGATGAGCTGGTGCAAGACACCACGGATGTTGAAAAAGAGCTTTTAGGTAAGGATGCCACATCAGAGGAAGAGAGTGATGAGGCGGCGGCAGAAAAAGATGCCAAAGACCAAGCCAATGTGGAAATTGTAACGGAGTATGTTGAGTCGACCGAAGCAAAAATTGAAGCGGCTGATGAGTTAGCAGAAGAGATAAAAGAATTTATGGTCGATGAAATTGACCAAAATATGGTGAGTGTTGAGACCGACTTGGCGCGGGTAGTGATTAGGATTCATGAAAAAGGCTCCTTTCCATCTGGTGGTGCTGACTTTAATCTTGAATTTATGCCTATCATGGAAAAAATAACAGCGGTTGTTAATGGCAGCGTTGGCACAGTAACAGTGGCTGGGCACACTGATGATATCCCTATTAAGTCTGGGCTTTATCGGTCAAATTGGGAGCTATCAGCGGCTAGAGCGGTTACCATTGCTCAGTCATTATTGGCTGATGATTCAGTGGACCAAAACCGGTTGATTATCGAGGGCCATGCGGAGACAGTTCCAATTGCTGAAAATGACACACCAGAGGGTCGAGCAGCAAATAGGCGGGTAGAAATCATCCTTACCCAAGGTGAAATGCCGCAAGACTCAGCAGAGCCCATTTTAAAAATAGTGAGGTAATAATGAGGGATGATGGAACAGAGCGGAGAGGCTTTTTTAGAATCAATGATGAGATTGCTCTTAGCTACCGATTGCTGTCTGCTGTTAAAGATGAAATAAGCGATGATGCGCCCTCTATAGAAGGCGACCAGCTAGTGTCCTCTCTTGCGAATGAATTGGAAGGATTACGTGAAGTATCACGTGTCCACTTTAGACAAGTTGAAAAAGAGTCACCAGAAATTGCACGGTACTTTACGTTTTTGGAAAAGAAAATAGACTTAATTGCGCATCACGTTCTGACCGCATCGAATGACCTTTTTACTAAAAACACTCAGCCAGTTAGTATCAGTGGTTCGGGCTTGGCCTTTACCATTAATGAAAAACTGGATATTGGTGATTTGGTCGAATTACAGTTTATCTTGAAGCCGTCATTGGTCAATATTGTTACCAATTCAACCGTGGTGTCCTGTCAAGATCAGGCAGGCCAATTTAGAGTGGCTGTTGAATATGACCGTTTAAGTGATGAAGAAAGGGATTTGCTGATTCGTCATGTTGTTAGAAAGCAAATGAATGATATTCGTGAACTAAAAACATAGTGCAATACCTGCACGTTTCCCGTGAGGATGAAACGGTTATATGGAACTACCCTCCCTTCAAAAAGAATTAATAAAACGATTATCGCCAGGTCAGTTTTTTTCAGGCCAAAAACTAGCTCACGAACTGGGTGTTAGTCGAACATCCGTTTGGAACCACCTTAAATCACTGGAGCAGCTGGGCTTTAAACTCCATGCGGTTAAGGGTAAAGGGACGCGGCTTGAGCAGCCGATGGAATTACTGGATAAAAGCGAGTTAACTCTTCACTCGTACCAACCTAGGCAGGGTACATTGAGCCAATTAACCCTGCTGGATATTTGCACGTCTACGAATGATTATTTATCTCAAAAAAACAAACAAACCCGGCTAGTAAACGGCACTGTTTGTCTGGCAGAAATGCAGACGGCTGGAAAGGGACGTTTGGGCCGATCTTGGGTCTCTCCGTATGGGCAAAATATCTATATGTCCTTCTTCTGGCGTTTCAAAAATGGACTGTCTACCTTGGCCGGGCTAAGCTTAGCTTGCGGGGTAGCTGTGTGCAGCGCTCTAAAAGAGCTAGGTGTGGAAGGTCATGGTTTGAAGTGGCCAAATGATATTTTATGGCAAGGAAAGAAGCTAGGCGGTATTTTGGTGGAAATTCAAGGAGAAAGCCAATCTGAATACAGTGCCATTATAGGCATCGGCATCAATTATGACATGGGGGAAAAAGCCTCTGAAGGAATTGACCAGCCTTGGGTTGATCTAGCCAATATTAAAGAGGGCCGAGTTGGCAGAAATAAGCTGGCAGCGATGGTTATTGATAAGGTGCTAGGGGTGCTTGAAGATTACGAATCAACCGGTCTGTTGCCATATGTTTCAGATTGGAATGCTTTTGATTGCTACCATGGTGAGAAAGTAAAGATTCTTTCTGGTAAGACGGCTATTCAAGGCGTTGCAAAAGGAATATCGTCAACTGGAGAGCTATTGCTTCTACGCCCAAATGGTCAACTGGAGGGTGTTAGCTCTGGTGAAGTCAGTTTAAGGTTAGACAAGCCATGAACATGCTGCTTATTGATGGGGGAAATACGCGGCTAAAGTGGCAGTATTGGAAGGCCGCTCAATTACTCAATACGGGTGCATTAGGTAAACATGATGACTTGAGTACGGGCTTTGCTCAATGGAATGCCGTTTCACTCGAGATAATCTATGTATCTAGTGTGGGCCAGTCTGCTACAGATCAAGCAATAGTCCAATGGGCCGAAGAGAACAACCAGCCAGCCCCTGTTTTTGTGGCTAGTTCACCGTGTGCTTTTGGGGTGACGAATGCATATACTGAGCCGAGTAAACTGGGTGTTGATCGGTGGTTAGCCATGATAGCGGCACATCAGCAATATACTGGAATGATTTGTATCATTGATTCAGGTACGGCTCTAACGATGGATTTTCTGATGTCAAATGGAGAGCACTTAGGTGGACTAATTGTACCCGGTGCTGAATTGATGAAAGACAGCCTGCTAGTGAGAACAGATAAAATTATAATGGAATCAGAGTGCCAGCCGGATATTCTAGCGAAAGATACCACGTCTGCTGTCGAGCTAGGTATTAAACAGATGATGCAATCCTTTATAGTCAAAAAAGTAGCGGAGTTAGAGTCAAAATATCATCAATCGATAACTTTGGTGATGACGGGCGGGCATGCGGAAGAGCTTATACACGGTTTAGGACGGCCTGCTGAGCTACATAAAACCCTGGTTTTTGACGGTTTAAAACTATTTGCACAAGCATAAGATGAAACGATTATTTCTTTTTTTAGTGTTTGCCAATATTGTTTACTTACTAACGGCAAGTAATGAAGAGCTGGAGGAAGTGAATTCGTTAGTGACCCCACGCTATGAAAAATTGAACCACGAGACATTAGTCTTGCTGTCGTTAAAAGAGCTAGATACCAAGCTTGCTAACGACCAAGTTAGGCTGGAACCTAAGCAAGAGCAAGAGCAAGAGCAAGAGCAAGAGCAAGAGCAAGAGCAAGAGCAAGAGCAAGAGCAAGAGCAAGAGCAAGAGCAAGAGCAAGA
>ERZ1027208.548-NODE-548-length-14436-cov-7.789514_pt1 | contig 14436 bp, 14 predicted proteins | sample MGYA00520867_ERZ1027208 | MGnify/ENA primary metagenome ERZ1027208 (study PRJEB33311, sample SAMEA4378413) | marine metagenome | biome: Marine biome; feature: Fjord; material: Water | collected 2014-07-20T08:00:00Z/2014-07-... | depth 75 m ...
CGCTGAGCAGACCTTAATACCTCAATAATGCTGCAGCAACGTATCAATGTCTGCTTCGGGGAAGCTGCGCTGCAGCGTGCGGGGCCACCGCGAACGGTAGTTCTGGGCCGTTCGTGCGACTTTGCAAAGGTCGCTTTCTGCGCAAAGCTGCCGTTGGTGTGGCACGCAGCGAACGTCAGCAATCCGCCCTACTGTCAGTGGGATGAGCGATGAGTTTGCTTCAATTTCTCTTGTTGTGATTGTGGTGCGCCACCCAGCTGTGATGTTTCTGGGTAGCGCGGGTACAAATCAGCCTTGGGGCGCGATTTCAAAGTTTGAAATCAGCAGCTCAGCACGATCACCACGGGCCTTGGTCTGTTTTTCGACTGAGTATGCCCACCTGCAAAGTTGATTTGACCGGGACGGCAACTTTCCGCCCACAATCACATGTGACGCGGTCACGTCTTGTAGGTTACCTGACACTGGGTCTGACCTTTGCCATGTTGATCGGGACGGTAGGGTTGATCGCCTCTGGCGAGGTCAAAGTGATCGGGTTTCCTGCATCGGAGGGCAATACTATAGAGGCGCGATTGACGTTGACCTCGGGCATACCGCAGTCACGCACGAAGGAGACGGTGGAACAATTGTAGCATGCGCTGCAGGAGGTGAACGAGACGTATAGCCCCAAAACGACCACCGGGGATGACCTTGTTGAACGGGTCTTGGTGCGCTATGCGGTCAATGCTGATGTGCTAGGCAACGGGCCTCATACGGCGACGATCACAGTCGATTTACAAATTGCAGAACAACGCCGCGTGACAGCGGATGATGTGTTGCTGGCGTGGCAAACGACAACCGGCTCTTTGACCGATGTAACCCAATTGAATTTCACTCAAACAAACCTTGGCCCCGGCGGCCATGATCTGTATGTAACGGTGTTCTCGCGGGATCTGGACCAGCTCGAAGCGGCTACTGAAATGTTGCTGGGGAAACTCATCGTGCGTGATGATGTGACAGATGCCTATCAGGATTTCTCGGGTGGGCAGACGGAAGTCACGCTCAGCTTGAACGCCTTTGGCACATCCGTGGGCCTCACGCCGCAGCAACTGTCCTTACAGCTACGTGCCGCGTTTTCAGGCAGTGACACGGACTACTTTATGGAAGGGTTAACCGATCTGCGTGTGCAAGTGGAGTTGAGTAACAGCATTGATAGCCTGTCCGATTTGGAGGCTTTTCCGATCACGCTGGCCAGTGGTGGACAAGTCGCTCTGAACAGCGTGGCGAATTTTGATGCGTCTCAAGGCTAGCCGTTCGTACACCGCGCCGCTAACGGCAGTTGAGAGCCCAAAATGACTGATTCAGCAACATGTGCCAACGACCGCTTTGGCTTAACCGTCAGCTTTGGTTCCACGGTTGTTCGACACAACTAACCACCACGCGAGAAGCGGAAAGCCAAATAGTTCCAGCACAAGCGACGGGGCAATTGCCGCGCTGAAGATAACACCGCTATCCACGCCACTCAGCCGGAATAGACCGGCTATTGCGATCATCGCAGATAGAATGATCAATGTTGGGCGGAACGTACGCATCGCAAACCCGCCGATTACGAAGGTTGCGCCGACACCAAACCAGATTCCGCCAATGAATCTTATGTGGCTATCTTGGACGTGGAATGTTGCAACATCTGTGATTGAGATAAATTCGCGTGTCGTTTGCCAGCCGAGTGTTTTGATCCCACCTAGACCAATGTTCAGCCCGAGAAAGATGATTGCTGCGCCGACAATCGTGACAACCAGATTCAATAGGTTTATCTTTTTCATTTCCATGTTCCTTTTGGGGTCTCAGTTGGGTAGTTTTTTAATTGGTACGCGTGCTATATTAATGCCACCTTGACAGTGCAAGAATTATTTGTGACGCGTACTAAAATATTTTTGGAGAGACCAACCCATGGCTAAGACCGCAGGCAGGCCGCGCCGCAGCGAAAGCGATATTGTAGAGTTCCGATCAACGATCGCTAAGCATGCACTTGCGATCTACCGCGCAGAAGGTTTTGGAGCAGTTTCGATGCGCCGTCTTGCCAAGGAAGTTGGATGCGCTCCCATGACGATCTACGCACATTTTGAAGGCAAACAGGATATTCTAAGATATCTGTGGGCTGATGTTCTTGCCGACATGTCCGATGAAATTCAGGAAAAACTGAAACTGATCGTTGCACCGGTTGAACGTCTACGAACGGCTGCCCAGACATTTGTATCCTATTGGGTCGATCATCCTGATCATTTTCGACTGGTCTTCATGTCGAACGACGTAACGCGGTCGGACGTCAGCACATTTGTCATGGACGAAGAAACTTTGGCACACTTTAGGGTGTTTACGGATCTGGTGCAGGTCGTGCTTCAAGATTACAGCAACCAGAAAGCAAGCATCGACACACTCATATCGGGAATGATCGGCATCGCGCTTTGTCTCAATACGATCCGTGACTATCCTTGGGCGGATGCAACGATGATGACTGACAGATTGCTGACTAGCATTATCGGTCCGGCCAAATCCATCCCTTGAACTCAGCCACGGCGCAGTTCCTCTGCCAGAAAATCATAGACCCTGCGAATGCGACGACTTGTTGTGAGTTCCCGGTGTGAAACAAGCCAGATAGGGAAGACGAGCGGTTCAAGATCGGGGAGGACACGGCGTACAATTGGGTCCGCGTCCCCAATATGAGCGTCCAGAATGCCGATGGCTGCTCCTTGGCGTACAAGTTCCCACATGACCAGATAGCTTTCCGTCAGGAGCGGAAAGTTCGCCTTGGTCAGTCCAAGCCCAAGCGTATTGAGTCCTTTAATCATCATGCCACTGTGATCCATGTTTACGAATTCTGCGTGGCGCAGATCATTGGGTTTCGTTGGGTTGCCGATTTTCGCGATGTAGTCTGGCGTAGCATAGAGAACCGCATCGGCATCCCCGATTTTTTTGGCAATGAGATCAGGTTCAGTTGGCCGGAAGTTGCGGATCGCGATATCGGCCTCGCGGCGGCGCAGGTCGCTGGCGTGGTTGGCGACGACAATCTCAACCTGAATGTCAGGTTCCATGATCCGTAATCTTGCAATGATGGAGGGCAACAGCACAGCTGCATATGTCTCGCTGGCGGAGATGCAGATCGTTCCCTTTAATGCCTGTGACTGGCCAAGAGCCGTAATCGAAACGCGGCCTGCGGCGTCACCCATTGCACGAACATGTTCGAGAAGCTCCAGACCGCTAGGCGTAAGCGTCAGGCCGCGACCGGCACGTTCAAACAAAACGATGCCAAGTTCCTGTTCCAACCCATCAACCTGACGGCCCAGCGTTGGCTGAGCCATGCCCAATGCACGGGCTGCTGCGGACAGTGACCCTTCCTCCGCCGTGACTAAGAAAGCCCGCGCCTTGTTCCAATCAAATTTTACCGATCGCCAATCCATGCATATATGCATATCAAAATACAGAATTTGGTCAATTCGTATCATCAAGCCAATGCTCTAGACCGTAAGTGACATCACACTGACAACAGCTAGAACCCCATTGATAGGAACGAATATGACCACTCTCATCGTCGGAGCAAGCGGAGCAACAGGACGTTTGCTTGTAGAAGAATTACTAAATCGCGGCCAAGCAGTAAAAATCGTTGTTCGATCACTTGATGGCTTGCCTGGAGCAGTAAAGAACCACACCAATTTGTCTATCATTCAAGCGAGCATTCTGGACTTGAGCAATGCCGACATGGCCACGCATGTTCGAGGATGTCACGCAGTGGTGTCTTGTTTGGGGCACAACCTAACCTTCCGGGGATTACTTGGAGGGCCTCGTAGGCTTGTCACTGATGCGACCCGTCGTTTGTGCGACGCCATTCGGACAAACGAACCAGTCGAGCCCGTCAAGTTCGTGCTTATGAACACAACCGGAAACCGCAATCGCGATCTTGATGAGCGCATTTCGTTTGGCCAGAAATGCGTCATCGGCCTGCTGCGTGTATTGTTGCCCCCCCACGTGGACAACGAAAAAGCCGCCGAATACTTGCGCGCGAACGTTGGTCAGAATGATCCACAAATCGAATGGGCCGCGGTCCGCCCTGACGGATTAACCGATGAATCTGAAGTGACGGACTACAAAATCCACAAGTCACCGACCCGCAGCGCAATATTTAATGCCGGAACAACCAGCCGCATCAACGTCGCACATTTCATGGCCAAGCTGATAAATACCGATGCCACTTGGAACACGTGGCAGGGCAAGATGCCAGTAATCTACAACTCGGCGTCATTCTGAATCGGGAACTCATGCATTGATAGATGCGCGGCCGCATTAGTTTTTGGGCTTATCGATACCTGAATCAATGCTCGTAACTGCGTCCAATACATTTGCCCAATTGGGGGCAAAGGCATTGTCCAAATCTTGCAAGTTCAGGCGGGTTGCAGCGAAAGTAGGTAATCCAGAACGCTGTCATGCGTGCAACACGCAGCGAATGCTACTGAAGAGCCCAATCTGACTGATGCTGCGCGCTCTATGGATGTCCGCTAACGAAGGGAGGTCGGCAGCCTTCTCCAATCACTTGGATTTTGAAAGGGGTTTGTGACACCTTCAAAAAGTGTGGTTTGAGGGTGTTCTAAAAAGGGGGGAAGCTCTAATTGGCGACCTGGTGGAGCGTCACCCTAAGCCTTTTTGACCTTCAAAAGGCCACTTGTCGGCACCGCTTTGCCTTCGACTGATCACAAGCTCGAATTATTTGGATGGACCGACAACACGCCGCCTAAATTTGTCCAAATTTGGCGCATAACTCTTATCTTAGATAGCAAAACGAGGGGCTCCTATGCATAAAATGTTCAAAGAGTTCGGTGGCGGCCTTTTGGCCACTGGCCTCCTGATGGCAGGCGTTGCAGGGTGGATGCCGGGTATGAGCCAAGTCACAGAGCTCATTCCTCAAACCATCATCTTTAAATTTTCCGGGGGAGTGGCAGCTACCGGTATTTTATTATTGTTGATTGGAAAAACGTTAGAAGGCCGTAAGGTTAGAGCCGCCGCCCCTCAAGACGAGGGCATCAATGTTGCCATTGGAGGTGCAAGCACAACCGAGGAAATGTCGGTGGCTCCCGAAAGGCCAGACCTAAACCGCAAAGCAATACCAATGCGCAAGACACAGCGCCGTGTCTGCCTTAAACCCGTCTGGCCGCAGCGCAAGACACAGCATTGGGTCGGCGGCCTCCCAAGTTTGCCCGCTGATACGCCGTGGCCCGAAATCAACAATAAACCTGCGACTTTTATCGCGCAGATTGCGTTATCCGAAATGCCGGACACCCTGTGGCAAGGCATCGGCCCACGCACCGGTTGGCTGGTGTTTTTCGGGGACAGTGAGACCGATTCTGACGCAAAAATCCTGCACGTTGACGGTAATATCGCACCGCGCAAACAGTCGGTGGGCGTGACGTATTACTGGGATAACAGCAGCTCGCTTGAAGGGCTGAAACATATGATTGGCACCGCAGCAGAAGTGCCGCCCAAGTGGTATGTCGAAATTGCGGATCAGGCCACGCTTGGCGCGGTCGAAGATATGACGAATGATGATGGTTGGCCCGAAAAATCCAAATACTGGAGCAAAGAGGGAGGTGACTGGATCTGGAATAAAAAGCGCCCACTGTCGTGGAGCGAAACGGTTCGAATGATCCACATGAAACCATATTGGAACGGCACAACTTGGGACACCGCTTTTGGAATCTTGGCTGCCCTCAGGGTCGCGTTAGAGGAAAATGAGTCGCAATTTGAATATGCAATCAAAGATGTTTCTGGTGAGAGGCAAAAGGCGGAAAAATCGCTCTCTGAATTGACCTTAGCAGTGTCGGGAAGTGGTGAAGAAGCCCAAAACGGGCAGCTAGAGATCAAGGAAGCGCGCAAAGCTCTGGAACGGATAAGAGCACGTGACCAAAAAGCCAAAGCTGGACGACAGATCGTGATCCTCAGACTGAAGCAGATCGAGGATATGGTTGTTCAACTTCGCATCACGTCTCAGCAGGTCGCCTATACTCCAACCATCGGCGCGGACCTGCACGCCTATGTCGACAGCATCACAGCTGAGTTTAAATCAAACGAGACGTTTCTGGGGTTTGAGCGCGCTTTTGGAACGCTCATGGAACATTACGCCCGCACCGTCTACGCAAGTGACCCGTCCTCGCTTCCACCAGAATTGCATGCACTTTATGCTCCACTTTGGGAGCAGGAATGCGAGGATACGGCGATATTTCTTGGCACCAATATTGATATGGCAACCGGCACGTCTTGGCGGGCGCGACTTCTTGACATGCCTTCCAACCCGCTTACCGGAATTATGATTGGCGACTTGTCCCGATATTATGCCGACATGCCAGCAGAAGACTTGAACGCAGGTGACTTCACAACCGCGTATGGCTCCAATACCCATGGACAATATTAATGCACCTCGGGTGATGCGAACCAAAAGGCTCCGAATGAGCGATTTGGCTGCGGCTTCCAATTGAGCGGCTTAACGATACGTGCCAGCAAGGGCTTTTTGGCAACATTCAAATGAGGGCTGGCAAAAACCCTACCTTCTGGAAGCGGTCATCGGCCCGAATGTCGTTAAGGTCGGCTTCGTCCGCTTAGCAGACCTAGATACCTCAATAATGCGGCAGCAACGCATCAATGTCTGCTTCGGGGAAGCTGCGCTGCAGCGTGTTGGACCAACGCGAACGGTAATATTGGGCCGTTCGCGCGACTTTGCAAAGTACATTAACGTCGGCCCCTTCATTATGCGGTGAATGGACACAAACCTTCACAAGGCTGTCTGGTGAATAACGTAGGACAGTTAAGCCTCAGCGCGATTTTTCCAAACTTCCCATCCGATTGTGGCCCTTGCGCCAACCTCAACCAACGGACGCGGTGGTAACTGAGTGGGCGTGCCAAGAGCCTCCAAGTCTTTGACCAGCGGGTTCACGACACCACAGGCTTTGTCGGCAACCAGCATGCCGCTGATTGTGCCCTTTGTTACGCCGATCCCATTTTGGCAGGCCGCAATCCAAATATTGGGGCTTACTTCGCCAAACGCTGGCGCGCCGTTGCGCGACATGCAGACGTATCCAACCCATGAACTCTCAAAAGCAACGTCCCTTAATTTGGGAAAGCGGGCATCCATCAGAGCCTTGTGGTTGCGCCCGATGGCATCCGTTCTTTGTGACTTGAAATTCTGCCCCATCGCAATCTTGATGTCCTGCCGGATCAATATGCGACGGTCATTCGTATAGCGCATTGTTATGCCGCCAAACCCGTTTGCAGGCGTCAGGCCCCATGGCTTGTCAACACCAAATTCCGCTTGTTCGTCAGGCGTCAATGGGCGGGTCAAACTGGCACAAAGGGCCAGATGGACAAAGGTATTCTTGCCATAGCCGAATTGGTCGCTGAAACCGTTTGCGGCTAATATCATACGCGGGGCACTGATTGATCCACCCTGCGTGGTTGCGCGCACACCTTTCGAATAATCCATCGCTGTCACGGGAGAATTCTCAAAGATCGAAACATTTTCGGGCAGCGTATCCGCCAGCCCACGCGTCAGTGCTGCAGGGTTCATCAACACACATCCGGGTGTATAGAGCGCACGGTGAAAATGCGCCGTCCCCAACTTGGTTGTAAGGGCGTCCTTCTCAACCCACTCAAAAGGTTCGTTTAAAGCCGTTAATTCTGCCGCATAGGGCTCAAGCATGGCTTTCGATCCTGCAGGTGTTACAGCCGCATGGTATTTTCCGTCCCGTGACCAATCGCACTGAATATCAAAGTCGCGGACATTCTTTTCCAGCGCTGCCGTCGCGGCCCGCGCAAGGCGCAAGTAGCGATGAGACCCTTCCAATTGATCAAGATTAGAAGATGTCGTATGCGGTAAATCGATTATGAAGCCCGAATTGCGTCCCGAGGCGTTCTCGCCACAGACGCCTGCCTCGACCAATGCGATGCTGTCGTTTGGGCGATTGTGCGCCAACTGCCGCGCCGCCGCCAAACCAGCGTAACCCCCGCCGATGACAAGCCAATCCGCTTTGATGTTCTGCGCTAAGGCTGCGTGCGGTGTGCGCTGCGGCAGGATTGTGCTCCAAGCGTTCGTATGGTCATTCCGTGGCAATCGAGAGATGTTCAACTTCATCCCTTCACGTCCTCCGCCCAATCAGCAGGTTGGATTGCGTAGAATATCAACGCCTCTTCGGCCTCATAGGTGACGCGCGTGCCAGCAGGCAGCCAGATTGTGTCCTTTGGGCCAGCCTTCAAGGTCTCCGTCTCCGTTATTGCGGTGACGTCCCCCTCTAGAACAAGAATAATCTCGTCATAATGTACCGTCCATTCGAAGGATGCGTTGGTCAGGCGACCAAATCCCGCGCCCAGCTTGCTGCCATCATCGGTGCCACACAAAGGGGCGGCTTGGGCTTGATCGCCATGTTCAAAGCGAGGTTGGAAAGTTGAGTTGGCCCATTCCATGACCCTTGGCTGCGACATCTTCATTGTGACCCTCCTAGGCTGAACAAGGCAAACCATACAATATTGACCATTACCAAACAACCTTGTATGGAGGTGAAATGAATACATTAGAAATCCACACCGAAATCGCCCCAAAGCCGCGATTGGGCCGCGCAGACTGGTTGCGTGCCGCGATGCACTGCTTGATGGACGAGGGCATCGATGCTGTTCAGATCACCCGGCTGGCCACATCCATCGGCGCAAGCAGGGGCAGCTTCTATTGGCACTTCAAATCACGACAAGAATTATTGGACGGTTTGCTGGATGAATGGTTCGCCGTGAACGGTAAGCGCCTCGCACTGGTACTAGAACATGCGGACAGTCTAGATCGCGGCGTGCTGTCGTTCTTTGCCGTCTGGACCAATCCGGACAATTTCAACTCTCCGTTGGAGCAGGCTGTGCGTGACTGGGCGCGCCTTGATGGGCAGGTGCTTGAAGTCGTGCGTGAAGAAGATGCAAACCGGATCGCAATTATTGCGGCTCTATTTCAACGTTTCGAATATCCCTCTCAAGAAGCCCTAGTGCGCGCACGTGTGCTCTATTTTGCGCAAGTAGGATATTTTGCCATGAACCCAAAAGAGGCCATGGAAGAACGCATGTCGATGTTGGACGATTACTTTTTTGCCTTTACTGGCAAGGTTCTCGACCCAACGGTTGGATCATCGTTTAGCCGCGATTGGAACGCCTTCAGTAAAATCAACTCAACCGAAGGGGATTCAGATGCTCCGTGAAAACAAACCACGCCGTTCAGGTGGCCGCCGCCGCGCGCAATCAGATGCGGCCAAGCCTGTGCGCGCAACGGATTATGTAAGCCTGCGCCATCCGTTTCAGCCTCAGGCCGTGTTTTCGGACGACGAGATCGCAAACATCCACAACACCGCCCTGCGGGTGATCGAAGAACTGGGCATCAAGGTTTTGCTGCCCGAGGCCCGAAACATCTTCCAGACGGCAGGCGCGCGCGTTGAGGATGAAATGGTGTTCATAGGACGCGATATCGTCACCGCTGCTTTGCAAACTGCGCCTGCGTCCATTCGCTTGCGCGCCGCGAACCCCAAGCGCGCACTAACATATGAGAACGGCGCGATGTTGTTCATGGCGGGTGCGGGTTGCCCGAACGCGACCGACCTCACTCGGGGTCGCAGGCCAGGTGATCTGGAGGCCTACGTTGAGACATTGAAGTTGGCCCAGACCTATGACGTGATACATATGCTTGGCCCCTGTGTTGAGCCTCAAGACGTCCCAATTCAGTTTCGCCATTACGAGATGATGCGGGCGCAATTGACCCATTGCGACAAGCCGATGTTTGTCTACGCCCGAGGATCGGAGCAGGTGAACGACAGTTTCGAGATGATCCGCTTGGCGCTGAACCTGTCTGACGATGATTTTACCGACGGGGTTTGGGGCACGACGGTTATCAACTCGAATTCACCGCGTATGCTGGATATTCCAATGGCTCAAGGATTGATCGACTTTGCCCGCGCAGGCCAGATGACCATTATCACACCGTTCTGCTTGGCGGGCGCAATGGCCCCGATCACCGTAGCCGGAGCGCTGACATTGCAGCACGCCGAAGCCCTTACAGGCATCACATTGGCCCAACTGACCCGCGCAGGTGCACCAATCAGCTACGGCGGGTTCAGTTCGAACGTGGATATGAAATCAGGTTCTCCGGCGTTTGGAACGCCTGAGCATGTGAAAATGCAGATTGGTGCTGGCCAATTGGCGCGCCACATCGGCTTGCCTTGGCGTTCTGCGACGGGGGCTGCATCAAACGCTGCTGATATGCAGGCCGCAAATGAGACGAACATGGCAATTTGGGGCGGGGCGATGGCCAATGCCACGCTAACGGTCCACGCAGCGGGCTGGTTAGAGGGAGGATTGAGTTTCGGTTATGAGAAATTCATCAACGATGTCGAAGCCCTTCAAACCATGGCTGAACTGTGTGCGAAACCTGTAGGCAACGATGCCGAGATTGGGTTTGACGCCTTGGCCGAGGTTGATCCGGGCGGCCATTTCTTTGCCACACAGCATACGATGGAACGGTATCAGTCAGCGTTTTACGCGCCTCTTGTTTCGGATCTGACGAACTTTGGTGCCTGGACGGAAGCGGGCGCTAAAACGTCTACGCAGCGCGCGACTGACATTTGGACCCAGAACCTTGCCGACTTCAAAGACCCTGAACACGGGACTTCGGCAGCCAGTAACATCGCGGCGTTTGTTGAGGCCCGTAAAAAACAAGGCGGAGCCTTCCCGCAGGAATAATGAGATGCGCCTGACACTTATTGACACCCTATCAACGATCTTTTTCTTCACCATTCTGGCCGCAGTAACAGAACTTTATGTCGCGGAAATGGAACCAGCAGAAGTCTTGAAGACACGGGCGGTCATGATCCCGATGATGATCTTCACGGGACGGCCGTACAGTGCTTGGTGTGATTGGTTTTTCGCGACAACCAAGCCGACTGTCTCTTGGAGCAAGTCCATCATCGATTGTGTGGCGTTCCTGACGTTTCAATTGCCAGTGTATGGGCTGACACTATGGATCGTCGGGGCGGACGTGACCGAGATCGGCACGTTGCTTGCCTCAACCGCGTTGCTGATGTTGATCATCAGTCGACCCTTCGGTTTATTTCTTCAAGCCATGCGCAGACTGGCTGGCGTCGACTTAGAATAGCGCATCGGCAGCCACGAAATCGCACCAAGCCTGCCATTCGCGCAAATGCAGGTATTCACCCTTTGGCCCAAAAAGCCGCCTCTCGCTATCCTATTTTGGGTTTATCTCGTGTGCAATGCAGCGAATGTCCGGAAAGAGCACAAACCTACTCGGTCTTTGCCTTTGCAAAGAGCTTCAAAAAGTAGTCGCCCACACCTTGTCGATTTGCGTTGAGCATCACCTTTTCGACGATTTCTTCTTCTGCCCTGCCGGCCTTTATCATGCTCGGTACGTTGTGAACGACATCCGCAAAGACACGTGCCTTTTTAAAGTTTTCTGTAGCCCTGATTTCGATCAATGCGATGTGCAGAACGTATAAAACTGCAGAGTAGCCGTTCATCAAAATTCTTCCATTCTAACGATTGTCATCCGCTTCGACTTTGTCGACTGTAGGTAACTAAGTAAATAGCGCCAAGCCCAAGAGAAATCGCCTCCCGCTCAATAAGGCTCAAAGCAAATCGCGATGGCCTGTGATCAGGTGGTCATATCCCACCAACCTGTGCCAAATGCGGGAAGATTGAAGGCGGCGCACGATTGAAGTGTCGCCCGATCGGGTTCATAGACACGCCGCGCTGCCAGTAGTCCCACATCTCTGGCTTCCGCTTGGCCGTATAAAACGTTCGAGTCCTGTACTTCTATTTAAACACTCCATCTTTCTCAAAAAGATTAAAGTGTTGCGCGACCCATTGAAACCGCCAGACGAAGCAGTCAATTCTTACGCAATTAGCCTTTAGAAAAGATATCACGCTGTTGGGCGATATTTTTTCTCAATATATTTTTGCTTTTCTGATCGATGTCGGCACCGTTAATGACCTGCATTGCTTGCAGCATTGCGGTTGACCAACTCTGATTTTTTTTGTCAGGAATCTTGAGTGCTTCAAGACATACTTGCTTTATCCCACAATCAGCCAGTATCTGCTCGCCCGGGAACAAGCCGTGATCTTCCATTTTGTGAACGCGAATGTCCTTATCGGGATGCGCCGATTGTAGCGCCCTAATATGGGCCTCTAAGTTAAAATCTTCTGTGAAAGAGCTCTTAAACTTTTCGAAGTCGCTTGCGTAACCCGTCTGTTTCACGGCTTGATTGTATAGGCTCCTGATCCAATCTGCATTGTCGCGCACTACGATGTGAAAGACTGTTTTCTCGGGTGCAAATACAGCGGTCAATGCATCAAGTGCTGCTGGAAGTGCAGGTAGCACGCCGTCATGATCTTTGAACTGCCCGGGATGAGGGCCGCAAAGACCCTCATCGGTGACCAGAACGGGAAGCGTATCCGGCACATCTGAAAGGCATGTCCCAAACGCTGTTTCCAGATTTCTTTTCAGAATTTCTATGTCTATACCCGATTTGTAGGAATTTCGCATATAGGCATGGGCCTTGAGTAACCCCTGCCGCTGGGTGCCAGAACACATCCTGTTGATGACTAACATTTCCCGCGACAATATCTCAGCATTCAATTGAAGTGTGTTTTGAAAGGTTGTCGACCCCGTTTTAGGCAGGCCCATATGAATATGGAAGATAGCCATCTCCGTCTCCTGACTGCCAAGAACGGCATTTAATCTGGTGTCTTCTTTTGCGTGCAAATTAGCGGCATAAGATGGGATAATCCATAAAGAAAGGGATGCTCAGTTGTTTTCGCCGGAATGCTCTGGGCCGGGTGAGGTGGGTTAAGTCTTTCGTTACATACTGCGTTGAGTAGGCCGTTCATTCCGTACTATCGGCACGCTAAGGCTCAGGATCTGGATGTCCGCTGAAGACACGCTGCTTCGCCAATGAACCTCAACGTAAAGTGACAAGATCGATCTACGAAACATCCCGAGATGTTGCTCGCGCGTTGGCGTAAATCCAGCAATACAACGTCTAATGCAGATTGTGGGAAAAGATTGAAATGTCCTTTGTTCACCGCAAACCCATTTATGGCTTATGGCGGCTCAGGCTGAGCGGCCATCAGGCATATCTAGTTTATCCTCGCCGAAACCGCCCAGAAGAACCTCAAAAGCTAGCAAAATTGGCTCCACAAGGCAGTCCAATCACAAAAGCAGCGTAAGAAAGCTGCTCAAACAGGATTAACATTAGCAACCACAGAGACAAACGCGGGTTTTTCAACAAAATATGTTGGGAGCTGTCGTTCGTTGCGGATTGCACTGAGGTCTGTTGCTTTCCGAGACAAAAACCCATCGATAAGTCGTTGGCGTTGGTTCGTGCGGTCTACGGGCCTACAGTCAGCCAAATTTAGGTAACGAAATTCTGTCGGCCAGTGAAAAAGTCGCGGATAAAGAGGATTTTTTGCTCCATTCTTTTCCGACGATTAATTTCGGGTTCGCGACGATTTGTAGAGCAGTAGAAACACGAAGACTGATCCAATAGACGTTGTGACGATCCCAACAGGTAGTTCCTGTGGCGCTAGTAATAGCCTACTGATGATATCCGATCCGGTTAGTAATGCCGCCCCAACTAAGGCGGCGGTTGGAATTAGGTGACGATGCAGTGGGCCCGCAATCCCACGTGCGATGTGGGGGACCATCAAGCCAACAAACCCAATCACACCAGCAACCGAGACAAAGACAGCAGTGGCCAAAGCGGCAGTGAAGAACATTGAAAACCGCAAACCTTGAACCGGTACCCCGAGTGTTGCGGCTGTTAGGTCGCCAGTGAGTAAGGCGTCCAGCCAACGACTACGGTAACGTGAATAACAAAGGATGAGAACCAAGCCTGCACAGACCAATGGCATGGTTTCCCATCTGGCAAGGCCAAGGCCGCCAAGCATCCAGAAAATGACTGAATGGGCCGCTCTGCTGTCTCCGGCGAAGATCAGATAGTTCGTGATCGCTGCAAATAGGAAAGAAACAGCAAGCCCTGCAAGGATTAGCTTCTCAGGAGCACTTGTACGCAGCACGTGGACCAGCCCCAAGACGATGGCCGCAGCAATCAATCCGCCAGAAAATGCAGCCAAAGGAAGCGTCCAAAAACCGAAAACATCTCCGGTTACGGTAATCACAAAGACCGCTCCGGCAGCAGCACCAGATGACAGCCCAAACAGAAACGGGTCTGCCAGATCATTGCGGGTGGTGGTTTGTAGAACAACGCCAACAATTCCAAGACCCGCTCCGATGAGGGCTGCAAAGAGCGCGCGCGGCAAACGTAGATCAAAGATGATACGGTGCAGTGGCGACATTTCGCCCTCCGCCAATCCGATGCCAAGCAGAAC
>ERZ1027208.550-NODE-550-length-14367-cov-17.202278_pt1 | contig 14367 bp, 12 predicted proteins | sample MGYA00520867_ERZ1027208 | MGnify/ENA primary metagenome ERZ1027208 (study PRJEB33311, sample SAMEA4378413) | marine metagenome | biome: Marine biome; feature: Fjord; material: Water | collected 2014-07-20T08:00:00Z/2014-07-... | depth 75 m ...
GCCTTTTAGTATTGAAAGCAAAACAATTTATTGAAAATCAACCTCTTAATCGTCTCACACGAATTGAGCGGCCCTTCATTTTACCTTCACTTATTTTCTTCAACGCGATTTTAGCCGCTTCATGATGCACGGCAACATACGCCCAGTTATCATACATGTTGATTTTTCCAACTTCAGAACCAGAGATTCCATTATCTCCGGTTAGTGCGCCTAAGATATCTCCCGGACGAATCTTTTGTTTCTTTCCGCCGTCTAATTGCAGCGTAACCATATTGGCATAATACACAGGCTCATCCAGCGTATTCATGCTAGGTAGCTCATCCGCTTTAATCTTAATGTTTAGATATTCTTCAAGAATACCTACATTATACGTTTCTTTTTCAATGAAAAGTGTAAACGCCAAACCATTACTACCCGCTCGGCCTGTACGTCCAATTCTATGCACATGAATTTCTGGATCGCGTGCCATTTGATAATTGATTACCGCATCTAGATTGTCGATATCCAGTCCGCGCGATGCCACATCAGTGGCCACTAGAACCGATGCACTTTTGTTAGAGAAACGAACAAGGGTTTGATCTCGGTCACGCTGCTCTAGATCACCGTGCAACGCCACAACACTAAAACCCTCTGCATGCAGTTCGTTACAAACTTCTTGGCATTCACGTTTAGTCGCACAAAACACCACGGCGCTTTCTGGGCGATGCTTAAGTAATAACAATCTAACAGCCAGCAAACGCTCACTGTTATCTCTCACTTTAAAGAATTGCTGCTTGATGCTGCTGTCATCATGTTTAGATTCTACTTCAACACGAATGGGTGATTTCATTATGCGCCGAGAAATCGCTTCAATTTTTTCAGGGAAGGTGGCGCTGAATAATAATGTCTGACGGCTTGAGGGAATGTCAGCAATGATATTATCTAATGATTCTTGAAAGCCCATTTCCAACATGCGATCGGCTTCATCCAATACAAGGGTACTTACACGATCTAATTCAAGCGTGCCTTTACGAACATGCTCTTCTATACGTCCAGGTGTACCAACAATAATATGGGCACCGTGTTCAAGTGAACCTATCTGAGGTCCAAATGGCATGCCGCCACATAAAGTCAGTACTTTAATGTTATGTATGGTACGGGCTAGTTTACGAATTTCTTTGGCTACTTGATCAGCCAGTTCACGAGTAGGACACAAGACGATGGATTGAACGTAATAACGTTTTACATCAAGTGCCTGTAATAGACCTAAACCGAAGGCGGCTGTTTTACCAGACCCTGTTTTCCCCTGTGCGATTACGTCTTTTCCCTTAAGTATCTCGGGTAAGCTCTGGGCTTGAATTTCGGTCATTGATGCATATTCTAACGATTCTAGATTCGTCAGAAGATCTGCATGTAATGGTAGGGTTGAAAATTTAATTGCGCTCAAGACGAATGCCTATGAAATAGAGTGTTACGAATAGATATGTATGTGCACATCATACCAGATTTGATGATCAACAAGGTACGCTCATTTGGCTTTACTGCCTTTACCTAAGTAGGCTAACAACTTAGCTTTCAACTCAGATATGTTGATAGGCTTGCTTAAATAGGCGTCCATGCCCGAATCCAGACACTTCTCTTTGTCTCCTGCCATGGCATTTGCTGTAACTGCAATTATTGGAATCGCTTGATATGCCTGTCCTGCCTCGCCAGATCGGATTGCGCGAGTGGCAGAATAACCATCCATTATAGGCATTTGGCAATCCATTAAGATTAGGTCAATATCGTGCGATTCAATCAACATCTCAATCGCTTGCTGACCGTTTTCGGCAACGATAAAACGCTGATTCAACCCTTCGAGTAGATCCATAGCCACCATTTGGTTAATCGCATTATCTTCTACCAGTAAAATTTTGCCTGCAGGTAAGCCTACATCTGCCGCGTCTGGTTTTTCTTCTGCAGAAGAAATGACCTCTAATGAACCCTGTTCTTTAACTGCGCTCTGAAGCTCAACTGAAAAAGAAAATTTGGCCCCTTGCCCTTCAGGAGAGTCCAACCAGATACTCCCTCCCATTTCTTCGCATACACTTTTCACAATTGACAACCCTAAACCTGACCCTCCAAATTTTCGAGAGGCGGATGCATCTGCCTGGGTAAATGCGCCAAAGAGTTTGCCTGCATCTTCTTCTGATATGCCAATACCTGTATCTTTGATACAGCCAAATAAAGTCACTGTATTGCCTGCGTGTTCAACCCTGAAGTCAGCATCTACAACACCTTCCGATGTGAATTTAATGGCATTATTAGTCAGATTATTGATGATTTGCCCTAATCTTATTCGATCACCAATGACCAATAGATTTTGATCAATTTTTTGAATCAAGCTTAAGGATAAGCCTTTCGATTCAGCTTCTATTTTGTGAACGCCAACAACTGAATGTATTTCTTCTGATAAATTAAACGTGTTTTTTTCTAAGGTCAGATTGCCGGATTCTATTTTTGAAATATCCAATATATCGTTAATCAAAAGCAATAGATTGTCTGCACTTTTTTTGGCAATTTTTACATTCTTATTATCGCGTTCATTTAGATTAGAGCCATCTAAAATATTCAACATGCCAAGCACACCATTCATTGGCGTGCGAATTTCATGACTCATTGTCGCTAAAAAGTCAGATTTAACTCTTAAAGCTTTTTCTGCCTTTGACTTTTGCTGCAGCAGCTCTGATGTTCTTAATTCCACCTTATCCTCAAGAGACTTATTAAGAGATACAATTTCTTCTTGATGCCCTTCTAACTTGTTTATTAATTGTGAAAAACTTGTTTCTAGGTCATATAGCTCGAAGTCACCTTGTTTAAACTGATCAAATGACTCTTTTGACAAATCATTTAATTTAATCTTTTTAATTTTATCGGTGAATTTTTGCAGTGGCTTAAATACAATTTTTTTACCAAACCAATAGATAATAAACCATAATGCGATGCTTTTAATAAGCGCATTAATAATCAAAAATATAAACCCCAGTTGTACACGATCAAAAACAACATCAAACGAACTATATAAGTATGCTGTACCTAATTTTTGTACCTGATCGTCATATTTGAATTCAATGGTAAATTGATGGGTAAACAATTGATATTCTGTGGTTTCAATTCCTTGCATGGTACCGTTTTCTAAATGTATGAATTTACCCGCCTCTTTTTCAACATCTCCAATGCCTATGAATTCTTCTAACCCATTCCCATTTTGAATGATTTTAACGCCCTTTATGATGGGAACCTCTTGCATAGCGGTCAAAATTGTTTGGATTCTATCCCCATCAAAGTCCCACATGGCTTGAGCAAGAACAGGACTGAATATTTTTTCATACGACTTTAATTCCAACCGAATAGAGTCTTTAGTGTGTTGATATTCTTGAACGATATGCAGCGCAGTAACGGCCATTGCAATGATGCAATAGAATATGAATACAGTATGAATTAACCGCTTTGCAATAGAGTCTTTAATCATGATTGCAGTTTGTTACCATCCACGATTGCCAAGTCTTCGTATTATTCTTAATCCATTTATCAGCTGCCGCTTCATGGCTTAAGCCATCCACGTCTACTAAAGCTGACATGTTTGATATTTGCTGATTATTCAGATTAATGTTTCTGATTAGCCGTGTGGCACAGGGCCACATTTCATCCACTCCCGACCATCCCGCTTTTTTTAGCCAACCCCCTTTTGGATTGCCGCAGTCATGAATAAAGTTCGGGTTAATCCCCCATTTAGGATTTTTCTCACACTCATGTTCATAATTAGGAAACTCAATAAATTTACCATCGAAGCGCGACTCAACCCAATTTGGGGTCCAGTTGAATAACACTATGGGGCGTTTTGTTGAGTAGGCTATTTTCAGTTTTTCCCATAGGTCATCCCCATTAGAAACCACCTCGACTTTGAAATTTAAATCCAACGCTCTTATGCGCGCTTCATCGGGCTTTTCCCAGGGTCCAGCAATATAGACACCTTTACCCTCTCCCGTTTTAGAAAAAATACTCGAACATGCTTTAAGGGCTTTCCAATCAGGTAGGCCGGGGCATAACGCCTCCACATAAGATGGGTACCACCACTCCTCTCGAGTTTTGGCATTATGAAATCCTAAGTCCAGAATGCGCTTTGCCTTCACAAGGCGATTGAATTTCGCACTCATGGTCCCTTCCCACACTTCCATTTGAAAGTGAGCGGCTCCATGGCTCAGGGCACCCCATTGATCGGTCACGCTACTTTCGGTCAGCTCCACATCCAATCCCTGCCTTTCTAGTAGCTTGGCTGTGACATGGCTAAGAACAACCTGACTGGTCCAATTATTTACAATGAGTCGAATCGTATTTTCGGCAGTAGTTAGGGTAGAAAATATCAATAAAATCAACAGCGTAAGACGCTTCATCCATAAGCTCCAGATAAAGGATTATATTAAGTGTAGGTCAATATATTGAAGGCAGAATCGTTAATTTGGGTAACTAATTTGAACGCACCGATCATTCCCTATTCAGCGTCCCTGTGAGAATCTAAAGCGAACAATCAAACGAAGTAAAACCATGCCTGAATCCTACCTTCATATAACCGGCTCTGGCGATGCCATACACTTTTATCACGCTAATGGGTTTCCAGCAGGGGTCTATAAGCCTTTTTTAGATGCTCTAAATAAAGAGTTTGATGTATTCGCACTTCAAAGCAGGGCTACTCAATTAAACACACCAAAACCGGATCATAAGGATTGGAATATATACGCTGATGATTTAATTCGATTTCTTGAACAGCAAGGCAAGCCAATTATCGCCATTGGTCATAGCATGGGGGCAAGCAGTACCATTTTGGCCGCGGTTAAGCGTCCTGATTTATTCAAAGCGGTTGTTCTAATTGAACCAGCCATGGTGAACCTTTCTACATCTATGCTACTAAAATTAATGCCTAAGAAGGCTATACACAACACCAAGCTAGTTAAGGGCACAGCTAGCAAGCCGGACAGCTGGGGATCGAAAGAAGAGTACGGTAATTATATTAAAAAATTTAAAGGCTACCGCCAATTTTCAAAAGAGGCGTTTGACGCTTTCATGGATCACGGCATTCAACAAGTCAAAGATGATTACAGACTGGTTTTTCACAAAGAATGGGAAGCCTATAACTATACAAACCCACCTTATTTATTGAACGATTTAAAAAAACTGGATAAATTAAACATACCGACAGTGGCGATCCGCGGTAAGCCAAACCTGTTTTTTTCTGATCAATTGTGGAATAAATGGCAAGCCAAGCAACCCAATGCTATATATTTACAAAACACTCAATTCTCCCATTTATTTCCATTAGAGGGTCCTGATGCATGTATGGAATTGATACTTGAAGGCCTTAATAAACTGGGTGTAATTAACGATTAGTTTTTATAATCACCAAGGTTTCACATATGAAAAAGGTGAGCATAGCTCACCTTTTTCATATTACACACTATTAATAAAAACGTTACATATCGTCGATGGCGTCCTTAACCTTGCCTTTCATTTCTTCTGTTTTATTGTCTAAAAACTCTTTTCCTTGATCGATCAGGCCTGCATCATCTGCGCTTTCGTGTGCTTCTTCGATAATATCAGGATCACTTAAAGGGTTGTCATATAAGGCATTTCCTTTTCCAATATTTATACCAAACCACAAACCTATCGAAAAACTCACCAATATTGCAATTAACAATAACTTCATTTCACACTCCGTTTCATTCTTTCATTAACCCATATCCGTAAATTGCTCATTAACAAACCACTAAGGCAATACAACGGGTACAGGGTCTCTAAGTATAATTTCGTCATCCGTAATATGACTTCGGTAGGCCAATATTTCAACGCCTTTTTGTTTTGCCTCACGCAATAATTGGCCATACAGTTTATCAATGTGATCAGCCGGCCTTACTTCTTTAATGCCCGTATGATTCACACAAAAGAAGATCACACCTCGATGCCCTTCATCGACCATTAGCATTAATTCTCTTAAATGTTTACTTGCTCGATCACTGACACTATCCGGAAAAAAGCCAATGCCTTCATTGGCGTCACCATCGCTATCTACCACACCGTTTTTAGTGTTCTCTAAAAGCGTTGTGTTTTTCACTTCAACATAAATATTTTTTTCGCCACCGCTTAACAGAATATCTATGCGGCTTTTCTCACCACCATATCGAACTTCCATTTTAAGCTCATTGTAGTCTTGCAGCTCTATTACCGTTTTATTTTGAATGGCTTCGGCCACCAAATAATTAGGTTTTGAGGTGTTAATACAAGCTACATGTCCTGAAGGCGTTTCGACCAGTTCTAAGCTATGAGGGTATTTTCTTTTTTCATTTTTACTGTCCCAATACCAAGTGTCACCGCCTTCTACAAAACAGTTTTTCATGGAGCCCGTATTAGCACAATGTACTGTTAGCTCTTGATCGTTCCCAAGATCTAAGTCCACCATAAAGCGCTTATATCGCTTTATCCACTTTGCTTTTTGTAATGGAAAATCAAACTTCATAATATTTTGTATCTTAATTCGATGATGAATTCAAAAATTGTTGAATGCGTTCAATAGCATCTTGTAATACTGGTATATCGGCGGTGTAGGCAAAGCGTACAAAGTGATGCCCATGCTGCTCACCAAAATCAATACCGGGTGTAATCGCTACCCCAGTTTCTTGTAACAGGGTCTGACAAAATAGCATGCTGTCATTTGAATACCTGTGATTCAGCGCACTGATGTCAGCATAAATATAAAATGCCCCTTCAGGCCTTGCAGGAACGACAAAACCCAATCGCTCTATTTCTGGTAATAAATACTGCAACCGTTGTGAAAATTGCTCCCGACGTGCTTCTAACTCATGAATGCAATCATCATTAAATACTGCCAATGCTGCATGCTGTGCCGGTGTAGAAGGGGCCAAAAATAAGTTCTGCGCCAGCTTATCTAAATCTTTTATTGACCACTTAGGTGCAACCAGCCAACCTAGCCGCCAGCCCGTCATAGAAAAGTATTTTGAGAAACTATTAATAATAAAAACATTGTCGCCAAGATTAACCGCTGTATCTGCATTACAGCCATACGTTAGGCCGTGGTAAATCTCATCAACAATCAAATAGCCATTTTGATCATTTACTTCTTGGTGCAGCGCACATAACTGCTGTTTGCTCATGACAGCCCCTGTAGGGTTGGCTGGACTGGCCACTAGCGCACCAATGGTTGATTCATCCCAATGACTTTTTGCTAACGCAGCGGTTAAATGAAAACCCTCTTCAGACAAAGTAGGCACAAGATTGCCATGACCATTAATATTGGCTAAAAAGTGTCGATTACATGGGTAACCCGGATCAGATAGTAATAGGCTTTCACCAGGATCCACCAGCAAAGAAGTGATTAACTGTAATGCACCTGATGCGCCTGGTGTGATGATTATTTGATCAGGATCGACCTTTTGCTCATATCTGTCTAAATAAAACGCACTAACGGCTCGCTTTAGCTCGGGTAAGCCGGTTGCAGCCGTATAATGAGTTTCGCCCTGTTTTAGAGCCTCGATTCCGGCATCAATAACCGCTTTTGGACTAGAAAAATCAGGTTCGCCCACTTCTAAGTGAATAATGTCTCGACCTTCGGCCTGCATTTGTTTAGCCTTAGCTAATAAGTCCATGACATGAAAAGGCGCTATATTTTTTAGTCTTTTGGCCGATTTCATAGTGGCATCCGGTTATTTTTGGTTTATTGTCCGGATTTTAAGGCAAACGTCTTCATTTTTTGATATTAAATGTAGATTCGGGAAAAATTATCTGATAGTTTTTCGCCGAAATTTAAAATAGCCCACGAAGAAAGGGGCTAATCATGGAAACAAGTCTGATTTCGATCAGCGAACGTGAGGCAGGTATTAATGCCAACAGATGCTCAAAACGCTTTTGCTCTATCCAACTTTACTCCTTATAAAGAGAAGAAAGGCGAAGAATACATGGGTGATCCAATGAAGGATCACTTTAAGGCCATCCTTAACAACTGGAAACAGGAGTTAATGGAAGAAGCGGACCGAACTAAGGTTCACATGCAAACGGACGCTGAGAACTACGCAGATCCGAATGATCGCGCCAGCCAAGAAGAAGAGTTCAGCTTAGAGCTGCGTACTCGTGACCGTGAACGCAAGCTTATCAAGAAGATCGAAAAGACGCTTGAGTTCATCGAAAATGATGAATACGGTTTTTGTGAAACATGCGGTATTGAAATTGGCGTTCGTCGCTTAGAAGCACGCCCAACTGCTGACCTTTGCATTGACTGTAAAACACTGTCAGAAATGAAAGAAAAGCAAATAAAGGGATAAGTAACCTCCTTTATTAAATTAAGGCCCTTCGGGGCCTTTTTTGATTCTCGTGTTTCATCCTACTTGATGATCACCATGCCAACTGGCCCTTAATACGCTATGTCATATATTGGTCGTTTTGCTCCCACCCCAACCGGCCCTCTGCACTTTGGCTCACTTGTCGCAGCCCTAGCCAGTTACCTAGACGCTAAAGCCAATAATGGTCAATGGCTATTAAGAATCGAAGACCTTGATCCTCCAAGAGAAGATCCCACAGCAAGCACTCTTATTCCCAGTCAACTTGAAGCCCATGGCTTGATTTGGGATGGCGATGTCCAGTTTCAAAGTCATCATCACAAACAGTACGAAGACGTCTTACAAATACTGACAGATAAAAACCTGCTATTTCCATGTAACTGCTCTAGAAAAGACCTAGCCGATCAAAAGGGTCTGCATCATGGCATTTGTAACAGCACATACCAAAAACCTCACGCTCTTCGGTTTTTAGTGGAAAACAAAACCATCAAATTTATTGATTCTATTTACGGCCAATACCAACAAGCCCTAAGTAACATTGGAGACCAGGTACTAAAGCGCAAGGATCACTTATATGCATATCAGCTAGCTGTTTTGGTCGATGACTTTAACTCTAAAGTAACTAATGTCGTGAGAGGCGTCGACCTACTAGATAACACCCCTAGGCAGATCCATCTATTGCAACAACTGGGCTGGCCTGTGCCCACTTATTTACACATACCTTTAATCACTAACGAATCAGGTCAAAAGCTAAGCAAACAAAATCAAGCCAAGGCATTGGACTTAAACAACCCGGCTGCCAACTTACTCTCTGCGCTGGCCTTCCTTAATCAGGCTTTACCCGAGCCAACGAATCAAACATCCGTCAACCTGATTTTAGATTGGGCGATACAACACTGGCATCCAGCCTCTATCACCCCAAGTCATGCCGGTATCATCGATTAGAGATACAATGCCCTGTTCAATTATTTTTATGAGATAGGCCATTCGGGCCACCTAATCTCACAGCATTAACTTTACCTTGCCTGAAGTTGTTACCCCCAGTAACATCATGGCCAATTTCAACCAATATCAAAGCCAAAACAGGAGATATATGTATTTTCATCGCCTTATTTTGCTGTTTGTTTTCGGCGCCTTTTTATTCTCTCCCGTCATTATCGACTGGTGGCTTGCTACATCTGGCAGCTGGTATCGCCCCTTTGCGTTATGGTTAATTTTAATTGGCGTATCCGTTTGGTTGCAGCGCTGGCAGGAAGGAGATGAGCAATGACGTTTAGCTTAGGCGCCCTCATCAGTATCATCCTGATATACCTGTTCACCCTATTTTTTGCTGCCTATGCCGTTGAGCGAAACTGGATTCCACAGCGCTGGGTAAGACACCCAATTATTTATGTTCTTTCTTTAGGGGTTTATGCCAGTGCATGGGCTTTTTATGGCAGTGTTGGATTAGCTCAGCAATACGGCTATGGATATCTAACCTATTACATCGGCATCAGTGGGGCATTTGTTTTAGCCCCCATCTTACTTAAGCCCATCTTACGCATCACCAAAAGCTATCAGTTAACGTCTTTAGCTGATTTATTTGCATTTCGATTTCGCTCTCGCGCAGCGGGCACCTTTACGACTCTGGTCATGCTGGCTGCCGTGCTGCCACTTATTACCCTGCAAATTACAGCGGTTACCGATACCTTCCACCTTTTAAACAAAGAACTTGGACGAGTTGATATTGCCCTTGGATATTGTGGTGTAATGACCTTATTTGCCATTTTATTTGGTGCACGTCACGTTAGCCCGCGCGAAAAACATGAAAGCCTAGTATTTGCCATTGCATTTGAGTCAGTCGTCAAACTTATTGCCATTACGATTATTGGCTGCGTTGCCATGTTCAGTATTTTTGATGGCCCTGATGCCATGGATGTTTGGCTGCAAGCCAATCACTTTAAACTGACAAGCATGCAAGACCCTATTCAAGAAGGACCATGGCGCACCCTGTTATTGATCTTTTTTGCAGCGGCCATAGTCATGCCTCATATGTTTCATATGGCCTTCACCGAGAACTCCTCTACCCGAGCCCTTGGCATTGCCAGCTGGGGATTGCCTTTATTCTTATTGATCATGGCGATCATGGTGCCCCCTATTTTATGGGCGGGTGTTTATCTAGAAGCTGATACGCCCGCGGAATACTATGCCATTGGGATAGGACTTGAATTAGAAAGCCCCTGGCTTGCGGCAGTGGCATTTACCGGTGGGCTAGCTGCAGCATCGGGCATTGTCATTGTGACCACTCTGGCCATGGCGGCCATGTCACTTAACCATATTGTGCTTCCTGCTTTTCAGCCTAACCCTAATAAAGATATGTATGCCTGGTTATTGTGGGTACGACGCTGGTTAATCGCCGCCATTTTTATTGCCAGCTATGGGTTTTATCGCTTTTTTGCCCAAGACCGAGACTTAGCCGAACTAGGGATCATTGCCTTTGTGGCAACACTTCAGTTTTTACCCGGTATTTTGGGCGTGCTTTACTGGCCCAACGCAAACCGACAAGGCTTTTTATTCGGCTTAACTATGGGGGTCATCGTTTGGCTTTGGGCCTTGCTTCTGCCCATGATGGATTTTTCGGTCTTGTCATGGATAGCGCCATTACTTCCCACCACTGACCATGACAATTGGTACCTTGCTGCAACCGGTTCGGTTTTGCTTAACTTTGTGGTATTTGTGATTGTTTCGTTGATCAGCCCAACAAGGCCCTTGGAAGAAAGTGCTGCTGAAGCGTGTAGCATTGATACGTTAAGCGCCCCTCAACGAAAAGAACTAGAAGCCAATCATGCCAACGACTTTATGCTTGGGCTTGCTAAGCCTTTAGGCGACAAGGCCTCTAAGCGTGAAGTGACTCAAGCACTGAATGATCTAGGCCTAAGCGCCAATGAAAACCGCCCCTACCAATTACGTCGCTTACGAAGCCGCATAGAGGTCAATTTGTCGGGCTTGATGGGCCCCTCGGTTGCACACCGAATTGTGAATCAATATGTTAAATACAAGCACACTGATGAACTGCAAGTGAGTAACGATATCCACTTCATCGAAAAAGGCTTAGAAGCTTATCACTCCCGCTTAACTGGCTTAGCCGCTGAACTCGATAGCCTGCGTCGCTTTCATAGACAAACACTAGAGCGCCTTCCCATGGGGGCTTGTAGCCTAGGTGCCGACGGTGAAATTCTAATGTGGAACAGCGCACTGGCAGAACAAACCCAAATAACCGCTGATGAAGTGGTGGGCAGTAAAGTCACCAACCTAAAAGAGCCTTTAAAAAGCTTACTGGTTGATTTCATAGCCGATGGAAACTCCCACCTTCATAAAAAAACCATTGAAGTAAATGGACGCCCAAGATGGATCAATCTACACAAAGGGGCATTAGAAAACCCCGACAGCCGTGAATACGGCGGCGTGGTTATATTGCTAGAAGACCAAACCGATACCCAGCTTTTAGAAGAAGAGTTAATTCACAGTGAACGACTGGCCTCAGTTGGACGGTTGGCCGCAGGGGTGGCCCATGAAATAGGTAACCCAATCACTGGCATTGCATGTTTAGCACAAGATATTAAATATGAAACGGATAATGAAACACTTCTGGATATTGGTGAGCAAATTTTAGAGCAAACACAGCGTGTGACTCGCATCGTTCAATCTTTAATGAACTTTTCACATACTGGCAACCATTTACAGCACCAAGAGCAAGGCCCAGTGAGTATTTTTCAATGCGCACAAGATGCCATGGATCTATTACAGCTTAGCGGCAAAGAACGCTGCATCGATTATGTAAATGAATGCCCGCAAGACGCCATTGTACTGGGTGATGAACAGCGTATTCAGCAGGTATTTGTTAACCTGCTTAGTAACGCCAGAGACGCCAGCCCTGACAATACAACGATTACTGCAAAGGCTACCATTGGCGCCCATACAGTAGAAATTCGAGTAATCGACCAAGGCGAAGGCATCCCTCAGGATCAAATAGAACAGATCTTTGAACCCTTCTTCACCACCAAAGAAGTGGGTAAAGGCACCGGCTTAGGCTTGTCGCTGGTTTATAGCATCATTGAAGAACATTACGGTCACATCAGTATTTTAAGCCCTGCCGATGAAACATCTGGTACAGGCACTTGCGTGATTATTAACTTACCCAGCTATCAACACGATGATGGCCTATTAACAAGAGACGTATAATGGCGCATATCTTAATTGTCGAAGATGAAAAAGTAATTCGTAACGCACTTCGTCGCTTGCTTGAACGTAATGGGTACCAGGTAGACGAAGCCCCTACGCTTACTGAAGCCAAAGAAAAAGACCTAGACAGCTATGACCTTGTTATCAGTGATCTGCGCTTGCCAGGCGGCAATGGCACAGAGCTAATTACTCAAGCCAAAGTCACCCCTGTTTTGATCATGACCAGTTTTGCCAGTTTGCGCAGTGCCGTCGACGCCATGAAGCTGGGCGCGGTCGACTACATTGCAAAACCCTTTGATCATGATGAAATGGTGATTGCGGTTCAACGTATCTTAAAAGAACGTAATCTCGAACGTCAGAATACAGTTCTTAAAAAAGAGATTCAAAAAGTACATCCGACTTCAAGTTTCATTGGTAGCTGCCCACCGATGTTAGATCTTTTTAAGAAGATAGGAAAAGTGAGCCCAACTGATGCCACCGTATTAATCCTAGGGGAGTCAGGCACAGGTAAAGAATTGGTTGCCCGAGCCATTCATGAGCAAAGCCCCCGTGTTGATGCGCCCATGATCAGTGTTAACTGCGCAGCCATTCCCGAAACCTTAATTGAATCCGAACTGTTTGGTCACGAAAAAGGTGCATTCACAGGTGCCACATCCGTTCGCCAAGGCTTGGTTGAAGCCGCTGATGGCGGAACCTTATTTTTAGATGAAATCGGCGAACTGCCACTGGAAGCGCAAGCGCGGTTACTACGGGTTCTTCAAGAAAGTGAGATTCGCAGAGTGGGCAGCGTACAGAGTAAAAAAGTAAATGTTCGCTTAGTGGCTGCCACCCATAGAAACTTAAAAGACCTAGCTCGTAAAGGTGAGTTCCGAGAAGATTTATATTACCGACTGAATGTTGTTGAGCTAAAGCTTCCGCCACTAAGAGACCGTGGTGATGACGTCATGGAATTGGCTCAAAAACTTTTACAAAGAGCATGTGACAAGCTGAACAGGCCATTGTTGGCCTTTTCTGAGAGCTGTCTAAGTGCCATCTCTCAATACAGCTGGCCAGGTAACGTTCGAGAGCTTGAAAACGCAGTAGAACGCTCTGTGATTCTGAATGATGGTGAGGCCATAGAAGCCGATGCCATGGCCATTGACTTGCAATTAGATCGCAGTATCTCACCATCCATGATGGAATCATTGCAGCAACCTGCTCAGCAATCTCAGCCTGTTGCAGAAACCAGCCCATCAGAACTGTCGCTTGATGATTATTTCCAGCATTTTGTTTTAGAGAATGAAGACAAGATGACAGAAACAGAATTGGCTCTGAAGCTAGGAATTAGCCGTAAAAGCCTTTGGGAGCGCAGGCAACGTCTTGGAATCCCTCGAAAAAAGACAAAATAAGCTCAATTCTCTCAACAAAATAAAAGGTGAGCCATGCTCGCCTTTTTTATTGCCTAAATATTTACCCTCGTAAGGTAAAGCCCTGCTCACACCCTTCTTTTAAAAGCCCTTTTCTAAGCAACGGCTTTACTCGTTACCTTACTGCCCACACAGCGAACACTTACGTCAAAATTAGTAACACTTTTCAGTCATTTTCTTGCACACCTGGCACGCAATAATTATAAGCCATTGTTTTATAATGATTTATTGAGGGTGGCACATCCCGTGCAATAGACATAGCAAGACAGCAAATAGACACAAACAACAATAATAAAGTCATTTGCTTGGTAAATAAGCGGTAACAATAAGAACTCTTATACACATCTACGAGCACACGAGACCGTACTAGATCTCGTATG
>ERZ1027208.551-NODE-551-length-14337-cov-42.639966_pt1 | contig 14337 bp, 11 predicted proteins | sample MGYA00520867_ERZ1027208 | MGnify/ENA primary metagenome ERZ1027208 (study PRJEB33311, sample SAMEA4378413) | marine metagenome | biome: Marine biome; feature: Fjord; material: Water | collected 2014-07-20T08:00:00Z/2014-07-... | depth 75 m ...
CCTCGCCGAAACCATCGAGCTCCTTGTCAAGCAAGGGCTGTACGGCCTCAGGCGTTCCGTCTCTGCCAGTAACCCCAGTGCCACCGGTCGAAATAATGGCATGAATGCTAGGATCGGCAATCCAAGAGGATAGTTTGGCCCTGATAAGGTAAATATCATCTGGGATAATGGCTTTATCTGCACACTGATGTCCGGCATTAGTTAGCCGTTCAATGAGGGTTTTACCTGATGTATCGGTTTCTTCAGTTCGGGAGTCGGATACAACCATTATGGCAATATTGAGTGGGATAAATTGGCGAGATTTTTTAGGCATGGTGAGTGACCGAATAATTAAGGAAAAAGCATGGTGAGCAGTTAGAAGGTTTAGCCAGGAGAAAAAACGGTTTTACACTGACTTTAAGCCGGTTAAGAAGCCGTGATTTTAAGAGGAGTGCCACGCTAGTGTTAATGCAAATGAGTGGCGATTTATAAGAGAAAATAGCGCTTAACCATCAACATCATCGGCATCTATTTGCCCACTCATTCTGCGGCGAATATGTGACCAAGACATGCCTGTAGCAAGCACCAAACATAAAACAATCTCGATAATGGAGGTGATGACCTGGAAATTATCTGTTGGTATTAGGCCCCAGTCCAAAATCATCCAAAAAAATACAGCAAAAAAAGCCAGGGCTAAGCCAATGCCAACCGCTCCAAGAGAGCGAAGCGTCGCTCGAATATAAATGACCCAGCCAATAAGTAAAACCAGACCAATGAGCGCCATTACGGGGCTGATATTTGTAATGTCCTCAATCGCCCAATGGTAATAAGATAAGCCACTAGGGTTATAACTGCCAAAAACTAAGGCAGAGGCAAAGGCGAGGCGAATAAAAAAACTTGACCAAGAGAATTGAGACGTTTTCATTAAAGGAGGTTAGTCATTTTTTTGATGAATTAATATTCTACCTGAAAAACTCATGGGCTCGCGTAAGTCATTCAATATTGAGAATGAAGAGGTCTTTTTTATGGTGATTAAGTGCTTCAAAAAGCGACATATACCGGCGAACAAAGGTCAATATAATCAGTGTATAGGCTACACTGTAATATCAGCACAGTTAAAAATTATTCAATCGAGTTATATGAGCGCATTACTAACCAATAAAGAGCAAAAAGTTTTAAGGCAATTTATTCCTTTGAATAGCTTGTCGACAGCCCATTTTAATAGCATTTGTGAAGATGTCCGAGTAGAAGAACACGCTAAAGGGACCGTGCTTTTTGAGCAAGGAGATGACGCTAAAGAGTTTATTTATTTACTTAGCGGAATGATTTCCTTGTACGCGGGTGATATGGAGATGGAAACGGTTGTGACCGGGTCTGAAGCTGCGCGTTTCGCTATTGCTCATCACTTGCCTAGAAAAGTAAAGGCTCTCTCTAAGTCAAAGGTAAAGCTGGTTCGCTTGCCCACTCATAAACTAGATATAGATAGCCCTAAAGATGACGGGCAAACCTACATGGTTGATGATGTTGAAGACCAAGGCGGTGATTGGATGACAACGATGTTGCAATCCCCCGTTTTTCAACGGCTGCCAGCATCTAACCTACAAAAAGTGATGATGCAAATGGAGGAAGTTGCATTTGAGGCCGGTGAGATTGTCGTTAACCAAGGTGATGAAGCCGATTACTACTACATTATCAAATCGGGTGATTGTGAGCTTATTCGGCAAGCGTCAGAGCATGCAAGGCCTGTCAAGTTAGCTGAACTGCATAGCTGTGAGGCATTTGGAGAAGATGCATTGCTGTCGGGTAACCCTAGGAATGTCACAGTTAAAATGAAGGGTAGAGGGCAAATGCTCCGCTTATCTAAAGCCAACTTTATTTCCTTGGTTAAAGAGCCCGTTCTTCAATATGCCTCATTTGATGAAGGTGAAGTAAAAGTTAGTGAGGGGGCTAACTGGTTAGACGTTAGAAATACCGATGATTATGACGAAGACCATATCGACAACAGTGTGAATATTCCTTTTTTCTCGCTCAGGATGAAAATTTCTGAGTTGAGGCATGACCAGTTACAAGTGCTAGTTTGCTCTAATGGTCGAACCAGCGAAGCAGCCGCTTTTTTGCTAATAAAGTTTGGTTTTAACGCGCTTATTTTAAAAGGCGGAATGGACGAGCGGAATAAAAAGCTCAAGCAGTCTGCCTCTATATCCAAGACAACAGTTTCGGTACCTAAAAAGCCTGTTCAGGCAGCCCAACCCTCTTCGTTAGTATCGACGGATAAAGAGGCTAACCGTGCAGATATGGAGTTACGGGAAGTGGCAGAGGTGCGGATAAAAGAGCTGGAGAAACTTTGCGCCCAGTCGAATGAAAAAATGAATGCAGCCGAATTGATGCGGGACGAGCTGCAGCAAGAAAATAATTATAAGACATCGCAGCTAGACAACCTTCAGGGTTCGTTGGAGTTAATGAAAGAGCAGTATGAGGCAAGCACTAAGGTTACTACTAAGCTAAATGCGGCGCTAGTCGTGGCAAAAGAGCAGCGCACAAGCCTTGGTGCTGAACTTGAAAGCACTCAATCTGAATTAACTCAGCAGTCGATAGAGCTAGCTGGAGCGCGCGAGTCATCAGCAGGCCTGAGGCAAGAGTTGGACTCGGGTAAACTAGCAACCGCAAAACTGCTGGAGTCTAATCAGCAACTCGAGTTGCAAGAAAGAGATGCACTGAACAGCCTGGTAGAAAAAGAAGTAGAGATTGAAAAGCTCACGAATCAGTTATCTGAGTTTAGCTTTAAATTCGCTGAACTGGACGAGTCGGCAAAAAAATCAGGTGTTTTGCTGGCCGCTAAGGAAAAGGAGTTTAATGCCAGCCATGAAAAGACCAATGCGGCAATTATTCAGCAAAAGCAAAATTCTGATTTAGCAGTTAATGAGCTAGAGAGTCAGCTGGAGTCCTTATCAGTTCAGCTGAAGGAGGAGGAGGCTAAATCTGATGAATGGGCGTTAAAAGAAGCAGAGTTCGAAGGCGCTATTAACGATAATAGCCTGCTCATAAGCACCAAACTTGCCGAACAAGAAGTGTTACAGGAAAAACTCAAGAATTTGCAACTTAGCGCAGAAGAGGAAAAGGACTGTTTGCAGCACGAACTGCAAAGCCAACGACAAGAAATAACGAGTCTGCAAGAGGAGTTGGGCAAGGGCTCGTTAGCGACAGAGCATTTACAAGTTAATTATGAGCAGGTATCGGCTGACTTATTGGCGGCTCAAGAAGCATCTGACCGCGTAATGAAAAAAGCTACTGAGCTAGAACAGCAATTAGTAATTCGTAACGACTCGTTACAGCTTCTTCAGTCAGAGAAAAAGACGTTAGAAGGTGATTTAAAAAGTGCCTTGTCAGCTCTAGATGCCAAACAAGATGATATGGCGAAGAGTGCGCGTGAGCTTGAGGAAAAGCTCAACATAGAATTGGCCGACAAAAGTGTGCTTCAAAGTGAGTTATTAACGCAGCAAGACTTGTTGACCAAAAGTGAAGCCAATAAAGTTTTGTTAACGGAGAAGGTTGACGAAGTAAAGCAGCAGCTAGATCAACTAGCCAAAGACAGTGAGCTAGATAAGCGGCGATTAGAGGGTGAGTTGGAAAAAGCTCAAGAAGACTTGGTCGTTAGCAAAAGTGTTGAGAGGCAACAACTGCAAAGGCTTGAAAAGGAGACGGGCGAGTTAGGGCAAGAGGTGGTAGCTCTTAATAAAAGTTTAGACTCTAGTCAGCAGGCTAAAGCCGACTTGGAGCAGCAACTGGAAGAGCTACACGCAGACGTAGCAAATGAATTGGAAAAGCAAGCCGCATTAACCCAGCAGTTTGATATGGCTAACCAAGAGCGACATGCCTTAAGCCAATATGTTGAGGAGGCAGGGGCTTTAGGGGAAGAGGTGAGCGATCTTAAGAAAAGTTTAAACTCTAGTCAGCAGGCTAAAGCCGACTTGGAGCAACAACTGGAAGGGTTGCACGCAGACGTAGAAAATGGATTGGAAAAGCAAGGCGCGTTAACCCAGCAACTTGATATAGTCAGCCAAGAGTTAGACAGCTTAACTCAGCAGGCAGAGGGTGAGCGGCGAAGGTTGACCGACTCGTTGCAAGAAGGGAAGAATCAACAAGGTGCAAGTGAACAAGAGATAACAAGCCTAACTGTTCAAGTAGAAAAGGCTGGTGAAACGATTAAGCAAAATGAATTAGATCAAGAGGCCTTGGTTGAAGCGCTTAACCAAGCGCAGCTAAATTTAGAGCAAAGCCTAGCGAGCCATGTGGGTGAAAAAAGTGAGCTACAGCAGCAATTAGTGCAGCTAAAAGAGCAAATGCTAGGGGATGTTACAGCTCAGCAACTCGTTATCGACCAACAGGCGGAAATAGTTACCAAAATGGACGCGGCAGCTCAAGCTGATGAGGCGCAACAAATAGCATCTGATGAATCTTTAAAGCAAGCCATGGCTCAGGTAACTGAATTAGAGGCTGCACTTAAAGAACGAATTCAGGAGTTGGCTGATAGTCGTGCTGAATATGACAAGATGGTCGTTAGCTCCGGTGATGATTTGCGGTTGAGTCAAGCGTCTGTGCAGCAGGTTAAAGACGAGCTACAAGTTTCAGAAGTAGACAGGGCGATGTTGCAGAAAATGCTTGAGGATAAGGACGGTGCTCTGGCGGGTTTGGATGGCGATCAGCAGGCCATGTTGGCAAAATTAGAGACGGTGCAACGTGAACTTGAAAAAAAGCATCAATCAGCTGAGATAAAAAAGCAGGAATTTGAAGAAGAGCTTGGCTTCTTGAAGGCAGAATTGCTGGAGTCAAAACGTGATGCACAAGAAAGGCAAGAGCAAAATAAAGGGCTACAGAAAACATTAGATAAATTAATATTAGATAGCGATTCAGACAAGGGGGCAGTTGAGAAGCGACTAACTAAAGCCAAACTGGAGGCGGACCAACTACGTGTGGACAAAGAAAGCTTGCAGCAGACGGTTGAGCAGCTGGAAAGGGCCGCGTCATCTAGTTCGTCTGATGTGCGGCAATCAACGAGTGAGTTGGCAGACCTTAAGCAAGAGCACCTCAAGCTGGTTAATACTGAACAGCAAGCGCAGCAGAAAGTGAGTGAGTTAGGGGCTTTGTGTCAACAGCTTCAGGCTGAGCAAGCGCATGCGATTGAAGTTACAGCAAGTGAGCATAACGATAAAATAGAGGCGCTCTCGACACAACTGTCGCTAGCGAAGGGTAAGTCGGAAGAGTCGCTTGGTCAATGTAAACAGTTGCAAACCTCCGCAGGACTTAATGAGCAAGAAATAATGGGCTTGCGTGAACAGCTGGCTTCATCAGTAACGGAAAAGGCAACCTTGCAAGAAAATATTGTAAGCTTGGAAAAAAGGCTGGCGTCGACAAGTGATGACAGGAATGCTGAACAGCAAATTAAGCTGCTAGAGGTTCAGCTAGATGAGGCAACGAGTGAGCTGATGGACCTAGAAATTAAATTGGAAACGGTAACGACCACAACGCCTGAAAAAGCAGTAAAAGAAAATACTGGAGAACTGGAGGCAGTTAAATCTGAGCTTCAATTGGTTCGAGAGCAGACAGAGAAAGATGTGAGTTCGATGCAATCAAAATTAGAGAATAGCGAGAGAATGAATTTAGCGTTAAAGAAAAAAGTTCTATCGATGCAGTCGCTCGCCAATCAAGAACCTGTAACGGATGACAGTATGGATAGGAAGAAGCACTGGTGGAAGAAGTAGAGTTTGAAGGGGGGGTGTACGTTAAGGCAGTGGAGGTAGCTTCATTAGCCCTGATGAGTTCGAAAGCATTTCAATTAAGTATTGGTGAGCAAGATGGCTGTGATGGGTTTGTTATTCGCGAGGAGGGTGGTGCCTTGCATGCTTATCAGAATAGTTGCCCGCATACGGGCGCACCGTTAAATTGGACGCCTGATCAGTTTCTAACGCGGTCAGGGCGCTATATTCAGTGCTCCATACATGGAGCGATGTTTTTGACCGAGACAGGGGAATGTTTTTCGGGACCGTGTGCGGGTAAGTTTTTAACGCGCCTGAATATAGTAGAAAAATCAGATTGGGTTTATATTAGTGTAGCTGACATACAAAAAAGCCCATCAAAATGACGGGCTTTTCCATTGAAGAAGACAGAAAATTTATTTGATTTTCGCTTCTTTGTACATGACATGTTGTCTGATAGTTGGGTCAAATTTTTTGATCTCCATTTTTTCAGGCATGCTGCGCTTATTTTTGGTCGTGGTATAAAAGTGACCTGTTTTAGCACTTGAAACTAACTTGATTATATCTCTCATTTTCTGGATCCTTAAACTTTATCGCCGCGTGAGCGGATATCAGTTAAAACACTATCAATGCCTTTTTTATCAATAGTACGAATACCATTAGCTGAAACACGTAAGCGAACCCAGCGGTTTTCACTTTCGACCCAAAAACGGTGATGGTGAAGGTTTGGCTCAAAGCGACGACGTGTTCGGTTTTTAGCGTGAGAAACGTTGTTTCCTGAGATTGGGCTCTTGCCAGTGACTTGGCATACTTTTGACATGATAAGACCTCTGTTAAATTTAATTATTTGCAGCTTGCTGCGAAACGGTGCGAATTTATACCAGAATTAGAAAAAAGAGTAAAGGGGAAGTTGGTTTTTTGATTAAATATGGGGATTCTTGGGTTGCATTAAAGGTGCCCTAGTTCAGCCAATGAGGCGGTCTCTCCCTTTCCAATAATAATATGGTCTAAGACGCTGACATCGATGAGTTTTAGGGCTTTTGAGAGCTGCTGGGTTATATGAATATCTGCTTGGCTAGGTTGTGTGTTACCCGACGGGTGGTTGTGAGCAAAAATCACGGCAGATGCATTATGCTGCAATGTGCTTTTTACGACTTCTCTTGGGTGGACGCTTGCGCCATCGATCGTACCAAAAAATAATTCTTCAAAGGTAATGGGTTGGTGTTTACTGTCTAGGTACAGGCAAGCAAACACTTCTCTTTGTTGGTGAGCCAGTTGGCTTTTAAGGAACAACTTCGTGTCAGTGGGGTTTTCAAGTGCGCTTTGCTGACGAATAGATTCATTCAAATAACGGCGCGCCATTTCTAGTATGGCCTGTAATTGTGAGTATTTGGCCTTGCCTAAGCCTAGTCCTTGGCAAAAGTCTTGCTGGTTAGCGTGCATTAACTTATTGAGCGAACCAAATTGTTGAAGTAGCATTCGAGATAGGTCAACAGCAGTAACGCCTTTTGTTCCCGTTCTTAAGAAAATAGCCAGTAGCTCGGCATCAGATAATGAATGTGCACCACGGCTAAGAAGTTTTTCTCGCGGCCTTTCCTGTTCTGGCCAATCTGTAATAGACATAATCACATCCCTGATGTATGAAAATACGTTATAACATAGTATATGTATCGATTAATGGTCATAATATGACATTAGCTGAAAATCATTTTAATATAATATTGTGAATAAACTGCGGCATAAACGAATCTTGTTAGGCGTGACCGGTGGAGTAGCCGCCTATAAGGCAGCTGAGATATTGCGCCTATGCCAGAAAATGGGAGCAGAGGTGCGTGTTGTGATGACGCCTGCCGCGACAGAGTTTATAACCCCACTTACGTTCCAGGCTTTATCCGGCTCACCCGTACATACGCAGTTGTTGGATGCTGAGCAGGAAGCGGGAATGGGGCATATACACTTGGCACGTTGGGCGGATGCTATTTTAGTTGCGCCTGCGAGTGCTAACTTCATTGCTCGGTTAGCATCTGGTATGGCGAATGATTTATTAACGACACTTTTGTTAGCAACAGAAAAGCCAGTTATGTTAGCTCCAGCAATGAATCGTGCGATGTACGATGACTCAAATACGCAGAAAAACATTACTAAGCTTAATGCCCAAGGGGTGAAAATTCTTGGGCCAGGTGAGGGTGTTCAGGCTTGTGGCGATGTGGGATTGGGACGCATGCTAGAGCCGGAATCGTTGGTGAGTGCCTTGGTGGAGCATTTTAACACCGGTGAGTTAGCGGGGCTGACGGTGCTATTAAATGCTGGGCCGACTCGTGAGGCAATTGACCCGGTGCGATACATTAGCAACCATAGCTCTGGAAAAATGGGGTTTGCACTTGCCCAAGCCTGTGTTGATGCTGGTGCGCGAGTTACTTTAGTTGCGGGGCCGGTGCAAATAGAAACCCCTGCAGGACTAGAAAGAGTAGATGTGGTCAGTGCCAAGGAAATGACCCATGCAGTTTTATCGCGAGCAGCACAAGCCGATGTTTTTGTTGCAGCGGCAGCGGTGGTCGACTACACGCCGGCTGCGGTGATTGATAATAAAATCAAAAAAAATGCCCCGCGAATGCAATTGGATTTGGTTAAGACGCTGGACATTTTGGCGACGGTTGCCTGTGCGCCGACTGCACCCTTTTGTGTTGGCTTTGCTGCCGAAACCGATAACTTAGAAGAGTATGCAAAAGGCAAGCTGGACAATAAAGCACTGGATATGATCGCGGCAAACTGGGTGGGGCAAGAGGGAAGTGGTTTTAATAGCGACACCAATGCCTTGTCAGTTTACTGGGAGGACGGAGAGCAGCAATTGGCTAATATGCCGAAGTCGGCGTTAGCTCGTGAATTAGTCAAACTAATAGCAAAAAGGTACCATGAAAAAAATACAACTTAAATTATTAGATGCCCGTATTGGTCAATCTATTCCTCTGCCTGAGTATGCCACGACAGGTTCTGCTGGCTTAGACTTGCGCGCTTGCTTGGATAACGCCTTGCTGCTTAAACCCGGCGAAACAGAATTAATTCCAACGGGTATGGCCATTCATATTAGCGATGAAAACTTAGCAGCAGTAATTTTGCCACGCTCGGGGTTAGGGCATAAACACGGCATTGTGCTTGGGAACTTGGTTGGGTTAATCGACTCTGATTATCAAGGTCAGCTATTCGTTTCTTGTTGGAACCGTGGCAATACCGAATTTAGGATTGAGGTTGGCGACCGTATTGCTCAGTTAGTTTTTGTACCGGTTGAGCAAGTGGAATTTGAGCAAGTTGAACAGTTTGCTGATAGCCACCGTGGTGAAGGTGGCTTCGGTCATACTGGTAAGGGATAAGGACAGGATGAAAAAGCTAGCGCTAATACTGCTGTCGATGGTGCTTATATCGGGCTTGGCTGGGTATTTATATATTGGACAACTTGAGCAGCAAAATGAACGGGTGGTTGAGCGGCTGAATGCTGAAACAATTCAATCTGCTCAGCGCATAGCGACTAAGGCAAAACAATGGCGTCAGTTAACGTTAAGCTTAGCACAAGACCCTGCTTTATTAGACAGTTTAAAGCCGGGTGAGCCAGCGCTGGTTGATTGGATCAAGGCGCACAGCGGCACTAATGATGAGCTTGGTGCATTGAAAGTGTTGATGCCTGATTTAATACAGGTCGATATGTCGTCTAAGCCACCATTGGGCTATGCTGGTTTAGATTTAATTCGAACCGTCGTTGAGTCAAAAAAAATACAAATGCCCGAAGTTCATATGATGAGAAGTGATGATAGGCATATCGCTTTAGCGGCACCAGTTATAGATGATGAGCAGCAGGTTTTAGGAGTGGTTCTATTAAGTCTAAAAGTAAGTGCTTTGCAATCGACATTTAAATCAGCCGTAAATATAGAGCCGGAGATGTCTTTAGCACTAAAGCAAGGTGCTTTAGAAATAGCAAATGCTGGAGCTGCTTTGCAGCAAGAGGCTACTTTAATAAAGACCTTTCCTATCATAGGTACACGTTGGGCGATAGTGCTGAACAAACAATTGGACGTTGCCCCCTTTAGTTATGCCGAAATACAAAGCTATAGTGCTGCTTTGGCAGTAAGTGTTTATCTAATAGTATTCCTTGCAAGTGTGTTTAGAAACAAGGATAAGCAACAGCTGATTCGGAAGAAACTCAAGATGCATTCAAGGGCTAAAAACTCTAAAAAGACAGTTGATGAAGAGCCAAAGCTTGATCTTGAGCAGTTAGCCGACCTTGACTTGGCGAAGGTAATTAAAGATAAGGCCACCGTTTCAGCGCAAACGGCTAACCCGATTTTTCTTGAAGATGACGGCATAGAGGTGGTGTCTCAGATGGATGTTCCTCAGTCAATTTTTAGAGCTTATGATATACGAGGGATCGTCGATGAAACGCTAACAGAGCAAGGTGTGTTTTCAATTGGGCGTGCGATTGCCAGTGCTGCGCTGGCAGCAGGTCAAAAAACCCTTGTTATTGCACGTGATGGGCGATTACACAGCCCCCGGCTAAGTGAGTCTTTATCAAAGGGTGCTTTGTCAACTGGCTGTGACGTGATTGATATTGGTCAGGTGCCCACGCCTGTTCTATATTTCGCAACGCACACGCTTGACACTCAATCTGGGGTGATGGTAACGGGTAGTCATAACCCCGCTAACTATAATGGCTTGAAAGTGGTGGTGGCGGGTAACGCCTTGTCTGGGGAAGAGATTCAGCAGCTTTATCAGCGTATTGAGCAAGATGATTTTGTCAGCGGTGAAGGTGAGTATCAGCAGCAGATGCTGCTGCCTGAGTATATTGGAGCGATTAGTAGCGACATTCGTTTAGGTCGAATGATGAAAATCGTTGTTGACTGCGGTAATGGCGTGGCGGGTGAGGCTGCACCAATGTTGCTATCGACGTTGGGTTGCGAAGTGGTGCCATTGTACTGTGAGGTTGATGGGAATTTCCCCAATCATCACCCAGACCCCAGTAAGCCCGATAACTTACAAGACTTAATAGATAAGGTGGAAGAAGAGAAAGCAGAGCTAGGCTTGGCTTTTGATGGTGATGGTGATCGTTTGGGGGTTGTCGACTCACAAGGTAATATTATTTGGCCAGATCGACAAATGATGTTGTACGCGATAGATGTGTTGTCACGCCAAGCCGGTGCAGATATTATTTATGACGTAAAATGTTCGCGCCACTTGGCTAAGCTGATTGCTAAGCACGGTGGAAAGCCAGTGATGTCGAAAACAGGGCATTCGCTAATGAAAGCTAAGATGAAAGAAGCGGGTGCGGAGCTTGGAGGGGAAATGAGTGGTCATATTTTCTTTAAGGAGCGTTGGTATGGGTTTGATGATGGGCTATATACGGCGGCTCGTCTATTAGAGATTTTAACAGCAGAATTTCGGACAACGGCCGAGATTTTTGCAGACCTACCCGATAGTGTGTCGACGCCAGAAATAAACATAGCGATGGACGAAGGTGAGAATTTTGCCTTTATGGAAAAATTAATAACTCAGGCGAGTTTTACCGATGCGAAGATTATTACCATTGACGGGCTTCGTGTGGAGTTCAAAGAAGGTTGGGGCTTAGTCCGTGCGTCTAATACGACGCCTTCCTTGGTGATGCGTTTTGAGGCCGATGATGAGGTTGGCCTTGAGCAAATTAAACAGTTATTTAAAGAGCAAATGCTCAATATTGATACTGAATTAGAGCTAGGCTTTTAAGCCTTAATAAGGCAACTTGAAACAAAGAAAAATGACAAACAAAAAAATTGACCCAGTACAAACCGCGCATGTGTTGAGTGAGGCGCTTCCCTATATACAAAAGTTTTCAGGCAAAACGATCGTCATAAAATACGGTGGTAACGCGATGGTAGATGATGTCTTGAAAAGTGGTTTTGCTCGAGATATTGTGCTGTTAAAGCAAGTGGGTTTGAACCCAGTCGTTGTTCACGGGGGTGGGCCGCAAATTGGCCAGCAGCTTGAAAAGTTGGGCATGACAAGCCGTTTTGTAGACGGTATGAGAGTGACCGATAGTGAAACGATGGATGTCGTAGAGATGGTGTTGGGAGGAGCGGTTAATAAGGAAATTGTTAGCCTTATTAATCAACACGGTGGTTCTGCAGTTGGCTTAACCGGTAAAGATGGCGGCCTTATTCGTGCTCAAAAAATATCCGCGCAGCAAGCGACTGCAGAGAAAGCACCTGAATTAATTGATATGGGGCATGTGGGTCACGTTGAGAGGATTGATCCAGCAGTTGTTAATATGTTGGTTCAAGGTGATTTTATTCCGGTTATCGCACCGATTGGCGTGGGTGCCGATGGTGCGTCATATAACATCAATGCGGATTTAGTTGCCGGCAAGATGGCGGAGATATTGTCTGCAGAAAAACTGCTGCTATTAACGAATACCTCGGGTTTATTAAGCAAGGATGATGAACTTTTAACAGGGCTGTCCATGGCAGAAGTCAATGGCTTAATTGCCGATGGAACCATTTATGGTGGCATGTTGCCAAAAATTCAATGTGCGATGGATGCACTAAGTGGCGGAGTGAATAGCGCGCATATTATCGATGGGAGAGTGCCTCATGTCGTCTTGCTAGAGTTGCTGACTGACAAGGGTATGGGTACCTTACTGTTTAGAAGTTAGTGGCTTAACTGTTGGAATTCGTGAATGATCTGTGAGGTTCGTTGGCTTTTGCACGTTTCTTTGCCGCCTTTTGAGTCAGCGCAGCGAAGGTCAAGATAAATAGACGTACGCTCTACCCGCTTGTCCTTCGTTAAGTTTAAGCTTATTTGTTGGCTTAATCGAGGGTTTTGGGTTAATAACAAATGTTCTGATGTGTAAATAATGGGCATATTGGAATTACTCGCGACAAAAGTAGATGCGCTTCTCCATAGCTCTAAGCAATTTTGAGCGCAATAAACCTCACCCATTGCCAAACTAGAAATGCTGTTTTGATCAATGGCAGAAGGGGCGTTGGTTTGAGTTGTTAATGCCTTAAAGCGTCCCTTATCAAGTATTAACTGCTTTTTTAGATCAACTTTTTGGTGCTGAAGTTTAGCTATCTCAGCCCTGTTCCTATCAAATTGTCCTTGTGAAGATTCAATATTAGACAGTGTCTTCGTAGGAATTGTTTTTCCATTTCTTTCGTAGTTAGCAGCCGATTTCTGGTGAGTAATCAGCTGCTTCTTCAAAGTGTCCGACTGGCTTTCTGCAATACTAATGTGTGAGTTAAGCATACTTATTTTACTATTGAATTGGGAATCCATATCGGCTTCAGATTGAAACGTTTTTAGCAGAGCGGAATCTTGTGCTAACTGCTTAGTCAGTAACTTTATTTGTAATTGTTGAACAGCAAGAACTTTTTTTGCTTGCTTTAGTTGGGCGGGGGTTTTTGCAGCATCTTTTGTCGCAATGGTTCGCCCACTTTCATTTAGGGTTTCACGTTTTCGGCTAGAGTCTTTAGGTGGAACTTTGTCGGAAAAAGATACGTTGCCTTGTGCGTCAACCCACCGATAAAGCTTCCCAGAAATGGCTAAATTTGAGAAAAATGCCATTAATAAAATTAAAGTGACTGATGTGCTTTTTTTCATTGGAGTTTTTAAGTGTGTTTTTTTTTTAAAGGAGTAAAATACGCTAAACTATTAATTAGAAGGTCCTAATTCTTAATCCCTTTACAAACTGTTCTTAGGGTAGTCTTTGATAACGTGTCAGCATAAATTAATTTAATTTGGATGGCCATTAAAATGAAGTGTAGTTCAGAATGACACTTTGGGATGCAGTTTTGAATATTATGAAATTTTTTTAGTGAAACCATTTATGTGGTTTTTTAAAACAAAGTTATTTTGGAGTCAGTATGATGAGTAATAATCCTCTTTCCCTTATTGGTGTTAACGATAAGGACCCACAAGAAACCCAGGAATGGTTAGAGTCACTTGAGTCGGTGATTGAACGAGAAGGCGGGGAAAGGGCGCATTATTTACTGGAGACCTTGATTGCAAAGGCGCGCTTGGCCGGCGCCGAAATCCCGTTTAGTGCTGAAACTGCCTACATTAATACCATTTCCATCCCACAGCAAACCCAATATATAGGTGATACCGAGCTAGAGCATACTATTCGTTCTTATGTTCGCTGGAACGCTATGGTGATGGTGTTGCGTGCCAACAAAGACACTAATGTGGGTGGGCATATAGCTAGTTTTGCATCATCGGCCACCTTGTATGACGTAGGTTACAACCACTTTTGGCATGGTGCTAGCGAAACCCATGGTGGTGACTTAATCTTTGTCCAAGGGCACGTTGCAACGGGTATTTATGCTCGTGCATTTATGCTGGGTCGTTTATCTGAGCAACAAATGGATAAGTTCCGCCAAGAAGTTGGTGAGGGCGGCTTGTCATCCTACCCTCACCCTTGGTTAATGCCTGATTTCTGGCAGTTCCCAACGGTTTCAATGGGGTTGGGGCCAATTATGGCGATTTATCAAGCGCGTTTTATGCGCTATGTCGAAGACCGTGGGTTCGCTAAAACCAGTGATCGAAAGGTTTGGGCTTTCTTAGGTGATGGCGAAACCGATGAGCCTGA
>ERZ1027208.552-NODE-552-length-14323-cov-42.080179_pt1 | contig 14323 bp, 7 predicted proteins | sample MGYA00520867_ERZ1027208 | MGnify/ENA primary metagenome ERZ1027208 (study PRJEB33311, sample SAMEA4378413) | marine metagenome | biome: Marine biome; feature: Fjord; material: Water | collected 2014-07-20T08:00:00Z/2014-07-... | depth 75 m ...
CTTGAGTCTTTGACGAGGTGTCATCTTGAGTCTTTGACGAGGTGTCATCTTGAGTTCTTGGCTCAACTCCTCTATGGTCATTCACTTTTTGGGGCAACCACTGTTTTAGCATACCGACAACTTTCTCAGGGTTGATTGGCTTGGCCATATAATCATCCATCCCTGCGGTTAAACATCTTTGTCTATCCCCAGCCATCACATTGGCGGTCATCGCAATAATCGGGATAGCTGGGTTAGGAAGGCCTGTTGCAGGGTCTCGGATTTTTTGGGTTGCTGTATAACCGTCCATCACTGGCATCTGGCAATCCATAAGCACAACATCATAATGACTGCCTTGACGCAAAGCATCAATCGCTTCAACGCCATTCGCTGCTATACCCACAGATAAGCCTAGTTTTATTAACAACCCTTTGATAACCAGCTGGTTAGTGGTGTTATCTTCAACCACCAAAACATGCCCCGAAAATTGCTGCCTCTCGCGGTTGGTATACTGGGTAATTATTGTGTCGTTATCAACGTTAGTGCCAGAAATTTTTTGTAACACATCAAAAAGGTCTGACTGATGAATGGGTTTAGTGAGGTACGCATTAAACCCCAACTGCTGCATTTGATTAGCATCGCCTCGCTTAACTTGTGATGTCGCCATGATGAGTTTTATTTTTCTTAACGCTGGGTTATTGGTAATGTGCTTACAAAGCTCAATACCATCCATCTCAGGCATTTGCATATCCAGTATGGCAATAGTGTAAGGGGTATTGTTATCCAATCCTTTTTGTAAAACACCTAGTGCTTGCTGACCACTGCTTACTAACGTATGAGGAATCTCCCACAGTTCATGCAATTGCCGCATTAAATCTCTATTCGTGGCATTATCATCAACAATTAATATTTTCTGGTTTGTTAATTGGTTAGGTGAGCTGATCGGTTTTTCTTGGCTGTCAACTGCCTCTAGTTCAAGGGTAAACCAAAAGGCAGTCCCTTCTCCCAGCGTACTTGTTACCCCAATATCACCATCCATTAACTCAACTAATTTTTTGCAGATAGATAAGCCTAAACCGGTGCCCCCATACTGACGTGTCGTTGAACTATCTGCTTGAGTGAATTTATCGAATAGTTTGTCTTGTTGGTCACCACTAAGACCAATCCCTGAATCTTTTATTTCAAAGCGAACTTTTTTGCGGCTACCTTCCACCTCATCAATACACACAAAAACAGCCACCTCACCTTGAGAGGTGAATTTAATAGCATTACCAATAAGGTTGATAAGGATTTGCCGGATACGCCCTGGGTCGCCCTTGACCCATTGGTTAATAACCGGGGTGGCAGGACAAATAAACTCCAAGCCTTTTGCTTCAGCTTGGAAACACATGGTACTGCCTAAATCATCCACCATACGGCCAAGATTAAAATCCAAATATTCAAGATCAAGCTTCCCAGCTTCAACTTTTGAAAAGTCCAGAATATCATTAATAATACTCAACAGGCCTTCACCTGATGATTTAACTATTTTAGCCAACTTGAATTGTTTATCCGTCAGGTCACTATCTAATAATAAGTTCGTCATACCAATCACACCGTTCATGGGTGTGCGGATTTCATGACTCATATTAGCAAGAAAATCTGTTTTAGACTCATTTGCGACGTCAGCAGCTTCTTTGGCTATTTCCAAAGAAATCTGATTTTCTTTTTGTTGTGTTATTTCAGTACGAATAGAGGTAAACCCAATGAGCTTGCTACCTTCATAGTTGGGTACAATCGTGGTGTCTACCCAATAAAAGTGGCCATCTTTAGTGATATTACATACTTCATCGTGCCACACGCCTCCACTACAAACTATTTCATACATCTCTCTCCAATAGCTTTTTGGCTGGTTACCTGAGTTGAGCAAGCGATGGTTTCGCCCTAGGAGCTCTTCTTCTGAATAGCCACTTACTTCAACAAACTTCAAGTTAACAAAAGTTATACTGCCATTGCTATCTGTCATAGAGACCAAGGAATGCTGATCCATGGCAAACTTAGCAGCCTCAGCTGTTTGTTGTGCTAGCTCAGCCAGCTCTTTTGCATTGCGAAGCTCTTGAGCTTGATCCCTTACATCAACTGTCATCCTTTTTAGGGATGTTAATAAACGCGAGGTTTCATAACTAGAGGCCCTGTCAGAGTCAGAGTCAGAGTCAGAGTCAGAGTCAGAGTCAGAGTCAGAGTCAGAGTCAGATAGGTAGTTACCTGATGCAACTCGTTCAGCTAGTTCAATGGCATCTTCGATTGCAGCATTAAGAGGCTCACTTACTTTACGCTTCATAAAGATTGAAATGCTTAGTGCGGCACAAATTGATATGAGCGCTAGCCAAAATAAGGCTTGTAAATATTCCTCAATAAAAGATTCACTATTAATCGTATCAATTTCTAATAATTGCATTTGATTCAGAGACATTCCTTCGAGGATGGTAGAAAGTTCCTTACCCAAGGGTGCTGCGATAGTTTTCAACTCATAATTTGCAAGGTTCCAATTATCTTGTCGGCGTAATTCAAATATCTTTTTGGGTAGAGGCTCGAATCTCTTTCTGGACTCACTCAAAATCTCAATAATCTTTTGTTGATTTTTATCGAAAAGGTTTTTGTTTTTTTGAATAACTGCATAAGCTAGTTCGTTTGTCTGCCAGCTCTTGTCATATTTTTCCGCAAAAATAGGATTTGCTGATATCAAAAAAGCCCTGATATGAGCAAGGCTAATCGCGAATGACCCGCGAAAATCAGCCATTGCGGCAAACAATTGTTTGCGCTCTATTGTTGTTGGAACATATTGCTCTATGTCCATTAATTTTGTGATTTGTTCAAAAACCACTTCTGCACGGGGCGCGGCCTGAGAAAACAACAGTTTAGTTGCTGGCAGATTACTCTCATGCCATGCTAGAAACTCTACTTTATCTTGCGATATTTCAAATTGGTCAAGCAAAGCACTCACTCTCTTTAATTTTACGATGTTCTCAGGGTTAGTCCAATGACTCGATAAAGCCGTTAATTCTCTTTGTGATTTACGCATCGACTTCCAGACCTTTTTACGGTCACGAATAAAACTTTCATCCTTTAATAAAACCCAACCCCTAAGGGCAGCCAGTGCTGAATTGATACCAGTATTAAGATCGTCACTGGCTTTGACAGTCGGCGTACGTAGGCTGTATATGCGGAGCGCAACAGACTCAATTTTATTGAACTGAAAATAAGAAACACCCAACGTAAAAAACAGAATAATTAATAAGACAAAGCCACCTAGTGACGCTTGCGTAATAGTTTTCAGGTTTGAGAACTTCATTGTGCTGCTTGTTAAATATATTTAAAGTTCAATTATAGTCCACATTCAAAATTATTCTTGTACGAGACTACCCGTAACAACCCTAGAAACCTGCTGTATAGATGTATAGAAAGACTAACCAAGTTTATCTAAGTATTGTAGGGAGCATTGGCATTGCAAGGTGTGTGGCAATATTAAGCCGCTGAACTCATTTAGAAATAATGAGCTCAATGGCGCTATTTAAAAACCAAGTGGGACTTATATTTAACAAGGCGAAAATAAGAGTCGGTATTAAGGTCAAAAAACCTTTTTACCGTAAAGACAGAAACCCCAACCGGTTAATTAACTCAGCGCTAGATAAACTCTCATTAATGCATAACAGGGGTGACTTTAGCGGCAATTATTACCGGTAAAACGTTATCGTATGGAGAGATTCGAAACCAGGGTTTTAAAATAAAAACATAGCCTAACTGGGTACTCTATGACCGTATAGATAAACCAAATTATATTGGTTTATAACTTGAAATGGTGGAGAGAGAGGGATTCGAACCCTCGGTACCTTGCGGTACACACACTTTCCAAGCGTGCTCATTCGGCCACTCTGACATCTCTCCATTTATTCCTTAAAACGCTTAGCCTACGTTTTGAGCGAGGCATTATATCAGCTTCGCTCTAACTATGCCGATTGATTTACTCGGCCATTGCTTCTAGTTCATCCCAGCGTTTATATAAGCTCTGAAGGTCCTTGTCCATACTGGTAAGCTCATCCATTTTGGCTTGTACTTCTTTCCGCTCCCCTGCATGAAACTCGGCTGTTGCGGTCAGCTCTTGTAATTGTGATAACTTACCTTCTAACACCTCAATTTTTTTTGGTAACCCATCCAGCTCTTTTTTAACCTTAAAGCTTAACTTTTGCTTTACTGGCTTAACCGGTGCAGTGGTTGTCACCCCGGCCTTCTTTTGTTGCTCGCCTTGCGCCTTTTCCTTAATGATTTTAGCCCAGTTTGGCAACTCACCCACATATTCGGTAATTTGACCCTCACCTTCAAAAAACCAAAAACTGGTGACTACATTTTCTAAAAATTTACGATCATGGCTGACTAGGATAATGGTGCCATCATAGTCAATCAACAGTTCCTCTAATAACTCTAATGTTTCAACATCCAAGTCATTCGTTGGCTCATCCATCACGATAAAGTTGGCTGGCTGACTAAATAAACGCGCCAGCATAATGCGGTTTCTCTCGCCACCGGATAAGACTTTTGCTGGTGAACGTGCACGTTCTGGGGCAAACAAGAAATCCCCTAAGTAACTGATAATATGCCGGTCACGTCCATTAATAGTGATGCTATCGCGCCCCTCCGAGACCAAATCGATCACTGTTTTCTCCAGGTCAAGCGTATCTCGGTGCTGGTCAAAATAAGCGACTTGCAGTTTAGTGCCTTGTTTAACAAGGCCGGAGTCTAGCTCAATCTCACTTAACAGGGCTTTAATTAAAGTACTTTTTCCAACCCCATTAGGTCCAACCAGGCCAATTCTATCACCACGCATTAAACGACAAGAAAAGTCCTTCACCATCGGCACCCCATTATAGGCCACGCAAACATCTTCGGCTTCAATGACCAGTTTACCTGAACGCTCCCCTTGCTCGACTTCAATTTTTGCAGGACCTGCAAGATTTCGTCGTTCTGCACGCTCTCGCCTTAAGCTTTGCAAGGCACGCACTCGGCCTTCATTACGGGTACGACGTGCTTTAATGCCTTGGCGAATCCATACCTCTTCACGGGCAAGCTTTTTATCAAATTCAGCATTGGTTTTAGCTTCTGACTCTAGGGCCGCTGCCTTACGTTCCAAATACTGTTCATAACGGCACGACCAACTGGTGAGTTGTCCACGGTCTATCTCGATAATCCGTTTTGAAATGTTTTGTAAGAAAACACGGTCATGCGTAATACAAACAACAGCTCCACGGAAGCTTTCTAGCTGTTTTTCCAGCCAAACAATTGTTTCCATGTCTAAATGGTTGGTTGGCTCATCAAGCAATAATACGTCTGGCTCAACCACTAGGGCTCGCGCTAAACCAACTCGGCGTTTCCAGCCACCTGATAATTCATTGATGTGCTTCTCAGCGGGTAAGCTTAAACGACTTAATACCGACTCAACTCGCTGCTGTAAAGACCAGCCATCCAGTGCCTCAAATTTATGCTGCAGTACACCTAGAGCATCCAGGTCAACATTTGGATCCAATAACATATCGTGGTATTGAGCAATTAAATGCCCTACCTCACCTAAACTATCGGCAACTGCCTCATAAATGGTGGCGGCTTCTGGTAATTCGGGGGACTGCTCAAGTGTTGCAACCACAACGCCTGCTTGACGCCAAACTTGGCCAGAATCAGGTAATACCTCACCTGCTAATACTTTTAATAAGGTGGACTTACCCTCTCCATTTCGACCGATAAGGCCGACCCGTTCTTGTTCATCTATTTGTAAATCAGCTTGGTCTAGTACGGGTTTTAGGCCGAAGGCAACGCTGACGTTATCGAGCTTGAGTAGTGGCATGGTTATAAATCCAAAAGGAACTTTCGTAGTGTATTAAACGCTAAACTGGCTGCAACAACTTGCTGCCGCTCTAGCCGCCCACGCACTTGCTTACTGAACGATAGTGACTTTTGGTGCCCCACTACTGCAATGTATACTTGTGCATGCTGATCATCTGATTGTTCGTAAAGCTGAACCAAGCTAATGCTTGCCTTGCTTTGCTGTTTGTTTTTTAGGGCCACATCAAGTACCAGTGATTCGCTGACGGTTTGATGAGGCAGGTCAAAGTGCGACATTATTTCAAATACTGGAGAAAAAATCTGTGCTTTTTGCAACCAATTTTGATGACACTGCTGCGCGATGCCACCTTGTGATAATGACTCGACAACGGTTAGTGTGTTGTTAGTTGAGGACATGAGCTGGTGAATATGATCCGCCATATTGTTAACATCTTTTCCTAAACCATCAATGGCGAATAGGTTATCGCCAAATTTTCGCTGCATTTTTTCACCATACTGCAGCATATCAGCCTTACTGTAATAACTGGGAAAGAGTAATTTCAGTTCATTTTCAGCCAAACCAGCTCTAAAACCAACACGAATATCTTTTGCAATATCTAACTCATTCAGCATTTGCTGGATGGTTGACTCACCTAACTCCATCATCCTAAACGTGACAAGTACTGGGACTGACAATGAAAATTGGCGCTGCAAATCATCTAAAACAAATGATTCCATCATCATGTTCATTTCATAAGGAACACCGGGCATAAAGTAAAACTGGCAACCCTGACCCGCTGCTACAAACCCTGGTGCGGTCCCCCAATGATTATCGATACGTGTCGAATTTTTCGGCAATAGAACTTGCTTATGGTTCACCTCAGCCATGGGGTAATTTAATTTAGCAAAAAATTCGCTCATCATTCGCAAGGCGCCCTCATCAATTTCCAAGGCTGCTGAGAAAGCCACTGAAAACGCTTCTGCTGTTAAATCATCATCTGTTGGCCCAAGGCCTCCGGTACATAAGCAAACATCAGCCAACTGATCTATTTCATGCAATACGCTAACCAAGTCTTTTAGTTCATCTGCAACCGTTATATGACGAATAATATCAAACCCTAATGTACGACAATGATCGGCCAGAATGGCTGCATTTGTATCGACAATAGCACCGGTAATAACTTCATCACCTTGCGATAAGATAATAGCTTTAGGTCTTTTATTAGGCATCGAACTGGAGCTGGTAACTGCCAAACTTACGGATATTCAACACACCTTTATCGAATATTAGGTATTGCCCTTTAATACCCATAAGCACCCCCTCTACAATGGGGTTTTTATCAAAGTTAAGCGAGGATACTTTTGTTGGGTATTCTAATACCGGGTATTCAATATCAATTGGTTTAGCATCTGTTAAGAGTTCTATTTGAGCCTCACCATTGGCTCTTTGTAACGCTTCTAGCTCCTCGCTTGCTATTGCCAATAAACGGTCTCGTTCTTCGACCAGGTCTTTAGGTTCAGACATGCCCTTCAACATTTTCCGCCAATCTGTTTTATCCGCTACGTATTGTTTTAATACCGTTTCAACTTGCCCAGATTGTAACCGTGTTTTCACTTTAAAGATGGGTAAAGCCTGTGTAGCACCTTGATCTATCCATCGCGTGGGCACTTGAGTGTGACGTGTAATACCCACCTTTAAGCCAGATGAGTTAGCCAAATAAACATAATGATCTTGAAAACAAAATTGTTCACCCCACTCAGGCTCGCGGCACGTCCCTAAATGATAATGGCAAGTCTCGGGCTTCATAATGCATAAATCACACTGGGCAAGCTTCGCCATACAGGGGTAGCAATAGCCTTGACTGTAACTTTTTTTGGTCTTTTTCCCACAATTTGAACAGTGAATATTCCCCAAGTAAGATAATTTTATAGTCTTTCCTATATAGGGATTTAGCGAAACCAGCTCACCCCCTATTGGTAAAGAGTATTCAACGGGTGTCGATAGTACTGCCGACATTTTCTGTATAAGCCCTTCTTTCATAGTTTATTACCTGCTTAAAAATGCTAATGTTTTATCTAAATAGTTTTCGTAGTCATCAAAGCCATGGTTACCGCCTTTTATGATGATTTGTTCACACCCTTCATAATATTCAACGCCCTCTTTGTAATCCAGTACTTCATCGGCAGTTTGGGTCAGCAGTAAAAAATTTTGCGGGTACTTAAGGTTGGGCAAATAAATGCCTTCAAGTTGTTTTATATGTTCTGGGGTTAAGTTAAAGCGCTGGCCTGTTTGATAATTCACATTATCCCCTAAGCGAGCGGTTAATAATACCTGCGCTTTAACAGCAGGGTTTATAAGCACCCCTTTTTTTTGGTATTTTTCGCATAAATAAGTTGCATAAAAACCACCCAATGAGCTTCCAACCATTGCCCAATCCTCCTTTTCCAATGATTGTATGTGGTCTTCAATCATGGCTAGTGCTTGTTTTGGGTCGATGGGAAGATCCGCTAAAAACACAGAGTGTTCGGCAGACTGGTTTATAAAATCTTTTATTAATTGGGCCTTAAAAGAGGCTGCGGAGCTGGCAAAACCATGTAAATAAATAATATGCATCAGTATTTAATCAAACATCATAAACCCCTAGAATAACCGAGCTGCCTCCTGCTCACCATCTTTACAACAAAAACATCCCCGCCAAACTACTTAAAGCTCTCTTTGCTAATGCTGCTCACGCTGACATATTTTTCTAAAAACAAATCTTCTGATAAAGGCCTACTCACTAGGTAACCCTGAATTAAATCGCATTTATGTTCTGCTAAGAAATTGTACTGCCCTTGTGTTTCCACCCCTTCAGCGACCACTTTCATCCCGAGGTTATGCGCCAGCACAATCATGCCATCCACCACGGCCATATCTTCTTTGTTACTAGGGATGTCCCGTATAAAGTCAATATCTAGTTTCAGCGTGTTGGCGGGTAACTGTTTTATATAACTGAATGATGAGTAGCCTGTTCCAAAATCATCAATAGATATATTAACGCCCATTCGCCTTATTTGGTTAAGCTTTTCAAGCATCGCATCAATGTCATTCAGCACCATCGTTTCGGTCACTTCAAGTTCTAAGTACTCTGGTGCCAATTGATGCTTAGCAAGGCAAGCCCTCACACTTTCAACAAAATTATCTTCTGTCATCTGAACCGCTGACACATTTACCGCAACTGTGCCTTGGTAACCATACTCTTGCTGCCACTTTTTATGCGTTTCACAGGCCGTATCTAGCACCCAAGCACCAATCTCTTTAATCAAGCCCATTTCTTCCGCAATTGGGATGAATTCTGCGGGCGAGACCATCCCCCTTAACCTGTGTTGCCAACGAACTAATGCTTCCGACCCTATCACCTCACCTGTTAGCATATTTTGCTTCGCTTGATAATACAGTGACAGTTCATTATCAACGAGTACCTTTCTAAGGTCTGTTTCAACACGCATTCTATTTTCAATCACGTCACTCATTTCCTGAGTGTATGTCCGGTAAGTATTACGGCCCGCTGCTTTTGCTCGATACATAGCGGTATCAGCATTTTTCAGCAGCATTTCTTTAGACTGCCCATCCTCTGGGTAGATTGAAATACCAATACTGACACTTGCAAAAAGCTCATTACCCACGATATTAAAGGGCTCTTTTAAGACCGATAACATGGATTCTGCAACAGCCACGTAACCTTCCTGCTCATCCATATCACTAAGAACAACAACAAATTCATCGCCACCAAGGCGAGCCAGCATATCACCTGAGCGGATACAGTTCTTTAGCCGCCCTGCTATCGCTTTGAGAAGAACATCTCCTGCCTCATGACCTAAACTGTCATTGATGGTTTTAAAGTCGTCGACATCTATAAAAAAGACCACCGTTTTTGTCGCTGACCTTTTGGCATGTGCTATCTCTTGCTGAAACTGTTCAACAAATGCGGCTCTGTTAGGTAGTCCAGTTAAGCTGTCTATGTATGCTAACTTCTGAACGTGTTTTTCTGCTGATTGCTTTTCCAATAAACGTCTAACTCGCTGACGTAAAACAGATAGGTTAATCGGCTTAGGCACAAAATCTGCGGCACCACTTTGAAAGGCTAAGTCTACCGACTTTTCACCCTCTAAGGCCGTTGTAATTAAAATCGGCACATCCTTACCACTCGGTAAGGCTTTAATTTCTTTACACGCTTCAAAGCCATCTTTTATTGGCATCATTGCATCCATGATAACAACGTTGGGTTGCAACATTTCAAACAGTTGGACAGCCTCACGACCATTGCTACCTAACTCAACCTGGTAACCTTCTCGCTCTAGTACACTAGCAACCGTCATTCGCGTGCTTTGGTCATCATCCACAATCAGCACGATTTCCTTAGTGCGCTTCTTTTGGGGAGAATCAGGTGACTCTAGAACCTGTAATTTATGTGTCAGATTATCTTCAACTAAGGAAAACTCATGCTCTAGTTTTTCAGACAAATCGGAGGTTTCCTCACTCCCTTTACTATCCGCTGCCCACGCCTTCTCGATATTTAAACAAACGTCCACTAAGCCTTCGGCGCCTAAATTTCGTGAACTTCCTTTTATCTTATGTGTTAAATCAAGGATTTTTGATTGATTAGCCATATCCATAGAAGCCAATAAGCTAGCGATGTAAATTGGAGCGTCAATCAAGTAAGTTTGGATAATTTGTTCTAAGCCATCCCCTGTATTAAGTGCTAATGTTTCATACACGGCCTCATCAATAACCAGCCCCTTTATCGATGATGTTACAGGCTGTTCAACCTTTTCAGTCATTAAAGTAAAGCCGAATGCTTTTTCAAAGCTTTTGAGTAACGCAGGTATCCGAAAAGGCTTAAGCAAAACATCATTCATTCCACTGCTAAGGCATCGCGCGTGCTCCTCTTCACTCTCTTTTGCGGTCAGCGCAATAATAACCACTTGCTTTGACCCTTCTTCTATTGCTCGAATCTCCTCGGTTGCTTGATAACCATCCATAACTGGCATATTGCAATCCATTAGTATGAGATCGTAAAAAACTTGCTTGAAGGCGGTAATGGCCTCCTGTCCATTTATCGCTGTATCGGCCTGAACACCCAGTTCTTTTAGCGTCGCGGTGGCCACCAACTGGTTTGTCATATTATCATCCACCACTAATACTTTCATGCGTTTAAACTGTTCGCTAGCCTGCAGCGTGCCCTTATCAGCACCTTCGTCTTGGGTGGCGCCTTTTGATTCAGATAAAACATCCAGTAAGGTAGCTCTTAATTTTTCGTGTCGAATGGGCCGATCAATCGTCGTGGCAAAGGTATTCCCTTCCTCACTAGAGACATTTAACATACCACCAAACCTGATCATCGGAATGAGCTTCGTTTTTGCGAAGACACCGGCTTCCTGAAAGTTCCTTAAAAATCCTTGGAGGTCCCCCTTGCTGTAATCAATATTAAATAAGCAAATATCTGGTGCACTGTCACATGAACCTTCTAGTTTAATGTAAGCCACCGCTTCATCTATACTGGCAAGTGTTTCAAAACCTAAGCCCCAACTGCTTAACATTCCTTCAATGTATGTCTTTGACGTATCAAACGGCTCTATCAACAGCACTCTTTTGGCGTCTAGTAAAGCTACGTCTTTCTCTGGATAATTGTAGTCAATCGTGTACGTTTGCATTGGGATTGATATCTTAAAATTTGAACCACTGCCCAGTGTACTGTCCACTGCTATATGCCCACCCATTAGTGTCGTCATTTTTTTGACGATGGTTAAACCTAGCCCCGTTCCCCCATAATTATTTGAAATCTGCTGACTAACTTGCCCGAATGGCGTAAATATTCGTTCTAAAGCATTATCTGGGATGCCGATACCCGTATCCACAATGGCTATCTCAATCACCGCCCTGTCTTTTGACCTTGGCGTAATTTTTAAAGAGATAGTAATCTCCCCTTTTGATGTGAATTTAATTGCATTACTCAACAGGTTATTAATAACTTGACGGATTCGTGTTGCATCAGCACGAACAAAAACCACATCATCCGTTGGTAAATCCAAACATAATTCTAAATCCTTCACTTGAATTCTTTCTGCATATAGCAGGGCTTGCTGTTCCAGTAACAGCCGCAAATCAAGGTCTTTTAACTCAAGAGAAAAGTCACCAGATTCCATTTTGCTAAAGTCTAAAACATCATTAATCATCTGCAACAATGTATCGCCAGAACGGCTGGCCACCTCTAAATACTCATGTTGGTGCTGTGGCAAACCCATTTCTTTTAATAAGTTAACCATCCCCAAGATTCCGTTCAGTGGGGTGCGTATTTCATGACTAACATGGGCTGCAAAATCAGATTTAATTTTTGCTGTTTGCATGGCCTTGTCTCTTGACTCCTCTAGCTCATGTCTACGTATTTCAATCACTTCCATCATTTGATTGAAGGATTCTGACATATAACTCAACTCAGTCGATCGCTGCTCACTGGCTCTAAGGCCAGTTTCACCCGATGCTGCTTGAATCATAATAGAAGAAAATTCTTCTAGAGGCTTTGTTAACTGTCGAGTCACCCATCGAATGGTTAGTAGCAAAAGCAGCGCTAGTAAGATAATAATTCCAGTGTTGGGAATAAATACACCTTGCACATATTCCGATATAGAGGTCTTGCCTATAATGACCATAAGGTAGTGCGTGCTAGAGCTTTGATTTAAGGTGTCGACCCTAGATACAAAATACAGTGCATTATCTGTTTCACGCTCAAGCCTAGCCTTCGTTGAACTCACCTGCTGCCAGCCAATAAGTGCGGCATAATCCACATGCTTTTTAACCGCAAAGACTTCTTCAAAGTCACTGTTGTATAAAACTATTTTTTGAACCTTAGAAAGCTCCAAATATGAGTGGAATGTATAGCTCAGCATTTCCTCATCACTGCCAGTAGCAACTGGGGCCACCAATTGAGCAGCGATAGAATCTGTAATTGCTTCACCACTCTCAAGCCACTCGTTATGCTGGTGTTGGTAAGTGAAATAAGATATAAAAAAAGATGAGGTAATTGATAAAAAAACAATGCCAATTAGAAAGGCTGTATTTAACTGTTTATTAAACCCACTTTTAGTTTTTTGCTTTGCCATTTTATTGCCACACTGTCCATTTAACTCTATTGCTTAAATTTAAAAGCCCCTTAAGGGCTTGTCACTTTAATTCGTTTATTCTAAATTAATATTAGCTCGGTGTTAAAAATCTTTCAGTAAGGACATGTCACACCGCTATAATAAGCATTAATTATAATTTAAGGAGTGACTGAGTATGTCATGGATATCAAGCAAACCAATCCCTGTTAATGAGCGTCTTATTGTTGCTCTTGATGTACCCAATATACCAGCTGCTAAGGAATTAGTCCGCCAATTAGGTGATAGTGTTATTTTTTATAAAATTGGCCTTGAGCTTTTTATGTCGGGTGATTACTTTGAGCTTATTGATTGGCTAAACGAACAGCAGAAACGTATTTTTGTTGACCTTAAGTTTTTTGACGTACCGGCAACTGTTGGTCGTGCAGTTAAACAACTTAGCAATAAGAAAGTCGACTTTGTCACCATTCATGGTAACAATGCCATCATGCAAGCCGCAGCCGAACAAAAAGGCCCGTTAAAAGTATTGGCGGTTACTGTATTGACCAGCCTTGATCGTGGGGATTTGGATGACCTTGGGTTTAAATGCGATGTTGAAGAATTAGTGACCTCACGTGCAAAGCGTGCCATTGAATTAGGGTGTGATGGTGTCATTTCCTCTGGACTTGAGGCGCCTGGCTTACGAGACTCATTGGGGCAAAACTTTCTAATTGTCTCGCCTGGAATCCGCCCAGTTGATAATCGCCCAGATGATGATCAAAAACGCATTGTTAGTGTTGAGCAGGCCTTTCATAATGGTGCCGATCATATTGTTGTTGGGCGACCTATCCGTGATGCGGAAAACCCACGGCAAGCTGCGTTAGATATTCAAGAAACCATTAAAATGGTCTTTGAATAAGAAATATTGCGGCGCAGCATTAAATAATTTATACTTACGTCAACTTAAATAACTGGACGAAATATTATGAATGACTTTAATGCATTTGCTGACCCAATTAAAAGACTAATTGAATTAAACAAAGCACAAATCGAGAAATTAGCGGCTGCTCAACAAGAAGCTGTAAAAAATTATGCTGAACTCACTGAAGCTCGCTTAAAGTCCGCTTCAAACATTAAAGACCCAGAAGCATTTAATGCCTTTGCTAAAGAACAAGTTGAACTGGCACAAAGTGGTCTTGAAAAAGCTATTTCGGATGGCAAGTCACTGCTTGAAGACACCAAGTCTTATAACGAGCAAATTTTAAATATCGTTAAAGACAGTGCATCTGCATTTACACCAAAAAAATAACACCCTTTTCCTATGTGTTAATTTAAAGCCACTGCCGTTATGGCAGTGGCTTTTTTTATGTATTAATTT
>ERZ1027208.554-NODE-554-length-14254-cov-36.442637_pt1 | contig 14254 bp, 10 predicted proteins | sample MGYA00520867_ERZ1027208 | MGnify/ENA primary metagenome ERZ1027208 (study PRJEB33311, sample SAMEA4378413) | marine metagenome | biome: Marine biome; feature: Fjord; material: Water | collected 2014-07-20T08:00:00Z/2014-07-... | depth 75 m ...
GGTGGTATTCGTGATGAAGAGACCATTCAAACCTATTTAAATGCCGGCGTTCAATTCGTTATCATTGGCACTAAAGCTGTTAACGCTCCCCATTTTGTGGGTGATGTTTGTGCAGAATTCCCCGGTCACATCATCGTAGGCCTAGATGCTAAAGATGGCAAAGTGGCCATCGATGGCTGGTCTAAGCTATCCAATCACGACATTATTGACCTTGCACAGCACTTCGAATCAGATGGCGTTGATTCAATTATTTATACCGATATTGGTCGTGATGGCATGATGCAAGGGGTGAACGTAGAAGCCACCGCAAAACTGGCACGCTCAGTTAACATTCCAATCATCGCATCAGGCGGCATTACTAACCTCACCGATGTTGAATTACTCGGCAACGTGGCCGGAGATGGCATTATGGGCGCGATTACTGGTCGCGCGATTTACGAAGGAACCTTGGATTTTGCAGCGGGTGAAAAACTAGCCCAGTCTTTCGCTTAAATGGGTCTCGCTAAACGCATTATTCCCTGTCTAGACGTGGACAATGGCCGTGTGGTTAAAGGGGTAAAATTTGTTGATATACGAGATGCCGGTGATCCCGTAGAAGTGGCTCGCCGTTATGACCGCGAAGGCGCTGACGAAATTACCTTTCTTGATATTACCGCCAGCTCAGATGACCGAGAAACTATCGTACACGTTATTGAAAAAGTAGCTGATGAGGTTTTTATTCCTCTAACGGTTGGTGGCGGTATTCGTACCTTAGAAGACATTAACCGCATGTTAAAGGCCGGTGCTGATAAAGTTGGCATTAACACCGCGGCTATTTTCAACCCTGAGTTTGTTCAGCAAGCCGCTGAACGCTTTGGCTCGCAGTGTATCGTCGTAGCGATTGATGCAAAATGTGTGAGTGCCGATGATGAACCTAAGCGCTGGGAAATATTCACCCACGGTGGCCGTAAAGGAACTGGCTTAGATGCGATCGAATGGGCAAAAAAAATGGTTGATTTTGGTGCTGGTGAAATTTTATTAACCAGCATGGACCGTGATGGTACTAAAATTGGCTTCGATTTAGAACTAACTCGTTCTATTAGTGAGGCGGTTGATGTCCCTGTGATTGCCTCCGGTGGTGTTGGCACCTTAGACCACTTAGCTGACGGCGTGACCAAAGGCAAAGCCGATGCAGTGTTAGCTGCCAGTATCTTTCATTTTGCCGAATTTAGCATTGGTGAAGCAAAACAACACCTGCACGACAAAGGCATAGAGGTTCGCTTATGAGCAACTGGCTCGATCAGTTACGCTGGGACGACAAGGGACTTATTCCCGCTATTGCCCAAGATCACCAGTCTGGCAAAATCTTAATGGTTGCGTGGATGAACCAAGAAGCCCTACAACTTACCGCTGAGCAAGGCCATGCTGTGTACTGGTCTCGCTCACGCAATAAGCTATGGCATAAAGGTGAAGAGTCAGGCCATCAGCAAATTATTCGAGACATTCGGCTAGATTGCGATGAAGACGTCATTTTATTATCGGTTGAACAAAAAGGTGGCATTGCCTGTCATACTGGGCGTGAAAGCTGCTTCTATCGACAACTAAAAGACCAACAATGGGTTGCTACTGACCCCGTTATAAAAGACCCTAAGAGTATTTATTCATCATGAGCGATACATTAAAACAACTCGACCACGTTTTACAGCAACGTAAGCAGGAAGACCCCAGCTCATCATACGTAGCAAGCCTTTATCATAAAGGCCTCGACACCATTCTAAAAAAAATTGGTGAAGAAGCAACTGAAACAGTGATTGCTGCCAAGTCCGATGATAAACAGCAAGTCATTTATGAAACCGCTGACTTATGGTTTCACACGCTGGTACTTTTAGCCCAACAAGGCTTGAACTCTGATGATGTTCTAAAAGAACTTGAACGTCGATTTGGCTTGTCTGGGTTGGATGAAAAAGCCAGTAGAAACAAGTAGAATAACCCCTCTTCAACTAACATAAATAGGAATTATCATGGGCGGAATCGGTATTTGGCAGTTAATTATTGTTCTTGTTATTGTCCTATTATTATTTGGAACCAAGCGCCTACGTAATCTAGGTGGTGATTTAGGCGGTGCCATTAAGGGTTTTAAAGGCGCGATCAAAGAAGGTGAAACGAAAGACGAGCCTAAAAATGACAAGTCTGTCATCGATGATTCCAGTCAGACCAACGATAAAAAATAAGCGCTCCCCAGCATAGACTTCCCTCATTGCGAGCAGCTATAGAATGCCAACACAGCAAGCTAATAACTCAGAGAGCAGCTTTGTCTCTCATTTAGTCGAACTACGCACACGGTTAATTCATGCGTTAGTTGGCTTGCTTGTTATTTTTTTGCCGCTAAGTCCATTTGCAAATGATATCTATTCCTTACTGGCACAGCCACTTTTAATGCATATGCCATCGGGGACGAGTATGGTGGCTATTGAGGTAATTTCACCCTTTTTAACCCCGCTCAAGCTAACACTCATGCTGTCGGTTTTTATCAGCATTCCTTGGCTTTTTTATCAAGTTTGGCTGTTTATTGCACCCGGCCTATACCAGCATGAACAAAAAGTTGCATTGCCTCTGGTCGGTATTGGAACCTGCTTATTCTATAGCGGCATGTTATTCGCCTATTTTATAGTCATGCCCCTTATTTTCCAGTTCCTTACGGCCACAGCACCTGAGGGTGTTGCCGTTATGACGGATATCAGTAAATATCTGGATTTTGTTTTGACCTTGCTCTTTGCATTTGGTGCAGCATTTCAAATACCTATTGCAACCTTTTTACTGGTTAAAACTGGCGTATCAACACCTAAACAACTGGCTGAAAAAAGGCCCTATATTATTGTTGGAGTCTTTGTACTTGGCATGCTACTAACCCCACCTGATATCATATCCCAAACCTTACTGGCTTTACCCATGTGGTTTTTGTTTGAAGCAGGGTTATTAATGTCAAAGAAATTCGCCCTTTCCCCAGCCAAGGCGTCCACCACTGACTAACGAAAGTGGCTTAAGCATCTTTAACCAAGCCTAAGTACATCGCATTAATGGCTCCCAATATGCGTTACCTATATTTCATTTAACACTATGCATCACAATATAAACCCAAGCGCCCAACAGGCTTTATTGGCTATTCAAACACCCACCGACCACTGCCGACTCGAGGAAACGTTATGACACCCATCACCCCCCCTCTTTTTAGCCAGCCTAACTATTGGGCTGAGTGTTATGGTACAGCTCCCTTTCTTCCCACTACTCGTGCTGAAATGGACGCGTTGGGCTGGGACAGCTGCGATATTATTATCGTGACAGGTGATGCTTACGTTGATCACCCCAGTTTTGGAATGGCTATTATTGGCCGATTGCTTGAACGGCAAGGATTCCGTGTAGGTATTATCGACCAGCCAGCATGGCAGAACAGTAAAGACTTTTCTGCCCTCGGCCAGCCTAACCTCTTTTTTGGTATTGCTGCCGGCAATATGGATTCGATGATTAACCGGTATACTGCCGATCGTCGTGCGCGCTCTGATGACGCCTATACTCCAAATGATAAAGCAGGGCAACGACCTGATCGAGCAGTTATTGTTTACACGCAACGATGTAAAGAGGCCTTTCCCAACACACCCATTGTTATTGGAAGCATAGAGGCTAGCTTACGCCGAATTGCCCATTATGATTACTGGGATGATAACGTCCGTCGGTCTATTCTAGTCGACTCTCAAGCTGATATCTTATTGTATGGCAATGCAGAAAGAGCCTTGTGCGAGCTCAGCTATCGCCTATCACTCAATGAGCCCATCAACCAGATAACCGATATCCGAGGCACTGCCTTCATTCGGCCATCGCTACCCGAAGGTTGGACACTGATTGATTCCACCCGGGTTGACCGGCCCGGCAGAATTGACCCCCTTAATAGTCCCTACGAGTCAGATGAAGAGCTTGCTGCTGCCACCGGTGGTAAATGCCAAGTGAGCAATACAAGTAGTACCGATGGAAAGACCCAGCAAGTTCAGCTTAGCTTTTTACCCAAACACAGTAAAACTGACCGTGCCACTACTGTTATACGCCTACCCTCCTATAAAAAGGTTAAAAGCGACCCTGTGCTATACGCACACGCCTCACGCGTTTTGCACTTAGAAACTAACCCAGGGAATGCCCGTGCTTTAATACAAAATAATGATGGTCAAGATGTTTGGTTAAACCCTCCGCCTATTCCTCTTGAAACCGAAGAGATTGATGCCGTATTTGCGCTACCCTTCCAACGTGTCCCGCATCCCAAATATGCTGGCCAGCCTATTCCTGCGTATGACATGATCCGTTTCTCGGTCAATATCATGCGTGGCTGTTTTGGCGGCTGCACTTTCTGCTCCATCACCGAGCACGAGGGGCGCATTATTCAAAGCCGCTCAGAAGCCTCTATCCTTCAAGAAATTGAAGACATACGCGATAAAACCCCAGGCTTTACTGGCACTATTTCTGACCTTGGCGGGCCAACGGCTAATATGTACCGCTTGTCCTGCAAAAGCCCTAAGATTGAAGCAGCTTGTCGTTTACCTTCCTGTGTTTACCCAGGCATTTGCGATAACCTTAACACTGATCACAACCCACTCATTCAGCTGTACAAAAAGGCGCGTGGTATTCCTGGTATTAAGCGCGTTCTTATCGCCTCTGGCTTACGTTACGACTTAGCCGTTGAATCACCTGAATATGTAGAGGAACTCGTCACCCACCATGTCGGCGGATACCTAAAGATTGCACCTGAGCATACCGAACAGGGCCCCTTATCCAAAATGATGAAGCCAGGTATAGGCACCTACGACCGATTCAAGGTTATGTTTGAAAAATTCACTAAAAAAGCCGGTAAAAAACAGTATTTAATCCCTTACTTTATTGCCGCACACCCCGGCACTGAAGATGAAGACATGATCAATCTGGCACTATGGCTGAAAAAAAATAATTTTCAAGCCGATCAAGTGCAAACCTTCTACCCCTCGCCAATGGCCTCTGCCACTACGATGTATCACACTGGCCGAAACCCTTTAAAAGGCTTAAGCTATAAAAGTGAAAAAATTAATACTGTTAAAGACATCGAACAACGTCGTTTACATAAAGCCCTTCTACGCTATCACGATGTTAATAACTGGAAATTAATCAAGGATGTTTTACTAAAAACGGGTCAACAACAGCTGATCGGTGATGCTGATACCTGTCTAATCCCCAGCACACCCACTCAAACAAACCGCTACTCAAAAACGGGTGCTAAACAGTTTGTTACCAAGCACACGCCTCAAGGGTATAAGCCTAAAAGAAAACCCGGTAAAAACAAAAAACGCTAACTCAAATGGAAAAACTAAAGCAGTCTAGTCTCGTCGGTGGTCCACTGGCTGGTTTATTCACCTTACTGCTACTGCACAATCTGTCCATAGCCGGCATGATCAGCATTACTGCTGCCGTTGCTATTTGGTGTGTTATTTGGTGGGTTTTTGAACCGGTTCCTATCCCTGTGACATCATTATTGCCGATTGCTATTTTCCCCTTAACCGGCGTATTAAGCCCTGAACAGGTTGGCTATGCCTATGGGAATAAACTCGTTTTATTACTGTTGGGTGGCTTTATTTTATCAACCGCCCTTTCCCATTGTGGGGCGCACCGCCGCTTAGCACTCACCATGGTCCATTGGTTTGGATCTAGCAACCCTAAACGCCTTGTACTTGGTTTTATGGTGGCTGCCGCCTCGCTTAGTATGTGGATTTCAAATACAGCGGCCACCCTTATGTTATTACCTGTAGCTCTTGCAGTTATCGATAGCGCAGAGGATAAGAAACTGGCAACGCCATTGCTTCTAGGCTTAGCCTATGCAGCCAGTGTTGGAGGCATTAGCACACCCATTGGCACACCGCCCAATCTTTTATTTATGCAGGTGTATGAAGAAAACATGGGGGTGCAGATCAGTTTCACTCAATGGATGATGTGGGCCCTACCCGTTGTCATTATTTTTTTGCCGATTATCTGGCTTTGGCTTAGCAGGCACTTAACAACAAAGGGCGAGCTAAACCTACCGACTATAGGACGCTGGACTAGCCATGAACGCCGCGTTTTAATGGTGTTTTCTATTACAGCATTTCTTTGGATTACACGCCTAGAGCCCTTTGGTGGCTGGAGTGACTGGCTAAATTTACCACAGGCAAATGATGCTTCTGTTGCATTACTGGCTGTTGTGGCCTTGTTTGTGACACCAAATGGTAATAGGCAAAAACTTCTGGATTGGAAAACCGCTCAAAATATCCCTTGGGGGATTTTATTGCTATTTAGTGGTGGTATTTGCCTTGCCAAAGCCTTTGTCGTATCTGGTCTGAGCATAGAGCTAGGTAAGCAACTATCCATTGTTACTTCGTTTAGTATTATCGTTATGATAGCCCTTATTGCTGTCGCCGTAACCTTTATGACCGAGGCCACCAGTAATGTCGCAACAACGGCTATGCTAATGCCAATATTAGCTGCCGCTGCGCTCAATTCCAACATAGACCCGCTTTTATTAATGGTTCCTGCCACATTTAGTGCTAGCTGCGCGTTTATGCTGCCCGTTGCCACAGCACCTAACAGTATTGTTTTCAGCAGTGGCCACATTTCCAGTACGCTAATGGCGAGAGAGGGCTTTATTTTAAACCTAATCGGTAGCACCCTTATCACAGCACTATGCTGGTTTATGTTACATAATTAGCCATCGGGTGTTTGCCAAGCTTCATCACATAGGCTTCCTTTAAGTTCAATTACCCATACCACTTATTGGCCTCACTTCTTCTTAAGGCCCCAGCCACCAACGTATTTAAAAAGACATTTCTAAAAACTTTTACAGGCACGTAAAATAAAGGAACTGCTATTTAAAGCTGAGGTTAAAGCTCCTTCATTCATGTCATCCTTTATCAACATTGATAAACACCTGTTTTCAACTATACTTATAGTTCCTCACCTTAAAAACACTTCCATGGAAAGGATCAGTTTTTTCATATTATGCCTTATCTGCTTTGCCTCTCCCATCTCTCAGGGCGTTGAGCTTGTTGTAAACTCTAGTGTCCCTATTAGTTCACTATCAGCAACGGAAGCCCGTAATATATTCACTATGCGCACTCAACAGTGGCCTGATGGTCAACCGATAACGGTTTTTGTACTAAACGACGATAACCCACTCCACAAGCAGTTCTCTAAAGAAAACTTACATGTATTCCCTTATAAACTAAGACGCATTTGGGATAGAAATATTTATTCCGGCACTGGCGACGCACCCATAACTCTAGACAGTGAAGAAGAAATGATTGAAGTCATTTCAACATTAGCCGGCTCTATTGGCTACGCCAACAAAGGAGGCGACAATGTTCGACTTATTAAAATTCAATAAAGACATTCGCTTGTTTGAGCGTTTTATTATTAGCCTGTTCTTTATAGCTACAACTCCCGCCTATTCATTTGAAAAATTCGACACATTTCAGGTTCATGGATTTGCCAGTCAAGGTTATTTTTTAAGCAGTGAAAATAACCTTTACGGTAAAAGCAGCAAACCGCATGGAACCCTCGGCCTAACAGAAGCCGGTATTAACATGTCTTTACGCCCCATTAATAGTGTTAGGCTGGCTGCACAAGGCATTTACAGGCATGCAGGGGCTATAAGTGAAAGTGCACAAATAGATTATGCCCTATTAGATTGGACCTTTTTAGAGCATGAGGATTTACGAATGGGGCTTCGTTTAGGCCGCATCAAAAACCCTTTTGGATTTTATAATGAAACACGCGATGTTGCCTTTACTCGACCCTCAATAACCCTACCGAGTATCTACTATGAACGCTCTCGCAACATGCTGCTTAGTGCTGATGGTGCACAACTTTATGCCAACAATACCACTCCTGCTGGAAACTTCTCTTTTCAACTAAACGTTGGCGAGTTAAGTGATGACCTAAAGGAGCTTAAAATCGCAATTCTAAGTGTCGACACACCTGGTCACTTAGAAAACAAGCCGAGCTTCATAGGTAAATTAGGGTATGAAAACACTAGTGGATCAACTCGTTTAGCTTTTAGCTATGCGGATGCTGACATGGAATATAAGCCTGGTTCCGGGGACTTTCTAGACAGTGGTGATTTAAACTTCAAAATATTTCTTTTTTCTGCCCAACAAAACATCGGGGCCTTCACACTAACCGGAGAGTACCTAAGGCAGGAAAATATTTTTGAAAATTTTGGCCCTTTCTACCCCAAAGCAACGCCAACGTCCGAAAGCTACTACATTCAGGGGGATTATCACTTCAACAACCGCTTCAAAGGCTACACGCGGTATGACGCTCTATTTTTAAACAAAGATGACCGTACTGGTAAACACTACCCCCCAAATATACCTAGTAGCACGGCCTTTACCAAAGATTACATGCTTGGGTTGCAATGGAACCCATCCAGCCAGTGGATTGTCCAAGCAGAGTACCACCGTATTAATGGCATCGCCTTACTCTCGTTTGCAGACAACCCAGATCGGTTCGCGGCAAAACAGCACTGGAGTGTGTTTACCTTGCAGTTATCGTATCGATTTTAAATCAGGCCAAGACAAAATTCTTTTATGACTAGCGAAAAGAAATTATTTTTTAGCATTAAATGGAAAGCATTATTACTGTTCGGCTTATTGATCAGTGCGTCACATGCTGTCCAATACGGCATCAGTTATCAGCAAATAAATGATCAGTTTCAACGCCAGCATAATCATCAGTTGCACTACCAGCACTCTATTATTGAAGCCCTCATCGAGCAGTCTGCTCGATTAATGGAGCAAATTACTGAGCTTAGTGACACACCTTATAACGATAACCCTTCCTATACTGAGGACTATATAGCTAGCTCTCTTGAGCAACAGTGGGATAGCTTACAGGCCAACTGGGGACTAACCGCTATACTAATGTATAACACTGAAGGCCAAGCAAAGAAAAGTTGGGGTTCAGACAGCCGTGAACTTATTCAGCAAAATGACCTGACAGCAGCCCTTCAAACAGCCAAGCCTATGCATAGACTTATCTGTGCAGACCAATGCTACCAAATTGTGTATATTCCAACCCTGCTTAACCCTAACAGTGAACAACATGCACTGATTGTCTTTGTGCGTTCACTCGCTGATATCATCATCTCATTCAAAGAAACGACGCGTACAGATATCGCTATTTTGAGACCTGTTTTAAACACCAAAAGTACCCCCGGCAAGCAATTAAACATTGTCGCAAGTACTCATACCAAACAGCTTAAAAAGCTATTAAAGAGTGCCTCTCACCATCATTCCATCGATGCACTTCTCAACAACGAAACAACCCTTCAATTCATGGGTGGCAAACAATTTAGTTTACGGCTCTTTAATTTAGGCGAACAAGGCCAACCGAACAGCCCGTACCTTTTACTGGCCACTGACCTGACTAATGAATACATATTAATTAATCAGTCCAAAAAAGAAGCTTTCTATGCCATCCTTCTAGCACTTATCGCATCATCATTAATCCTTTTACCTTTTCTTCTAAAAGTAACGCAGCGTATTATTACCGTTAGTAATGCCTTACCAGCTCTATCTAAAGGCCAGTATGATCAGGCTAAACAATATCTGCAAAAAACGGGCAAACAATCACAAAAAATACAGGATGAATTTGATACCCTCGAGAAGTCAACTCTTCTCGTTATCGAGCAATTGGACAAAGGCAGTCAATTAATTAAAGAAAAGGAACAAAATCTAGTATGGCTGGCTGACCATGACTCACTAACGAAGCTGTTTAATCGGCGCCGCTTTCAAATTGAGTTTGCGCATCAACTAAAGTTTGCTGAGCGCTATAAAAACACAGGTGCTATTCTCTACTTGGATCTTGACCAGTTCAAATATATCAATGACACCAGCGGGCATGCTGCTGGCGACCTGTTACTGAAGCAAGTAGCAGAAACATTACAACAAGTTATTCGCTCATCGGATACCTTGGCCCGTTTAGGTGGCGATGAATTTGCCCTGATGGTGCCAGCCACTGATAGCCATGGTGCGTCTCAATTAGCTAAAAAGGTCCTTAGCGCATTACAACTCATTCATTTCGAGTCCAACGGCCACCAACATAATATTACAGCCAGCATTGGCATTGCTATGTTTCCAGAATACGGTTTATCTCTTGAGGACTTTATGTCAAATGCTGATATTGCAATGTATCAAGCTAAAGAAAGTGGTCGAGGTAAAGAACACCTTTATTCTCCCGAAGAAAAGACAAAAGAAATGTTAGAGAGGCATGTGCTATGGAAAGAGAAAATCGAGTCAGCGCTAGCTGAAAAAAGATTCATCTTACATTTTCAGCCTATACTCGACATTCAGAGCAATAGAATTTCACACGCAGAGGCTCTAGTACGTATGGTTGATAAAGACGGCGGACTTATTATGCCTAATGACTTTATTCCCACGGCCGAAAAATCCGGCTTAATCAATCAAGTAGATTTAGCCGTATTAGACTTAACCTTTGAAACGCTGCGTGTATTAGATCGCCAAAATAACCCATTATCACTGTCTTTCAATTTATCCGGTAAAGCATTTAGTAACACCCCCCTCATTACCCAGCTTAAAGAGGAGTTGAATAAAGATGATATTGATGCAACAAAACTTATCATAGAAGTGACCGAGACCATGGCTGTTGCTAACTTAAGAACCGCTATTAAGTTAATGAATGAGATTAAAAAAACGGGTGCAAAATTTGCACTCGATGACTTTGGGGTTGGTTACGCGTCCTTCTTTTACCTCCGCCAATTACCCGTTGATTATGTAAAAATTGATGGCTCTTTTATTCAACAACTAGACGAGCAAAAAGAAGACCAGCTATTTGTTAAAGCGATTGCTGAGATTACCAAGGTCTCTGGTAAAAAAACAATTGCTGAATTTGTTGAAAATCAAGCCATTCTAGACTTACTTGACGAGTTTGATGTTGATTATGCACAGGGCTACCATATAGCAAAGCCCTCGGCAAAACTCCCTAGCAACTAAGGCTTATACTCCCCACATCACTAGCCCAGCTAGCGCACATTACCCTTTCGCCCATCGAGTAAACTAGCAGCGGGAGCACCACTTACAAGTCAGCCCCTTTGCCTCTATAACAAGGGCTGCTAAGAATGTCTTAATAACTCAGCAAACGTCTCTGCTGTTTCGGGGCGAGCAAAGTAATACCCCTGAAACATCTGACAACCTTTTTGTAACAAAAAGTCATACTGCTCTTCTGTCTCTACGCCTTCGGCAATAACATCAAACTGCATATGTTTCGCCATACTGATAATGGTTTCAACAATGATCGCATCATCCGCATCTGTTGCGATGTCAGCCACAAATGCTTGATCGATTTTCAGTTGGTCTAAAGGCAGTTTCTTTAAATAACTAAGTGATGAATAGCCCGTTCCAAAGTCATCCAATGAAATGGTAATACCCAGCTCTTTCAGCTGGTCCATTTTTTCAATAGTTTCATCCACCCTGTCTAAAGCAACGCCCTCAGTGAGCTCTAACATAAGCTTTGCAGCATTTACGCCTGTATCACTCAGTACCTGCTGAACCAGTGCAACAAATCCAGGTTGGTTAAATTGCTTCGAGCTCACATTAATACTCACGTGTGGAAGACTTAAGCCCTCAAGTTCCCAGCTGTTAAGGTATTCACAAGCCTTTCTAAGTACCCACTCACCTATATCTTCTATTTGCCCTGTCTGCTCAGCTAATGGAATAAATTTTGCTGGTGAAACTAACCCTTTATCTGGGTGATTCCAACGTATTAATGCCTCACCTCCAACTATTTCACTGTGTTGGTTATATTGGCATTGAAAATACAACTCAAATTCACCCTTATCAATGGCAATATGTAGATCATTTTTCAAACTTAACCACTCATCCGCTGCCTCTTGCATGTTCTCATTATAAAAACAAATTCTGTTCCGACCATCTTGCTTAGCTTTGTACATTGCCGTGTCGGCATTAGCAATTAATATATCGGCACTTTCATCCGCTAATGGGTACACCCTCACCCCTATACTTGTACTTATATGGCAATCACTACCCGCCAAATTATAAGGCTTACCGAGTGCTGCTTGAATCTTTTCAGCAACCAACAGCGTTTGATGTGCCGCTTCAGTTTCGGTCTGCGCTTCTGCCGATAAAAGCACAACAAACTCATCCCCTCCCAAACGTGCAGCCATATCGACTTCTCGAGTTAATCCGTTAAGCCGCTCCCCAACCTCACTAAGCAAAGCATCACCAAGGCTATGCCCCAGTGAGTCATTAATCGTTTTAAAGTGGTCTAAATCAAAAAAAATAAGTCCACCATATTGCTGATGCCGTCGAGCTTGGCTCAGCTCATGCTCAACGGTCGTCATAAACAACCGACGATTTGGCAACTTAGTCAACGGGTCATAAAAAGCCAATTGATTAATTGCTTTTTCATCTAGTCTGCGCTGCGTAACATCCGAAAAAACTCCGACGCGATGTGTCACTAGCCCTTTCGAATCCACCACATTTGTTATTTTAATCCCTGCCAGATAAGTCTGCCCCCCTTTGGTCCTATTCCAGATTTCACCCTCCCAGCGACCCTTTTCTTCAAGACTAGTCCAAAGCAATGTATAAAAGCGTTTATCGTGCTTATCAGAAATAAAAATACGCGGATTCTGCCCAACCACGTCTCTCTCTTGATAACCGGAAATGTCACAAAATGCCTGATTAACTCGGATAATATTATTGGCTGCATCAGTAATCATAATGCCTTCATGCGTATCGAAGGAAATGGCCGAGATACGTGAATTTTCTTCCACTCTCTTCCGCTCAGTAATATTAATTCGAGTTCCTCTTGCACGTATCACCTTACCAGCCATATCGGCCTCTACCAGCTCCCCTCTATTCAGAATCCAAGCCCAACTACCATCTTTTCGCCTCATCCGACACTCTTCTTCAAAAAAAGGCGGTGCGTCGCTAATGAACCTCTCTTTTGCTAGAGATATTCTTAATTTATCATCTGGGTGTATCAAAGTATCAAAAACAGCGGCTTTAAATTGACTAACATCGCCCTCCTTGTACCCTAAAAATTCTTCCCAAGTAGGTATTCCCACCGCCTCACCGCTCGCAACATCCCAATCCCAGATCATAATATCTGATGCGTTTAATGCCCGCTGAAAGTGATCAATGTTTACCTTTGCTATTTTCTCAAGAGCCGCTTTCTCTTCTATTTCTTGACTTAACTTTTTAGTTCTTTCTATCACTATTTGCTCAGTTCGAATGGAGCGAATGGTTAACACTAGAACAAACATGGCCAATAAAGCAGTAAAGAGTAGCCCACCTAAAAGAAGCCCCCATATCGCACTTGAATAACGGGCAATAAAAAACTCATTTTTAGGGCTGAACACGAATATCAAGCTTTTTCCGCCTATCGCTAAAGCCTCCGTTCTTTGTAAATCGTCAAGCTTGTCGTACTTCGACGGGGACTCCTGTGTGAACAATGGTTTTTCATTACTCGGTGAGTAAAGCTTAATATTTATATCTCGATCCGGTCTGATCCAAGTTCCTATCTGTTCAGACACATCGAACAGATTCCGTGTATTTTCAATCGTCGTTATGTGCTGTTGAAATACACCTTGTAGGTGATAGACCATTTCATTTGTCACTCGCTGAAAGTCAGTCTTAATTCTATTATTTTCTTGTTTGACTGCGTACGCATACGTCAACACTACGCACGCAAAGGAAAACAATACCGGCCCCATAATTATTAGCTTTTTACCCTGCCAAGCATACTGCCCTTGCCCTATGTAAAGCAGTATTAAGGGAGCAAAAATCATCACCCCGAGCGAATCACCCAACCACCAAAAGAACCAACTATTTAAAAAACTCTCTGCAGGCAATTGACCCACCGCGTAATGCATGGATAAGCAGAGCGTAGCAGAGGTTAACGAGGCAACGGGGCCACCGATAACTAACGCTTTAATCAGCCCTTTTTCACTAAAAAATGGCTCGCCTTTCGTCAACCGCTTAATCAACCAAATAGCCAGGCAAGCTTGACCAGCCGATGTAACCCCATTTACTGCACTTAACTGTATTGAAAACTCTTCTGGTAAAATGGCAACGGTTGTTAAAAAGGCGCCTACAAACACCCCCATAACTGCTGGCCAGCCTAAAAAAGCCACACTAACCAGAGCTAGTCCAGATGCAGGCCAAACTATACCTGCATTACTGGGGGGAATAGA
>ERZ1027208.555-NODE-555-length-14229-cov-7.597996_pt1 | contig 14229 bp, 12 predicted proteins | sample MGYA00520867_ERZ1027208 | MGnify/ENA primary metagenome ERZ1027208 (study PRJEB33311, sample SAMEA4378413) | marine metagenome | biome: Marine biome; feature: Fjord; material: Water | collected 2014-07-20T08:00:00Z/2014-07-... | depth 75 m ...
AGAGTGGGGTGGCCGGGGGGTTTTTGGATTGTTGTTGTTGTTTTTGGAATATATTTTTACGTTGAATTTGTTTGATGGGGGTTGAGCGGAACTTGAAGGTAAGCCCGAACCGTACGAGTTTATGCTGCTGGCGGGTCACCGTTAAGTCGGCATGCTTGTGGGTGTCGTTATTGCAGCGATTATGCCTGATGTGTTTGTATTTTTTGGGGGTGGCGGGCAGGGGTATCCTGCATTTTGTTGGTTCCTTGGTGTGATGGCGATTGGCGTAGCAATCTTGACCCAATCTGTGTGGCGTAGACCCGTGATTTTGGGTGAGGCGTTATCGTTTGGCGGAATTGTAAATGCTGGTGCGTTAAAACTGCTGATGTTGGCGATGATCAACAGCCTGCCAGTTGCAATTACATCAACCCTTTTCTTGTTCTTTGTTGAGGATCGTTTGTTGCTGCACGGTATGGCTGGCGTGCTCTTGATCCTATTTTTTGTCAGCGCGGGCGTGACGGTGCCGATCTGGGCCAAAATCAGTCTACGGGTTGGTGGAAAGAGGACACTGTTGTTTGCCATGCCCATGTCCATTCTCGGATTTGCAGGTGCTGCGTATATTGCGCCGGAAAATCCAGTTGGCTTTGCGGTGATTTGTGTGGCGTCTGGTGCGGCACTTGGGGCTGATCTGGTGATTTTGCCCGCCATGTTTTCTGTGGCGCTTACACAGGCCGGCCTAAAAGCGTCTGCTGCATTTGGCATCTGGTCATTTGCCGGAAAACTGGGGCTGGCGTTAGCGGCATTTTTGGTCCTGCCGATGCTAGAACGCAGCGGATTCAATGCGGGTCAATCAAATTCGGCACAAGCGTTGGAGACATTGAATATCACATATGCTGTCATCCCTTGCATCTTGAAACTTGGCGCGCTGCTCATGGTGTTATCGTTGCCAGATAAGGAGCTATCCTCATGAAACTTATAATCGTTCTTCTTTTTGTAGCGCTTGTCGCCGCTATTATTAAGAGCTTTCTTTTTAGTTTTCGCAGCCAGAAACCGTCGGATTATGCGAACACAGGACCAACATTTGATCTTAGAAAGCACTTGTCGGGTGAGATTTTGTCAGAGGGGCTAATCTATGGGCCGACGGGGCGGATGACCAATAGTTTTGTTGCAAAAATGTATGGGGAATGGGGTGGCAATACCGGCACTTTGGCAGAGCATTTTACATATCCGGACGGATCACAACAGCATCGAAAATGGTATATTAAGTTCGAGAGTGATGATTCATTCACGGCTACTGCAGATGATATCGTAGGTCAGGCGACAGGTGCCATATCAGGATCTACCCTTAAGATGGAGTACCGGATTCGCCTGCCGGAAGAGTCGGGAGGTCACGTTTTGGACGCGACAGATTGGCTGTACCTTGCGGCCAATGGGACAGTTTTGAACAAATCCGAACTGCGCAAATATGGAATTAAGGTCGTCGAACTCATCGCAACGATGCGCGTGCTGTGATTGTTTGGCGACAGTTTTCTGTACTCTAAAGCAGGGAAGTAGCAAGCAGACAGGATGTCTCAGTGAAAACGACTCTGCTGGTTTTAGAAACAGCAGAGGTAGAAACGATCCTCATGATCTGACGTAAACGTGAGCGGGTCGTGGAGCGGAAATTGCTCATATTTTTAGTTCCCCCCATTTCATTTGAAAATTTCATATGCAAAAGAGGATTTGCTCTTCAACACTGACGAGCGAAAATCAAAGGAAAACTTCATGACCTCACCTAAACCTAATGTTGGCGCAAAAATCGAAGAAATGAGCTTTCCTGTTGTCGGAAAAACGGATGCTGTCACAATTGGCAAACCTACGGACCGTTGGACGATGCTGTTTGTGTATCGCGGCAAACATTGCCCACGCTGTAAGCGGTTCCTCAATAAACTCAATGCGGTACTGCCATCATGGACAGACGTTATGGACGTTGTTGTCGTTTCTGCTGACACCGAAGAAAAGGCAATTGCGGACAAAGAAGAGTTTGGTTGGGATTTTGATCTTGCCTACGCAATGACCGAGCAGCAGATGCGTTCGCTTGGACTTTACGTCTCTGAACCTCTTTCAGAAGCCGAAACAACAGACCTATTTTCGGAACCGGGCGCGTTTGCAATCCGTCCAAACGGCACGCTGATGTTGGTTGATATTTCAAACGGCCCTGCGGCGCGTCCGGACTTAGAAGAACTGTTGGATGGCATGAAATTCAATATCGACAATGATCGCCCCGAGCGCGGAACAGCCTAAATTTTTCGACAACCTAAGGCGCACCCTCACTCAAAGTAGTCAGGGTGCGTCGCATGAATGAAGTCTACAGTGGCATCAAGGCGGGACAGGTGCTGCCTGATGGTTTCCTGCGCCTTCGCCAGATCACCCGATGCCATGCCTTCGGCTATTTCGCGATGATCGGCCAAGACCGCGGTTGCGTTGCTATCTTTCTTCAGTCCCAGCATACAAAGGCGATCAACCTTTTGTTTGCAATCCAAGATCACCTCAAACGCCAACGGGTTTCCGCTTAGGTCACAGATCAGACGATGGAAATCGTAGTCCAAGGCGTGAAATTTTGGCAAGTCGTCACTTTCGACGGCTTGTTCCTGAAGCAACAAGTTTTCTTCTAATTTGGTTTGGGAATCGGGATTCCAAACGCCTATTGCGTGTCTGGTGATTTCCAGCTCAACGGCTAAACGTACAAGCCGGGCTAGTGCAACACGGTCCATTGAAAACCCGCGGACTTTCGTGGTTTTCTGAGGGCGGATGACAAGTAGGTCTTCATTGCCCAGCTTTGTAAACGCATTGCGGACGGGTTGTCGTGAGACACCAAATCGGCGCGCGACTTCGGTCTCCGACAGCTTTGTTCCCGGAAGAATTTCGAGCGACAGAATCTCTTCGTGAAGCTTTTCATAGACCGCATCGGTCGAGGTTCGTCTGGTTATATCTTCCACAGGTTCCTACACTTTTGCCTTTGTTTTAGCCCTACCATGCCATTGGATTACCCTTGGTTGGGGGAATATCCGAATATAAATCAGGTGCTTATTTCATGTCGGCACCCAAAGCATGATTTGCACCCATCAAATGTCGAGACGCGTCATCTGTCAAGTCATCTGGGATACTAGGTGACTAGTGTTGACAAGACTTGGATACTAGTCTCCTTATTGCTGCAGCAGTGATTCCAGCCTTGGAGGGGCGAGGGTGTTCTTAAAAACCTGTTCCTTCCTTCATCGTTGATGACTGGATGCTGTCCATATTTAACGGGGAGGAGAACCCATGACATTTACGAAAACAATTTTTGCGACAGCCACAGCTGTAGCACTTGTTGCAACCTCAGCGTCCGCCGAAAACTGGCGCGCGTGGAATGTTCACCATGATGGACACCCAAACACGGCAGCAATGGACCGCTTTTCTGAGCTGGTTGATGCAGCGACAAAGGGTGAAGTTACGGTTGACGTATTCCACGGTGGCGTACTTGGTTCGCAGCCAGATGCGCTGGAACAAGTTCGTATTGGCGCAATCGAAGTAGGTAACTTTAACCTTGGTCCCATCGGTCCAATGGTAAAAGAAGCTAACCTTGTTTCGCTGCCGTTTATCTTCAAAAGTGTGCCACACATGTTCCGCGTTCTTGACGGCGAAGCAGGCGAGATCGTTGGTAAAGGTATGGCTGATGCAGGCCTGTTGCCTTTGGCATATTTCGACGCCGGCGCACGTTCATTCTACAGCCAGAAACCAATCAACACGCCAGCCGATGTTGAAGGTCTGAAAATTCGTGTAATGAACAACAGCCTGTACACGTCGATGATTTCGGCAATGGGCGGCAACCCGTCGCCAATGGCATTCTCCGAAGTTCAACAAGCGTTGAAAACAGGTGTTGTTGATGGTGCGGAAAACAACTTCCCGTCGTTCAAGAACGTTGGCCACTACGAAGTGACAACACACTACTCACTCAGCGAGCACCTCATCATTCCTGAGTGCGTTTGTGTTAACACAACAAAATTCAACGCGTTGTCAGCTGAGCTTCAGGAAGCTGTTCGTGGCGCTGCTGTAGAAGCTGCTGCATATCAGCGCGAGCTGTGGTCCGTTCAATCTGGTCAGGCACGTAAAGATGTTGAAGCTTCAGGCATTACAGTTAACGAGATTGCTGACAAAGGTCCGTTCCAATCAGCAATGGTCGCTGTTTATGACGAGTATCTGACTGCTAACCCAGACATGCGCAAGTTGGTCGATATTGCTCAATCTACTGAGTAATTTCTGACCACAATGCGGACGAAGAGCGCCCGGCTCCAGGATATGGATGTCGGGCGTTTTGCAACAAGGGGAGGGAACCCATGCGCAATACAAAAACACCACCAGCCTTTTTAGGGAAAATGGACAGGACATTCGACTTTCTTGCACGTATTTGCACCGTGATAGCAGGTACTGCTATCGTCGTAATGACAGTGATTTTTGCGTGGTTGGTGTTTGGCCGCTACGTGCTAAATGATACTCCTACATGGGTTGAGCAGGTCTCGCTTTTGCTCATGATGGTAATGGCGTTTTTCGGTGCAGCCGTGGGCATACATGAACACACGCATTTGTCTGTTGTCGTCTTTCGCAACATCGTCCCTACAAGTGTTCGTACTGTTTTTGTTGTTGTAACAGACTTTCTCTTGGCCGGATTTGGCGGGATGATGTTCTGGTATGGTATCGAACTTACACGTTTCAAATGGAATGCGCTCATTCCACTGATCCAAGTGTCCGAGGGCCTACGCTCTTTGCCTTTGACGATCTGCGGCGCACTCATTTTTCTATTTTCCACCGGCCATTTGATCCGCCTCTTTTTGGGGCAGGATAAACGGCAAGATAATATTGATCAGGGCTAATCATGGGACTTATGCTTCTTCTTGGGGTCTTTGCCCTATGTGTCGTCATTGGCACGCCAGTTGCTTTTGCACTGGGTATTGCGGCGCTTTCGGCGTTCTGGTTTGAAGGCCTGCCGCTGTTCGTAGGATTTCAGCGTATCGTCGCTGGGATTAATGTATTTTCGTTGATGGCGATCCCGTTCTTTATCTTTGCGGGCGATCTGATGTTCCACGGCGGTATCGCGATACGTTTGGTGCGGTTTGCCCAAGCAGCGGTCGGCGCCATGCGCGGCGGTCTTGGTATCGTGAACGTTTTCTCATCCATGCTGTTTGGCGGCATCTCGGGTTCCGCAGTTGCTGATATCTCTGCTTTGGGTTCGATCCTAATTCCGGTGATGAAGGACAAGGGGTATGACGCTGACTATGCAGTAAACGTCACAGTCACGTCATCAATTGCGGGAATTATTATTCCACCAAGCCACAACATGATCATCTTTGCACTTGCGACAGGTGGGGCGGTATCGATCTCTAAACTGTTCCTTGCAGGTGTTGTTCCGGGTATCTTGATGTGTAGCTGTCTTGCGATTGCGGCCTATGTGGTTGCTGTTAAGCGGGGCTATAAAGCTGAGAAATTCCCGGGTTGGAATGCGCTTGCGTTTGCCTTTGTCGGTTCAATTCCTGGTTTGATGACAGCTGTTATCATTGTGGGCGGTGTTCTTTCAGGTGTTTTCACCGTGACAGAATCCGGTGCTTTCGGCGCGATCTATGCCTTTGCTGTGACCTTCTTTGTATACCGCAGCATCACGTGGGATAACTTCAAGGCTGCGGTCGTTTCGTCAGTGCGCACGACTTCGATGGTGATGATCTTGATCGCCTGTGCTGGCGCATTTGCTTACATGCTGACCTTTTACCGTGTTCCCAGCAAAACCGTTGATTTCCTTTTGGGGATTACAGAAAATCCGATCCTTATCCTTCTGATGATCAACGCTGTGTTGTTGTTGTTGGGGATGATCATGGACATGGCTGCGCTTATTCTGATTTGTACGCCGATCTTCTTACCGGTCATGAATATGCTTGGTATTGATCCACTGCAGTTTGGCATGATCCTTCTGGTGAACCTTGGCCTTGGCCTATGTACGCCGCCTGTAGGGACCTGCCTATTTGTGGGCTGCGCGGTAGGAAAGCTACCAATGGAGAAGGCGATTAAAACGATCTGGCCCTTCTACTTCGCGATCTTCTCGGCACTGATGTTGATCACTTTTGTTCCCGCAATTTCCCTGACGCTGCCAAACCTTCTTGGACAGTAAGCACATGCGTAAAATAGTAAAAACACCCGACTTAGGAGTACACCATGCTGACCATCACACGTCTTGATATCAACGATGCATATGCGCTGATTGCTGGGGCGCGGGCCAAGGCGGAAGAAATCGGGGTGCCCATGTGTATTGCCGTCACAGACGAAAGTGGGAACCTCATCGCATTTGAACGGATGGATGGAGGCAAAATCACTAGTATAAATCTTTCCATCGACAAAAGCTTTACCGCTACGGGTATCAAAAAAAGCACTCATGCCCTTGGTGAGGTTAACCAACCTGGCCAGCCTGCGCATGGTATTTCCTCTACCTTGGGCGGGCGAATGGTTGTGATTGCTGGTGGCCTTCCTGTTCTTGTTGACGGTGAAGTGGTCGGCGGCATCGGGGTGAGTTCCGGATCGCCCGCACAAGATCTGGCCGTCGCCGAAGCGGGTGTTTTGGCGTTTTCCGAAATCAATTCATAAATTAAACATCTAGGAGTCAGATATGACAAAACCTGTCATCGGTTTCATTGGCCTTGGCCTTATGGGCGGCAACATGGCCGAGTGCCTGCAAAACAACGGCTTTGACCTTGTTGTCATGGGCCGCAATAAGCAGGCGGTGGCTGCTACGGTTGCGCGCGGCGCGGTCGAGGTGTCCACACCCAGAGAGCTGGCGCAGGCCAGTGATATTGTGATGCTCTGTGTCACAACATCGGAAGTGGTCGAGGGCCTTGTATATGGCGATAACGGCATTTTGGCGGGCATCAAAGAGGGCGCAGTTGTAATCGACTACGGCACGTCCATCCCTGCCTCGACCCAAAAGATTGGTGCGGACCTTGCTGCAAAAGGTGCTGGCATGATCGACGCACCACTGGGCCGCACACCTGCCCATGCCAAAGACGGCCTTTTGAATATTATGGCTGCTGGCGACATGGAAACCTATGAAAAGGTGAAGCCAGTCCTTGATGTTCAGGGGGAGAATGTCTTTCACCTTGGTGCGCTAGGTGCAGGCCACGTCACCAAGTTGATCAACAACTTTATGGGCATGACCACAGCTGTCACAATGAGCCAAGCCTTTGCTGTAGCACAGCGCGCAGGTGTAGATCGTCAGCAGTTGTTTGACATCATGTCAGCGGGTCCTTCCAATTCGCCGTTTATGCAATTTTGCAAGAACTACGCTGTAGACGGGGTTAGTAATCTTGGTTTTTCAATTGCTAACGCGACAAAGGACATCGGATACTTTGTACAAATGGCCGATGATCTAGGCACACGTGCGCAGATTGCTGAGGGAACATCAGCAAACCTTCAGGCGGCATTGGACGCGGGTTTGGGTGATGGAAATGTCCCCGAGATTTTTGATTATTTCGTGAAGTTAGAGAAGTAACTTTAAGGATCAGTTTTTGCCGGTTGTCCATTGATCTTATAGGATAAAAGGGCAGGTGGTTCTAACGAATAAGAGGCGGCCCTGAGGCCGCCTCTTTGAGTCATGCTAAAAATTTCTGCTAAAATTAGTTGTAAATTGGCGGCGTATTACCTGAACGTGACGCCCGTATTCCGGGCAAGGGTGAGGCGGGTTCGATTGGGATGTTCGCCAATATTTGGCTATGTCGTATTTGCCGAACCCGAAAACACCAACCCGAAACAGGAAAGAGGGAAGATTGTAAGTACCCAGCAAACTGAAATAGACACAGAACGCTGCAACAACTTGGCTGACGGAACAAATAGTTCCATTACCACACAAGCGGCCGCTTTTGATTTAGGTAAGGGCTCCCGGTTAATGTAGGAGGCCAAGCTAACCAATCAGCTGAAGTACTGTCGGATACGCCGTCAAAGTCTTTGTAGTTCCCTTCAAAATTCGAAGTAGTTAGATTTAATAAATCAATACTATGAGATGGGTACGCGTTCGTCATACCCCATATTGGGTAAAATTTTGGATCATTTGGTAAAAGGTTCCAAAATTTTCAGGACATCTTGCCAATGGCGGAAAAAAATCAGCTGTCCGGCGTCATCATAGACGTGGTAATCGATCCAATCAAAATCTTGTTTGAAGTCCTCCAAGGTAGCGTTGGGCACTTGCGGATCATGGGTTCCGTTCAGGAAAAAAATTGGCAGTTGGCCTTTTAACGCATCCACATCTGCGGACCAGTCGACATTTTGACGGCCCAACAACATCCGGGAAAAGCTGTCATGCGCGGAATGCGTTTCGGATAAAGCGACCTCAGACCCTGTAACCATCGCTTCAAAGACCTCGGGGTTTTCAAAGGTATCCACATCCGCAGGGGAATTGCCGTACACGGCATGGATGAATCCGCGTTTGCCGATTTTCCGAGCAAGAAGGAAGCCTGCCTTGACCATAAAGGGCAACAGATGTGGTGTGTATTTTGCACCTGCCAGAATGAAACGGTGCCATTTTTCCATGCGCTCAAACTGTTCGCGTTTCGTCATTGGCAAAACACCTGCACAGGCGATCAATGCCGTGAACGTTTCAGGATAGAGTTTTGCCAGCTGCACGCCATAAAAGGAGTCACTGCCCATCGAAACAATTGGACAGCGTTTGACCTTTTCTGCCTTAAGGATCTGCATGGTATCTTGGATGAGGATATCATCTACGTCGCAGCGTTTTGGCAGGGGATCTGAACTACCATAACCCGCACGGACCGGCACAATGACGCGCCAGCCACGCTTGATCGCTTCGGCTTCGGCGGAGGCAGGCCAGCGGACCAGCCCATAATCAAGCGGTAGAAATAATATGGGTTTGCCATTTGGAGCGCCTAAGACCAGATAATCCAATCGGCGGTTGTCTGGCGTTGTCAGGCGTTGATAATCCCGCGATTTCAGGGTTGAATAGCCTTTGCTGATGAGACGCGGTTCTAGCTGCGTGTTCAACGTGAGATTTGCCATATCCATGACAGACAGCGCCAACCTTACCAATTCAACTTGGGAGTGTGTTTCGGTTTTTGATAAAATGGACTTAACCTGCGCACGTATCGTATCAATAGAACGGCCACGTTGGGTTGCGATATCACTCACGGTACAACACTCAACCAAGCTTTGAACAACATCGGTTTCAGCGCCAGTCAAATTGAACGCGCGGCGCAAGATGTCATTAAACCCTTCAGGCCAGCCAACCTCACTTGATGCGGCTAAAACTAAAGGTGTGCCTTTTAAGGTCTGGCATCGCTGAAAGCGCAGCACAACAAAATGGCCCTTCTTTCGCGCACGCGCCCTTAAAACTGTGGTGTTTTGTTCCGCATTTTGCAAAAGAGAACGAACTGTTCGCCCAATGGCCTCAAGGTCTTCGGAGTGGACTGCAAGATCGGCAAGGGATGAGTTTTGGTGAAGCGACAGCCGTTCTGTCGCGGCAGAGTTTACCGCCTGGACAGTTAGTGTATCGTCTAGAACAAATGCTGAAACCTTACCAAACGGCGCAAGAATACTCTGAACATCATCGACCTGGCTGGACAGATCCACGCGGTCTAAAAATTCGCTAGCGCGTTCAAAATGTCCAGTAATCATTGGATCATCCAGTAGACGAGGGGCTGTAAAATCTGCCTGAGCGCGAAGCGGCCCGACCGCAGTTTCCCAAACGTCCAACAGGGTTTCATAGCGTTCAGGATCAAGAGCGACGTCATACAATCTGTCGATTGCCTGATTGCGATCCTGATCTGACATGTCTCCTTGTGATGTGTCGCGCTTGGAGTTCATAAATTTTCCCTATTTCTTAGGAATAACTATAGCAAAAATAGGCAGTTCGGCAAAGTATGGAAAACCTCACCCCATCTCGGCTCCAAGAATACAGCTACAAATAGTATCCCTCTCGTAATCCGAGTGATCCGCTGTATAATTGATGATTACGCCTGATACAGCGATGCAGTGCTGCGCTGGCTTTACTTTGGTTTGAGGTCTGTGGGATATTTTGCCTGCACAGGTTGGGGCGAAATCAAAACGATGAACGTACTTTTCATCTGCAGTATGAACAAATGGCGCAGCCCGACGGGCGAGGCGATTTTTCGGCGGCATGACGGTGTGAATACACGATCAGCGGGGACCAGTCGCAAGGCGCGACGGCAGGTTAACCTGACTGATATCTACTGGGCTGATCTGATATGCGTCATGGAAGAAACCCATTTGTCGCGCCTGCGAGCTGACTTCAGAAACGAGATCAGAACCAAAACGGTTCATGTCCTCGACATCCCCGATGACTTTCAGTTTATGGACCCTGAATTGATTGACCTGATCAGGAATGTGGTGACACCGATGATTCATGCGTACTGACTGAGGGGCCTTGCTCAGTGGGGTATTCAACTTGGTTTTTGGTCTCTCTATTGATGGTTGAAGGGGGACGGCATTCGGATAGACATCCGCTGAAAGCCGCCCCGTTTTGAGTGGATCAAGCTACTTCTCTTTCACTTCCTCCGCGAACTTCAACCCAGTAAACAGGCGTACAGGGTTCCCCCGTTCTAAGGTGCGATGCAGTAGGTTCTCGCTGGTTTTTCGGTCTCCTTGATCTGCAGCGGCTTGGGCGTCAGCAAGGCTTTGCAAACGTTCCATCGCCAACGCTTTGTTGCGGTGTTGGGAGCGGGCTTCGCGTACAACTACCGTCAGGCCAGACGGTTTGTGGACGGCCCTAACGGCACTGTCTGTAGTGTTTTGGTGCTGCCCTCCCGGACCACCAGCGCGCAATGTGGAAAATACTACATCGGATTGGCGAATGTCATCTGCATTGGAGATGATCTGCCCCATGGCAAAGACACCGACATACCAGTTGCTGCGTTTATGATTGCGCCGCAATTGGCTTTGCATGCGCCACTGAATGGTTCCACACCATGTGCGTACAAAGGTTTGGCGATCAGCTCCATAAACGACAACCACAGCTGACTTGGGCCCATGCTTGCTTTCAGTTTTATGAATTGAAAGGGTGAGGCCGTACATTGCCGCCTCTTCCTCCATCCTGTTCAGGATATGTCCAACAGCTTGCATGCATTCCGCTGGGCCATCACCCGCGCTCACAAGTAGGGAAATATGATTTGTGTCTTTCATCTCCTTCCCTCCTGTCGGATTTTCTTGAACGTGAGCAGAGGATTAAGGGTTGCAAAGCGTCTTGCGACACCGGTTTTTTCGAGATCAGACACTACGTGGTCAGCGGATTTATACGCCTGAGGTGCTTCTTCGATCATCAGGTCACGGTCTTCGCAAATGACCCGACCACCAAATGGAGTACGCTCCATGGCCTCGATATCTGATCGCTTGCTGCGGACCCGACCGTGCATTGATGACCGATCATACCGCCGACCTGCACCGTGAGCGAGAGACCCCAACGCAGGGTCCAATTCAAGCGGTTGCACAAGATAGCTGGACGTGGCCCGTGATCCGGCAACTGGGACCAGATCAGCTGCAACAGCTGCACCTTTGCGGTGAAGCCAACCCGAAGAAGTGTGCTCCAACAGATTGTGGGGTACATCGGTGACAAGGCGGACATCCGCCCGCAATGCATCTGCAGCACGTTCCGCAATTATTTGGCGATTGAGTTTGGCCCATAGAACCGCCTTGTGATGATCTGAGACGTAATTCGCAGCGCTGTCTTCTTCTGAAAGAAGGCCATCATAAGCACCCTCAGGTAATGCACTAAAGATCGCGTCGCCTAAGCCACGTGAGCCTGAATGGACCAGCAGATAAGTCAGCTTCTGGTCGATGTCGCAGCCATCAATTGCATCCGTGAGTGTTTGTACTTCACAAAAGTGATTGCCGCCACCGATGGTGCCCAAAGCAGTTGCAAACAGTTCGGTAGACAAACCAATCTGCACCAAACGTTCGCCCTGCGGATTATCCATTGGATCACCCAAGGCCCTGATCCGGCGCATAGCCTTTTCAAGTTTGAACTTATGAACAGGCAGGTCCAATTGGAACAGGGACATGCCGCACCCGATGTCGTTGCCGATCAGTTGCGGGTAAATGCGGTCAGCCAGAACTGCACAGCCCACAGGACCATGTTTTCCCGGATGTAGGTCAGGGAATGCAGCAATTTTAGTAACACCTTGCCAGTTACTTACGTGACGAAGTTGATCTTCTGCGCGGCCTTCGATCCATGCATTGGGTGTGTAGAATTGTGTGATGGTCGCGCTCATCTGCGATGCAGATACGCGGTCATCCATATCAGGATTGCCCATTGGAAATGGTCCTATTTTCGTAATTTTTGAAACGGCCAAACGGCCTGAATAATCACGCTGGGTCAGTTAGCTGACTTAGGCTGTGATGTGCCCGATAAGGGAAACGGTATGTCTAGTCATGTGCTGCCCTCCTGATTGGCGTTACGAATAGGACGGATCGTCCTTGTGTGGCCGCATTAGCCATTCTTTGAGATTCTCGCAAAAGGAATTTACATAGGCTTCGAAAGTGTTGCGCCTTTGCACTTAAGCGGGCCGCTACAATGTTGACGCGTTGAATGGAGGATCAAGAAGAGGTCAGATCAGCCCAAACTAAATCAAATTTCGCAAGGTACTTACGGAGGCGGTCAGCATCGTTTCGACTTACGCGTTCTTCTCTTGAAACGGCGAAAAGCATACGGCCAGCCTCGCTTATTGACGCGGATCGTTGGCAGATGCGAATGACCTGTGCCAGTTGGGGGATGTCGAAAGGATCTAGCCCAATTTCGACAAAGCGCGCAACGAGTTTGCCATCCGCATCGCTGTCAGCAGCCCGCCATCTCCTCTGCAGTGTTGATATTTCTTCCTCGACTTGGGTTCTCGTGATGCGACCACGCGGTGCAAGTGTGCAAAGCCTAAGAATGGCGCCGCTAAAATCGCGAAAGTTTCCCGGCCAAAGTGTCGTTGGGGCGTTGGCAAACCTAAGCCATGCATCTGATGCATCAGCATTGAACCCAACCCTAATTCCCAACGTTTTTTCAGCCCGTGCGAGTTCGTGACGCAAGTTGGCCTCAAAATCCTCGGGTCGTTCGCGCAATGCAGGGAGGGAGAATGTCCAAAGGTTGAGGCGCGATAGGAGGTCTAGGCGAAATTTTCCTGCTGCGGCGAGGGCGGATAGATCTTGCGTCGCACCTGCGATGACTTGGAAGCGGCTTGTCACTTCGGAATCTGATCCAAGGGGATAGTAGCGGCCTGCCTCAATTGCGTGCAGCAAAAGTGCCTGTTCCTCTAGCCCAAGCTCGTCGATTTCATCCAAGAACAAGACACCACCATCGGCTTCTCTCAAAAGCCCTGCGCGCTCTGTTCCTGGTTGTCCAGTATGGCTACGGCGTTGACCAAATAGGGTTGCAATTGCACCGCCACCTCGAAGCGTTGCGCAATTTACCTGCACCAAACGCCCTTTTACGCGACGCCGTTGAAGTTTTAGCTCGTAGATCCGTTGTGCCAATTCTGATTTGCCCGTACCGGATTCACCAATCAGCAGGATGGGGGCATCGGATAGGCCTGCGACCTGCTCAACACGATCAATCAGGGTGTTGTAACCTGTGTTTTTTGTATCAATCCCACCCTTAAGAAGGTCACCGTATTCTCGCGTTTGCTGGTCAAAGCGTTGCTGGATGGCGTCGTAACGGCCAAGATCCAAATCAATAAGGTCGAACGTGCCATTTGTATCTTCGCCGCGCGGTGGCCCTGTTTGGATAAGGGCGGCCGGGATATGGCGCGACTCTGACAACAAGAACCAGCAAATCTGACCAATATGCGTCCCGGTGGTTAGGTGAATATGGTACCGTTCACGATCCTCATCAAATCCATATGTATGGGCGAAATCAAATAACTTGCCGTAGACTTCCTCGAGATCCCAAGGGTCATCCATATCCAAGCGGTTGAGTATGACTTCTGTTTCAGGTGATGCCTGTTCAATTTCACGTTTTAAGTTATGCGCGAGACGGCTGAACTGACTGTCGAAAAGAAGTTCGAGACGATCCACAGCAAAACCGTCAACTTGGCAAAGGCTGAGGGTTGGCTTCCAGCCGCGGCGTTTTCCGCTGTCGAGCTGCGTGCCGAGAAAACCAATGCCGAAGTTCCGCATGATACGTACCAAAATAATAAGATAAGATAATGCGGCACCCAAGAAGGTGGCGAACAAAACAACAATAAGGGTATT
>ERZ1027208.556-NODE-556-length-14220-cov-15.273138_pt1 | contig 14220 bp, 16 predicted proteins | sample MGYA00520867_ERZ1027208 | MGnify/ENA primary metagenome ERZ1027208 (study PRJEB33311, sample SAMEA4378413) | marine metagenome | biome: Marine biome; feature: Fjord; material: Water | collected 2014-07-20T08:00:00Z/2014-07-... | depth 75 m ...
CGTCGGCAGCGTCAGAGGTGTATAAGAGACAAGTATGGGATTCACCTAAAGTATTAATACTAATTTATACATAAAAAACTGGTAAAAAAACTAAGTAAGTCTTTTATAATCTAACATTCTCTCACCACAATGAAACAATCACACATACAAACAGGAGTTTTCGCAAGTCTTCTAACAAACCAGTATCAATCACACTACTTATCTGCCTTCCTCTGACCATAACTCTTTTTGATTTCTACTTTTGCCACCCGAAGAATTTTGCTCTTAACCCATGAGCCTCACACCCTATTACGTCTTAACGATTCTTGTATTATTAACTCCCACAATGCATGCCGCAGAACATTCTTTAATTGCAGGCCTCAATGTATTTCATGTTTCTGAATCACGCTATCGGGATTACCGCCAACCCACTTCCGATACAGGATAGTTGAGAGGTGGATTTTGGGTAAGTGAATATCCCATAGAGAAAATGAACGAAGGTCTGGGCAATAACAAGTTAATAGGGCTGTATGTTAAGCACCGTAATCATTCTGCAACCTTGGTTACTTATCGCAACTCATACTATCAAACAGAGCACCCGGATCGCTCATGGGGCTTAAGTATAAATTTACTTGACCACTATAGGGTATGTATTTGCAGGTGATACATTATTAATTAGAGGGACTGGACGTACCGATTTTCAAAACGGCAATGCCGTCCAATTATTTCATAGCTTACAATCAATTTTAATGGATCTACCTGACTCTACATGGGTGTACCCTTGCCACGATTATAAAGGCTGGACACGCAGTACCATCGCCGAAGAAAGACAGCACAACCCAAGAATCAACTTACCAACCGAAGCCGCCTTTGTAGAGCACATGAATAATTTAAACCTCCCTACCCCTAAAATTATGGACATTGCAGTGCCCGCAAATTTGGCCTACGGTAAAAAATCCTTTGTAAAACATTGAATAAATACACTGATTTATTTTTGGCTCTCTCACACTTTATGTGAGTTATTTAACATACTCCTTGATTTAGTGACTCACTAAAACCATTTTAATAACACCCTTCATATAAATAGATATTTCAGGGGTGATTGCTATCAAGCTCTGAATCCGTACACTGATTCCATCACGTATTGTGTGGAGCATCTCATGATAAAAATTAACGATTACCTTCCCAGCGCTAAACTTCAGTACTTTAAAGATGGCGAAATGATCACTGCGTCTATTGATGACATATTTACTAATAAAAAAGTCGTATTATTTGCCGTGCCAGGGGCTTTTACTCCCACATGCTCTAACGCACACCTTCCTGGTTACGTGGTTAATTACGATGCTTTTATGGAAAAAGGTATAGACACTATAATTTGTTTATCTGTGAATGACGCTTTTGTAATGGACGCATGGGGTAAATGCCAAAATGCAGAAAACATTTTAATGGCTGCCGATGGCGGCGCTGATTTTACAAAAGCACTTGGATTAGAATCTGAAACGGGTTTATTTGGTGGTATTCGCTCTCGTCGTTATGCAATGGTGATTGAAAATAAAATGGTTACTGCGCTAAACATTGAAGAGCCTAAATCGTTTAAAGTAAGTGACGCAGAAACTATCCTAACTTCGCTGTAAATCTTCCCTACTCAAATAGAAGCGCCTTATGTATAATGCCGCTTCTTTTTAATTATCACACTAGGGAAATAACTTGTGCGCATACTATGGATAGTAGCTCTTATTGCGGTATCAACTGCCGTTCACTCTCAATCATCTCAAGATGTAATTTACAAAAAAGATGGCTCGATCTTAAGGGGAGTTATAATAGAGCAGGACTTCAACAACAATATTTATAAAATACAATTAGCTGGCGGCAGTATCTTTGTTGTACAAGGCGAAGACCTTGAACGCATTAGCAAAGAAAACATCAAACAACATAACCCTACTTATCAAACTGAGCCAATTTCAGGCCCGCTTCAGAAGCTAACCCTGTAGAAGTTAATCCTCACTATTTTCCTACAGCCTACCAAGCTAAACCCATCACAAATACACAGCATGTGGTTTATATTGGAACATTATCGCACAATATTGCAGCTCCATATTTATATGATAATAACTTAAGTGTTGAATATAATTACACAGGCATAAAACTAGCCGTACAAAAAAACCACGACCAACATATCGCAACACACTACACATTAAATATTGGCACCCTTTCATCTGTAGAGCTTGTGAACGATGACAATGAAGTTCTGGCTAAAGACGATGACTTTGACCCTCAGAATTATTTAGGTCTATCTGCTGCAGTGATAGCCAGTACAAATCTTCAGTATGGCTGGCAGTTTTTTACAGGTGGTGGCATCAACCATGATGAATATTCATTTGTAGTCGGCGAAACCACTCACACAGGCTTATCCTTAGAACTTGGGTTGGGTTATGCGTGGACTAATGCGCAAGCCATATTGCGCTACCAAACCTATTTATTACATGACTACCCTGACGAGCTTGATATAGATGGCATTAACTTTGAAATGGGCTTCCATTTTTAAAGCCTGATTATTATTTTCAACGCAATTGGCTGCTGCACTCGTAGCAGTCATGCTACTTCCCTCACCCTTATTCTTTTGCTTGTTACTCTTCTTTAATTCAACGCCTGTGTGAGCTATTATTAAAGCCTTATTCTTATATCTATGTAAAAGGTCTTAATATGCGCAAACTATGGATAGTTGCTTTATTTATGACCTCTCTTTCAGCTGCGGCTCTGACACTGGAAGATGTGATCTATAAAAAAGATGGGTCTGTACTTCGCGGAACGCTTGTAGAGCAAGATTTTGAAAATGGTCGTTACAAGATACAGCTACAAGGTGGCAGCCTATTCAGTGTGAATAAAGCTGATATTGAAAAAATCACCAAGGAAGCCCCATTTGTCTCTTCAAGCACTCAATCTGATGGCATTAATATCAACATCAATAATAACCCCAGCATTAGTCAAAACCCAGTTATTGAACAAAGCCCTGTAATGAGTTTGTCTAAAACGCCTAATACTGAAAAATCAAAAGCTAAAAGCGTGTTTTATATCGGCACTATGAGCAAGTCATTTTCAGATGACAATGATGATAACGGTGCAAGTTATAGCGGCCTTAACTTAGCTTATCAAGCCAATGCATCAGAGCACATTGCGTTGTATACAGCCCTAAATATTGGTTCATTATCAACCGTAACCGAGAATAGTGTTGAATATGATGGAGCTGAATTTACTGATGAGTCTTATCGCTCATTTGAACTAGACGCATTACTTTCAAGTAATAACTATCAAGGCTGGCAGTTTTATACAGGACTAGGCTTATTTACTGAGAAATATTCAACTTCAAGTGATTCTGAAACATTTTCTGGTACTAATTTTATTCTTGGAATGGGATATAGCTGGCAAACACTTCAAGCGCAATTACGTGTCGCTATTAACACACAGCAGCGACTACAACGATGAGTTCACACATTCATCAGCCAACTTACAACTGGGTTTCAACTTTTTATAAATACCATGACTAAAAAAAAATCAAACAAAGACGACCTCATTCAAGTAAGCAATGCCGGACCGCTAGTGCGCCTAGCGGCTTTTTTATATGACAGCCTCTTAATGCTGGCAATGTGGATGGCTGTATCAGGTCTATTTGTTGCCGCAAATGGCGGTGAAAGTGTCAGTGGCAACCCATTTCTTCCAAGTTTAATGTTCTTAATCTGGGTGTGGTTTAATCTGCATTTTTGGAGAAGAGGCGGACAAACATTGGGCATGCGATCTTGGCGCTTACGCTTGCTTAGCACGACAGGTAAACCATTAACTTACACCCAATGCCTTTTAAGGTTAGTTATGGCGATACCGTCATTTGTTGTTTTTTATCTGGGGTACATCTGGATTTTAATTGATAAAGATCGACTGTCTTGGCATGACCGCTACAGTGAAACCCGAGTTATTCGTGAAGCTAAATAATAGCATCCGTAAATACTTAAAAAGAGCGTGAGGCTCTTTTAAGTCTTATCAGTTACTACACATCCTTGCATGCCCCCTCTTGCTTTTATTAAGCACCTCCAATTAAATATTTTTATTAATATTGAATGCAATCCTAACTTCTAATAGTACAGACCCTAATGTAATATCCATCTCCACACCTTGTGTATAAATGGATTTATTATGCAATATCTAAAACACCTTATTCTTTGTATTACTTTTTCGAGTTCAGTAGTACAAGCACAAGATGCAATATACAAGAAAGATGGATCCATCCTAAGAGGTGTATTAATTGAACAAGACTTCCAAAATGGTATATACAAGATTCAACTACCTGGTGGCAGCATATTAGTAGCTAAAGAATCCGACATCAAAAAAATTACTAAAGAAGAAGTTATTACACCTGTTAAAGATGTCAAATCCGAACTAAAAATATTGGCTTCAGACTCGCGATCTAGGCTAAACAATACAACCCCAACTAATAACCAACTAACTTCCATATACTCAAATTCAATTAATTCTATCTTTTACGTAGGCACCACATCTCATAGTATCACTTATAGATACACAGACTATATCTATGAGGACTTCCGCTTAAAACGAAAAAAATTAGAAGATAGATCTGTTTATCAGGGAATTAAATTTGGCTTTCAAAAGATTTATAGCGAACACATTGCAACGCATTACGCCTTAAGTATTGGCTCTCTATACGCCATTGAAATAACAGATGAAGACGATAATATACTAGAAAGATATACTGATGAAGAACTGACTAATACAGACTACCTAGGGCTTTCAGCATCAATTATTGTCAGTACTAACCTGCAAAAAGGCTGGCAATTCTCTACTGGTCTAGGGGTTTTACGCGACGAATACTTCAATAAATATGGAGATGATACCTTTACCAGCCTGGCTCTTGAACTAGGCACAGGCTACGCATGGGAAACAATACAAGTAGGGCTACAGTTTGAAGGCGTGCTGTCAGGTCACTATGATGACAAACTCAGCGTGAGCAGCTTCCATTTGCAATTAGGCGTACACCTATAAGCCATTTTAAAACTTAAATAAAAAAGGGCCTATGATAGGCCCATTTTATTTCTATTTTTTAATATTCTTGATCGTCACGTCTACTTTAAAAACAACTGATACGCAGGATTATCCGTCTCTTCCCAAAATGGATAAGCCACTTCTTCTAAATAGCTTTTCAATTCTTTTTTCTCACCAGTGGGTACTTGCATAGCCACCAGCACACGTCCATTTGCAGCACCATGATTTCGGTAATGGAACATAGAGATATTCCAGCGTTTACCCAAGGTTTTTAAGAAGGTTAACAATGCCCCTGGTCGCTCTGGAAATTCAAAGCGATACACAATTTCGTCCGCTACCGATTCAGGTGCGTGGCCACCGACCATGTGACGTATGTGATATTTTGAAATTTCATTGTCACTTAAATCAACAACCGCATAGCCTTTCGCTTCTAGCTCAGCTAACAGCTCTGGCTTACCACCATCTGGGACTTTAACTCCCGCGTAGATTTGTGCTTGCTCAGTCTTTCCAAAACGGTAATTAAATTCAGTGATAGGACGACGCCCCAATACATTACAAAATGCTTGGAAGCTGCCTGGCTTTTCAGGAATCGTCACCGCCATTAATACTTCACGGCCTTCACCCACTTCGGCCATTTCACTTACATAACGTAAACGGTCAAAGTTCATGTTTGCACCCGACTCAATGGCCATTAAGGTTTTGCCTTTAATGCCTGTGCGTTCTACGTATTTTTTCAAGCCAGCGATGCCAAGAGCACCTGCCGGTTCGGCCACACTCCGGGTATCGTCAAAGATATCTTTTATGGCGGCACATAATTCATCAGGAGTGACCGTGATCACCTCATCAATATGGTCCTTACATACCTGCCATGTGTGCTTGCCAATTTGCGCAACGGCTACGCCATCAGCAAAGATGCCAACATGAGGCAAGGTAACACGGCGGCCTGCTTTCATGGCTGCTGCTAAACACGCACTTTCGGTGCTTTCTACTGCAATTACCTTTATCTCTGGTCGTAGGTATTTTACATAGGCTGCAATGCCTGCCGCAATGCCACCGCCGCCCACAGGAACAAATATGGCGTGAACATCACCTGTGTGCTGACGTAACATCTCCATGGCTATGGTGCCCTGTCCGGCGATCACATCAGGGTCATCGTACGGGTGGATATACGTCATGCCTTTTTCTTTAACCAGCTTCTGGCTATGAACAAATGCTTCGTCAAAGGTATCGCCATGCAATACAACTTTTCCTCCACGGGCTTTAACCGATGCCACCTTGATTTCAGGTGTGGTACGCGGCATCACTATAGTGGCTTTGATGCCAAGGTGCTGGGCTGACAAAGCAACCCCTTGAGCATGGTTACCCGCACTGGCTGTGACGACGCCTTTAGCTAGTTGCTCAGGGGTTTTCTTAGATATGCAGTTATACGCGCCACGGCACTTAAAGCTATAAACAGGTTGTTCGTCTTCACGCTTAATTAAAATATCGTTACCCAAGCGCTCGGTTAAAAACGGTGCTGGTGACAGTGGGGTTTCCACGGCCACATCATAAACATTGGCTTCGAGTATGCGCTTGATGTAGTTGTCGGCCATTTTGGCTGTGCCTTACGTTAGGTAATTCTGATGATGCTGAACATTGTAACCATTTATTTGAGGTTTTTCTTGGGTGCATGCAACTGGGTTAGCTATAATTGCCATAATCATCCAATTTAATTTGAAGCGAACTAAAAAAGACACCATGACTCAAGACGAATTGAAGCAAGCGGTTGGCCAAGCGGCCGTTGATTACATCAAGCCTCACCTAGAAGATGACAGCATCATTGGGGTAGGCACAGGCTCTACTGCCAACTGCTTCATTGATGCTTTGGCTGAAATCAAGCATACCTTTGACGGTGCGGTTGCTAGCTCTGACGCCACAGCTGAACGCCTTAAAGGCCATGGCATTACCGTTTACGACCTAAATGAAGCCGGCACATTAGAGTTTTATATTGATGGAGCCGACGAAACCAACGACCATCTTCAGCTGATTAAGGGCGGCGGTGCCGCTTTGACTCGCGAAAAGATCGTAGCGGCCTGCTCTAAACAGTTTGTATGTATTGCCGATGACAGTAAATGGGTGAATATTTTGGGTACCTTCCCACTGCCTGTTGAAGTGATTCCAATGGCACGCTCATATGTGGCCCGTGAAATAGTCGCATTAGGTGGTGACCCGGTTTATCGCCAAGGCGTACTAACCGATAACGGCAATGTTATTTTAGATGTGCATAACATGAAAATTGAAAGCGCAACGGCCTTAGAAGAGCGCCTTAACGCAATAGTTGGTGTGGTGACAAACGGCTTGTTTGCATGCCGTCCGGCTGATGTGCTTTTGATGGGTACTAGTGAAGGGGTGAAGACGGTTAAGGCTAAGTAGAGTTTATTCAAAACCTATTGATTCTTTAAATTATAAAAACGCAGCTACTGTTAAGTAAGCTGCGTTTTTTACGTCTGATGTTTATTCACGACTGGTATTCATTAAGGGCAAGCCACTATCGCTTGAAAGTGATTAGAAGCACTGTCCGCAATCCCTAGCTGCCCAGGGGTAATAGCAAGCCAAGGTAAATAAATATTGCAGCCCTTTACTGTTACTGTCTCTCCCGCTTTTAATATAGAGCATGCATCGTCGAAACACCCTTCTACATTATTGTCTTTATTCAAACTGAACTTCCAGTCTCCGACTTGCTTAAACCGACGCTTAGCATCAACAACCAGCAGCTTTAAATCCTGCTTGTGATCAAATACTTTGACCACTGACTCAGGGCCTTGAGGAAATCGATGTCGATCCAACTGGATAGAGCATTTTTCACAGCTAATTTTTTTGAAAGGCCAATCAGATATAATAATCTTTTCAAATTTAAAGTTTTTATTTTCATCAACATACATCGTATTAACTTGATCCAGTGCTACTGATATCTCCATAGGAGATACCAGTTTCGATGCATTCATTGCACATGCCATCAAACTTAGAAGTAAGACAAGCAGAATAAAAAATTTTGTTAATACGATTGAATTCTCTCCATGACGGATTGAATAGGTGGTTCTTCGATGATCATTTCTGATATGTCATCACCAATGACATCTTCTATTAACTTTAAGTCTGCTGGCTGTGTTGTTTTCAGTGACCTGCCAAAATCCCCCCAGTTGAATTTCTGGAACTTCAGAATGATACTGTCCCAGTCTGATGATTGAACAAGGTTTGTAATATTATTGGTAAAGTTAACATCAAAATCATCTAACGTGTCTGTTGCTTCACCGTTACAGTCAAAATCCACAGCTGTAGAACCTTGCTGATTCAAGCCATTCTCTTCAAATATACGGGATTCATTTAGGTTATTTTCGCTAGATGAATAATCAATAATAAAGTCTAAGTAACTGCCATTAACTGGATTTGTCAATTCGCCCACATCACATACAGCCTCACCCGCTCTTAGATTTTTTTCTAAATAGTAGCGATCACCTTCATTATCGCCAATTGTCGGAAGGCCATCTATTGCATGCAGGTAATTCATAATACTTAAATAATTAGGTTTGTAGTTCAGGTCTTCATGACCTCCGTGCCTCAAACCCAAGTTATGCCCAAGCTCGTGCATGATTGTCGCCGCTTGTATATTAATCAGAGCATTTAAACTTTCTTCGCCCTCAGAATTTAACTCCCAGCCCCCTAGCGTGATTACCGAGTCGTTACCATATAACTCTGCAAAGCCACTAGAACCAGAACTGCCGTTCGCTTGCTGACTATATGCCATCAACATATAGTGAAATATTGGAAGTCTTGCATAATCCATATTTTCACGTTTGATATCATACAGATCTACACGCGCATCATTTTCCGAAGGTATGAACGTTATCCCTTGAGAAAAAGGCACTGTATTCCCCCCCCCTAAATCAAATCGCTCGGCACTCATTCCTTCGGACTTATGAAACAAATCACCAGCGTCAAAATGAACGGCTATATTCTGATTTGCAAAAGCATCCACAACTTTTTGCAGGGCCTCTTCTCTGGGAATAACGTTTTCATCTTCTGAGTCCATGTAGTCCAGTTCAATGAATATATCCTTAATACCTTTACGAGCACCTAATTCATATAAATCCATCCCCGCATAAGTCGCCCCTGGTTCTTCGGCATAATCAGGAATACCGTCTTGGTCTTCATCGGTTTCTGCATCGGTAATATCATTTGGCCCACCGGCTGTATGGACTTCATATACAGACCAATCTCCAGCCCCATTGCTATCTGTAATGCCTCCACTTCGGCCAATAGAGCCACTATAGGGGTTATTCTGATTATAAATAGGCGGTGGATATTGGTAGTTTTGACCACCCCATGCGCTTGCAGAAACAGGACTAGGTTGCCAGTCGCTTGCATACCAATTACCAAAACTTACAAAGTCTTCCGTTTCCATTTTATTGATATTAATTAATTCAACATAACCATGACGATACCAGAATGGTACAAATCCCGGACTAAGATATGTCGTCCTATCATTATCTTCATAGACCACATCTTCATCCCAGTTATAGCTTCGAATAACAATAAATTGACCTGGTTGTACTAAAAAATCATTTAATGAAAAGTCATGCAAGCCATATATGATGCAGTTAGGGATATCGAATACATCACATTGATTTGTGTTCATTGCCCTTGTTCTAAGCTTATATTCGTTCAAATTAACAGGTGATCGAGATGCGTTATACACCTCAATCCAATGCATCGAATCGAATCCTTTATGGCTTCCAATCTCAGTGATAATCAAACCCGAAACCGTATAAATACTAGATTCATAATCATCTGGTATAGAAAAATCAAACCCTTCGTTTACAAACGTTGTCACTTTTACTTTGTAATCGTTATTAAGTTCTAACTTTTCAGTGGATAGTAAAAGCTGAAAGCTCTTTTTAGCATCTATCTCAGCTTGCAAAATTTTAGCAGCCTTTAACGCTTCGTTTTCTTCGTCAGTTATTTCAGGGTCTATTTCATAATCGACTTCTGCAGGAGCTGGGTATAGTGGATCTAATGCAATACAGGTTGAAAAGTCGTCTTCGGATATTTGTATATTCGATATACACGCTCCATTTGGGGCTTCTAGAGAAATGCTCGTTATATCTTCAATCTCTTTATCAAAATTTATTTCAATATTTTGATTAATGTAAAAATCACCCAGTGCATTTGTGGTCACTGAAATAACAGGGTTTAGATTAATAAGAGGTGTAACCGTCAATTCAAAAGGAGTCATGTTCCTTTCATGAAAGCCATCACTTACTTTTACCGTTATAACGTATGTTTGACCGACATATGAATGATTAGGCGCTCCAGATATTACACCTGAGGTGGCGTTTATGTGCATCCATTCAGGGGCATTCATCAAACTGAATGTTAACTGCTCTCGATCACTTTCAACGGCAACTGACTGACTGTATTCCGTTAACTCTTTAAGAAGCGTCCTGGCTTTGGGAAGGCTAACTATTTCAAGGGCCGAATGCACCACTGATATGGTTATATCATCTGACTGAAAAGTCGCTTCGCCATCTACGGCACTGATACTATAAGTAAATTCAGCATCAGCATTTTCATGTCCAGGAACACCTGATATTAATTTAGTTTCTGGATCAAATTCAGCCCAGCTAGGGAGGTCATTAATGGTGATGACCGCATCATCTGATGCATTAGCTAATACAACTGTATATCGATATGCAACATGCTCTTTAATTTCAATCGAAGGAGGCTGGTTATTCATACCCAGTGATGTATCTGTCTCTGAGCCACAAGCCGCTAGGCACAACATCAGACAGAGGAGGTAAATCCGTTTCATGTGAAATCCAGTATTTTTAGTTATTATTTTTAAGGGTGCAATATTACCGGATACATGGGCACTTTCAATACGCATTGAATGCTCACAGAGGCTTTCCATAAGACCATCGTACATAAACTATGTCGTTATGACCCTTGCATTGAAATAATCAACATCTATTACCTGTATCTCAGCCATATAAGACAAAATCCCACTAAAACATATTGACTGTTATATTTTCATAAATAAGCCCAGCTATGATTATATGTGCGACCCTGTCGTTTACTGACCAAATGGACAGGTACTATATTTGTATGCCAGAATGCCACGCAACTTAAATAAATGATGTTTGGAGTTGCCCCATGGCTGTATTCGAGATTAACCATCCTCTTGTTAAACACAAACTTTCTCTATTGCGCCAAGAAAAACGCAGTACTCGAAGCTTTCGCCAGCTCACTGCCGAAGTAGGCGCCCTGCTTACTTATGAAGCAACCAAAGATCTTGAGCTAGAAGATTGCAGCATAGATAGCTGGCAAGGCGAAATCACAGGGCAACAAATCAAAGGTAAAAAAGCCACTGTCGTGCCTATTCTACGCGCAGGGATTGGCATGTTAGACGGTGTACTAGAGCTTATGCCCAGCGCAAAAATCAGCGTAGTGGGTTTATACCGTAACGAAGAAACACACGAACCTGTTACTTACTTTGAAAAGCTAGCGGGTGAAATAGATCAACGTATGGCACTTGTCATCGATCCCATGCTGGCAACAGGTGGATCCATGGAAGCCACGCTGGATCTACTTAAAAAAGCAGGCTGCAAAGACATTCGCGCACTGGTATTAGTGGCTGCCCCTGAAGGCATTAAGCGCATTCAAGCTTCTCACCCTGATGTGGATATCTACACCGCATCTATCGACAGTCATCTAGACGACAACGCTTATATTATTCCCGGCCTTGGGGATGCGGGCGATAAATTATTCGGCACATTTTAGATAAATATTATCGCAATCTTCATATAAAAAATAACAACACTCAAAAATTTTAAAGGGAATATTTTATGGATAACCCATCAACAGGCCGAACGTTATTAGCGGGTATACAAATGCTATTTGTTGCTTTTGGCGCACTAGTATTGATGCCATTAATAACAGGGCTAGATCCCAGCGTGGCATTATTCACTGCGGGTATCGGTACGCTGATTTTTCAATTTATTACTAAGCGTCAGGTGCCCATTTTTTTAGCATCGTCTTTCGCATTCATCGCCCCTATTGCTTATAGCGTACAAACTTGGGGCACCGCTGCCACCATGGGTGCGCTATTTTGTACTGGTGTTATGTATGCCTTGCTAGCCGGTGTTGTGGCTATACGAGGTGCCGGATTTTTACATAAAATCATGCCCCCTGTTGTGACTGGCCCTATCATCATGGTGATTGGTTTAAACCTAGCCCCCATTGCTGTGAACATGGCCATGGGTAAAACCGGTGACGGAGCCGTTGAGTTATTTCCCTATACCGATGCCTTACTGGTTTCTATGTCTGCACTTGTCACCACGTTACTTGTGGCCACCATGGCAAAAGGCATGTTTAAACTGATTCCAATATTAGCGGGAATATTTGTTGGCTATATAATGGCTGCACTCATGGGTATGGTCGAAACCAAGGTTGTTGCTGAAAGCGCATGGTTTGCAGTGCCTAACTTTATTGCCCCTGAATTTAAAATAGCCGCCATCTTATTTATGCTGCCTGTTGCCATTGCTCCCGCCATAGAACACGTGGGTGATATTCTGGCCATTGGTAATGTCACAGGAAAAGATTACACCAAAAGCCCCGGCCTTCACCGCACCTTATTAGGGGATGGTGTTGCCACTTCTACCGCTGCTCTTTTTGGTGGCCCACCTAACACCACTTACAGCGAAGTCACCGGTGCTGTAATGCTTACTAAGATGTTCAACCCTATGATCATGACGGTGGCCGCTGTCATTGCCATTGCCCTGGCTTTTGTTGCTAAATTTGGCACCAGCCTTCAAACCATTCCAGCACCTGTGATGGGCGGGATTTTGGTTTTATTATTTGGCTCAATTGCCGGTGTGGGTATGAACATTCTTGTGAAATCTCAAATCGATTTAAGCCAGCAACGTAACCTGGTTATTGTGGCCACCACACTTGTATTTGGCATTGGCGGCATGAGCATTGGTAATGCTGAGTTTTCTCTACAAGGCATTGCACTTTGCGGCGTAGTGGCCATTATTTTAAACCTTGCATTGCCTGCTCATAAAGAAGACCCTGAGACATTGGATCAAGAAAATGAAATCGTTAAAGATTTTGTAGATTAAACATTCTAATACACACACCCATAAAAAAGCCGAGTCATTGACTCGGATTTTTTTATGCATCAACAATATTATTGTTTAATCTTACCAAACACCACAACCATCAACAAACCCACAGCAATAGAAGTTGCACCTACTGGCACGCTGTATTCCCAACCGTCAATCCCACGTACCAACCAGGTACCATTAACAACCAGCGCTAAACCCAACCACCAATTAAGTGGTTTTTTAAACCAATTTAAGATTTCTGGTTTTGTTAGATTACTCATAACTAAAGTACCTTTCCTGAAAATTCATGACACGCATCTAACGTGGCTTTTACAATATCACCACTTTCTAATGGGCCAACCCCTGCTGGTGTACCGGTCAAAATCACATCTCCTGGTTGCAGAGTAAAAAACTGGCTGATGTAACTGACTAACTTGGGAATCGATGTGATCATTTGATCACTGTAACCGTCTTGCATCATTTCGCTGTTTTTTTCTAAGCGAATTTGAATGCTGTTTCTATCTCGAATTTTTTCAAGCGGCAGCCAATAAGATAGCGGACAAGCACCATCAAATGCTTTGGCCATTTCCCAAGGCTGTGACTTTTCTTTTAATGCATCTTGAAGATCACGTAAAGTTAAATCCAATGCGACACCTACATGACTGATACAAGACCAGGCTTCATCTTCACTGATGTTTTTTGCTTCTGATTTTATAAGCAGCGCGATTTCAACCTCGTGATGAACCGAACCTTGATCCTGAGGAATACTGAATGGCTTTTCCAATGGTACGGCACTGGTAGCAGGCTTCATGAAAAGGATTGGGCTTTTTGGTACTTCGTTACCCAGCTCTTTTGCATGGGCGGCATAATTACGGCCTACACAAACAATTTTACCAAGCGGTAAATTAATGGGTTGGTTTTGAATGGTTTTATGTTGAAACATGCATGATAACCTGTGGGAGGGCGCTTGCGCGCGATAGGTTGTGGAAGTCTGATAATTATTTATCGCGCGCAAGCGCCCTCCCACAAATGTCCTTTATCACCATTCCCG
>ERZ1027208.559-NODE-559-length-14163-cov-20.052027_pt1 | contig 14163 bp, 12 predicted proteins | sample MGYA00520867_ERZ1027208 | MGnify/ENA primary metagenome ERZ1027208 (study PRJEB33311, sample SAMEA4378413) | marine metagenome | biome: Marine biome; feature: Fjord; material: Water | collected 2014-07-20T08:00:00Z/2014-07-... | depth 75 m ...
TGGAGTTGATGCGTAGCGCAGCGGAGCATTAACTCCAACGTTAATATATCCAAACCTACTCATTTTAATACTAGCTAACAAGCTTTATTTGGATGTATAACCCAACTTTTTTAATACTTTATACCTATTTGGGTTTTTGTCTGATATCCCAACTTTTAATAAAATGAAAACGAAAGCTAGTAAACTATATTAGCTAAATTATGATTTTATTAAACTAAAATAATTTACTTCGAATAGCTCAGCCCTATATCTTTTTTTACAGAGTCTAATAAATGCATTAATTTTTCACTAAAGTCAAAACTCATTATTTCACTTTCTGTTTTATGACCCCTTAGTAATTCATTAAAATGCAGAATTTCATAATGGTAGCCAAAAGTCGTGACGTTAAAATCTAAAGTTTCCGAATCACCGTCATTAGGTATTAATGTTACCGTTGTTGGAATATGAAATGGGGTATTAATTTTAATGATTCCTTTTTCGCAAGTAAAAATAGCTTCATTTTTTAATTGTTCTAAAAAAGTGCTCTTTAAATATGCTGTTGCTTTATCATAATTAAAACGCATAGTACAAGAAGAATCAGCTCCATTTTTAAAAAAGGTAGCATTTGCTTCAATGTTTTTTGGTAAGCCTAAAGTACTTAAAGCTGAGAAAATAGAATAAATTCCTATATCTAATAAACTACCACCACCAAGAGATTTATCGAACAAGCGATTATGTATGTCGTAAGTAGGCTTAAAACCAAATTCAGTTTCTAATTTTAAAACCTTTCCATATTTTTCTCCTTGCAGTAATTTTAAAACGTACTGGTAATGTGGTAAGAAATACGTCCATAAAGCTTCCATTAACAATACATTGTTCGCTTTTGCATAGGCAATCATCTCTGAAACTTCTTTGCTGTTTAAAGCAAAAGGTTTCTCGCATAGTACTGCTTTTTTATGTTTTAAACACAAAAGGGTGTTATCTTTATGCAAGCTATGTGGTGTAGCTATATAAATAGCATCAACTTTTTTGCTTTTTGCTAGTTCTTCATAACTACCATAAGCCATTGTTGCTTTGTGTTTTTTTGCAAATTTGGTTGCTTTTTCTAAATTTCTTGAAGCAACAGCATATAGTTCAGCGCCTTCTGTTGCAGCTATGTCTGATGCGAATTTATTAGCGATTTTTCCTAAACCAATAATACCCCATTTAATGGTTTTAGTGTGTTGTGAGTTCATTTTTTTCTGGATTAATGTTTTGAATGATTACAGCAATAGCAATTACAATGGCGCAACCCACAAAATTTAACCATAAAAATGGTAGGTTGATAAGTTCAAATTCATTTAAAAAATACAAGCAAATAACTAATGCTTGAGTTATTAATGCAGCAATAAATACAGCATTGGCTTTTACAAATTTAAAGAAAAAAGCCAATAAGAAGATGCCTAAAACGTTACCATAAAATATAGAGCCAATAATATTAACCAATTGAATTAAATTCTCTGCTAAATTTGCTACACAAGCAACTCCAATGGCTATTAAACCCCAAAGTAATGTAAACCATTTAGAGGTCTTTACCATTTCTTCTTCAGTTTTCGCAGAAGTATTACGTTTGTATAAATCTATGGTTGTTGTGCTTGCTAAAGCATTTAATTCGCTTGATGTGCTAGACATTGCCGCACTTAAAATAACCGCCAATAGCAAGCCGATTAAACCTCGTGGTAAATTGTTTAATATAAAATGAATGAACACATAATCTTTATCGTTGCTTTCTACTTTTATGTTCTGTGCTTCACCTGCTTTTTCAATCAGTTTTTTTGCTTCAGTTCTAATGTCATCATTAGTTTCATTGGCTATGGAAATATATTTTGAAGCATTGGCATTTTCAGTATTTATAAAACTATTTATAATGATTTGCTTGTCTTTGAAAACTTCGTTTTGCTCTTTCTCCAATGTTTTATATGCTTCAGCATATTCAGAATTTAAAACAATTTGTGTTGCTGTGGGATTAAAATTAATTGGAGCTTCATTAAATTGATAAAAGACAAAAACCATTACACCAACAAGTAGAATGAAGAATTGCATAGGCACTTTTAAAAGACCGTTGAACAACAAACCGAGTTGCATTTCTTTAACCGATTTGCCTGATAGATACCGTTGCACTTGGCTTTGGTCTGTTCCAAAATAGGAAAGCATTAAAAACGTGCCGCCAATGATGCCACTCCAAAACGTATAACGATTGTTTAAACTGAAAGAAAAATCTAAAATGTCCATTTTTCCACTAGCGCCAGCAATATCTAATGCTTTGCTGAATGTTATGTTCTCAGGAAGCTTATTCAAGATTAAAATGAAAGCGATAATCATTCCTGTGAAAATAACAATCATTTGATGTTTTTGAGTAACATTTACAGCGCGTGTGCCACCAGAAACAGTATAAATAATGACTAAAAAACCAATGATAATGTTCAGTAATAATAAATTCCATCCTAAAACAGCTGAAAGAATTATGGCTGGTGCAAATATTGTTATTCCTGCGGCTAAACCACGCTGAATTAAAAACAGAATAGAAGTTAAGGTTCTTGTTTTTAAATCGAAACGGTTTTCTAAAAATTCGTAAGCTGTATATACATTTAAACGATGATATAATGGAATAAAAACCATACAAATAACTACCATAGCAATAGGCAAACCAAAGTAAAATTGAACAAAGCCCATACCATCATTAAAGGCTTGTCCTGGTGTTGAGAGAAAAGTAATTGCACTGGCTTGTGTTGCCATAACAGATAGACCAATAGTCCACCATTTTGAAGTATTTCCCCCTTTTAAATAGTCTTGTACATTTTTACTACCACGGGTTTGATAAGTACCATATATAACAATGGCCAAAAGTGTTCCTACTAATACAATCCAATCTAATGTTTGCATATTAAAAGGCTTGCATTATAAAATAAAATAGAATAAAATATATGGCATTAGCAAGGAGTACTAAAGTGTACATTTTTTCCCATTTATACTTAGGTTGGTTCATTGTTTATTCCTTTATATCTTGATTTGTGTTAATGTTATCTTTTCCTATCGAAAGCATATTTGCAAATAGGCGATAGGCTCCAGAAACACCGGCAGGAAATTCTCTAAAAAAGCTTAAACCAGTATATATATAATAGCCTTTACCGTGTTTTGCAACAAGTAAACTACCTGTTTTAGCTGTTTCTCCTTTATCATGCATAGATAGGATTGGAGTGAACTCGTTTGACCATTTGCCAGGGAAATATAATCCACGTTCTTGTGTCCAGCCTTCAAAATCTTTTTGGGTAATTTTATTAGGAAAATTAAGCAACTCGTGAGTAGGTTCTAAAAAAGTAACATAGGCAAATTCATCAGTTACTCTATCTCGAGACAACTCTAAATCATAAGGTGCAAGCGCATCTACTTTCAATCCGCGATTGGTGTTATACTGTACGATCATATTCCCACCATTGGCAACATAATCAAATAAAAGTTGTTGCTTATATTTTAAATCTTCAACCGTATTATAAGCTCGAATACCAATTACAATAGCATCAAAACGGCTTAGGGTTTCTGCATTAATGTCTTCTGGTTTAATGGTTATTACATTGTACCCGATTTGTTGCAAACTTTCTGGGATAACGTCTCCTGCTCCTTCAATATAACCAATATTCTCACCGCGTTTTTGAATATCCAGACGTACAATTTTACTTTCACTAGGTAATAAAACAGTTTGAAAAGGAATGTGGTCATAATCTATTTCTATTAACTCTTTGGTATAGGTTTTATTTCCTACAGTTACCATTGGTGTAATTAAACCTTCGCTTTGATTTGCTGGTGGAATAATTGTAAAAACCAAGGTTTGCTCTTGATCTTTGTGGGCAATGGAAATTTTTTGCTGTTTTGGGTATACATTCCAATCTTTTGGATGTGCAATCTCTACAAAGCCTTCTAAATTGTCACGACCAGCTTTTATAACTATAGGGATTTCCTTTTGCTGGTCGTTTTCAAAAATGATGACTTTCTCTGCAATTTTGGATGAAGCCTCAGGTATGATTTCAAACGGTTTATAAACTTCGCCTTTTACAGGATCATTGGTTTTGTAAACGATAGGTTTTGTAAATGAAATAGAAGTATTTTCAATGATTAAATTAAATGTAACATTTAGGTTTCTTGGTGTTTCTGGTTTACCAATAAGTGAAATATCATCAACGTTGTACATTCCTAAAGTTCCTTTTGAAGTCAGCCAATAAGGCGTTGTGGGCTGTTGATTGTTGTCTATTTTTAAAGTTTCTTTAAGTTCCTTTTTATTGTTAATAGTTAGAGTTTCATTCTTTATTAATTTAGAATTTCCATTGATGCTTAAATCTTTTAAATTTATATTTGAAGTGCTTCTGTTTATTAATTCAATTTGAAGATTTACAGTTTCTCCAGCAGTAGAATGATTTGTGTCCGCAACGGCTTCTATATACAATCCGGCACAAGCAGCTATAATGTTTTTTAGTTCTTCAGATTTGATCGTTTTCCAATGTTTATCTTCTAGATTTAGAACCAATTGATAAGCTTTCAATAATTCTGGAATAGATGCTGGAGGATTTTTGAAATCGTAATTTTTTTCAACTTGATATAAAATATCTCCAATGACTTTTCCTCCTTTTACGCGATTCCAACTCGTATCTATACCATCAAAAATATTGGATTTATCTGTTGGTAAATCGCCTTTAATCAGTTCTATATATTCTGTTTCTGACCCACGAGTTCCTGTATTTCCAAAACCTTGTGATTTATGTTGGCTACGACTTAATGCTGCAATTTCAGTGTTGCTTAATCCTCTAGACGGAAAATAAGTGCCGACATCGAAACTTAACAGATTGCTTTTATCTGCTTTGTCAAAATTGTCTTGACTACCGTAAAACCACCAAGAGGTATTGAAAAACAAGCGTTTTGGTTGCCACGTTTCTGTTTGTTTTAATTGATTCGGGTAAATAGATTGATTGTTGACCAAATCAAAAGCTTCAACACTCAGCATTGCAGAGCTAGTATGATGTCCGTGTGTGCTTCCAGGGCTTCTGTGGTCAAAACGATTGATAATGACATCTGGTTTAAATTGTCGAATGGCTAAAACTACATCACTTAATACTTCGTCTTTGTTCCAAATGGCTAAAGTTTCATCTGGATGTTTAGAGTAACCAAAATCGTTAGCACGTGTAAACCGTTGTTGGCCACCATCTATTTGCCTTGCTGTTAATAATTCTTGCGTACGTATAACACCTAAAAGTTCTCTTATTTCTGGACCAATTAAATTTTGTCCGCCATCGCCACGTGTTAACGATAAGTAAGCGGTGCGTGCTTTGACATGATTAGATATGTAAGAAATAAGACGTGTGTTTTCATCGTCTGGATGTGCTGCTACGTATAAAACAGAGCCTAAAAAGTTTAATTTTTTAATGGATTCAAAAATTTCTGAAGCGTTAGGTTTTTCAGGTTGTTGTGCTTGTAAATTAAAGGAAAAAACAATTAAGAGTAAGGTAAGTAAATTTCGCATTTTTAAGTTGTAATTAGCTAACCTTGTAAATATAAAAAGAATAGTTTCTGTACTTGTTGTTTTAGGGTTTCTTTAACGTTATGTTAAATCCGTACAGCTTAAAGCCATTTTCTGCGTTTAAAATAATATAGCATTAATATAAAAACAACAATCATCACAATCCAAAGTATATAGTAGCTATACTTATAATGTAGCTCTGGAATATGGTCGAAATTCATACCATAAATACCTGCAATAAAAGTTAGAGGAATGAATATAGTAGAAATGATAGTAAGAAGCTTCATGACTTCGTTCATTCGGTTGCTAATGGTTGTCATATACATATCCATAAGTCCCCAAATCATTTCGCGGTAAATATCTATGGTATCAGAAACTTGTATAATATGGTCGTAAACATCACCAAAGTAGTGTAATGTTTTTTGATCAATAAGTTTGTTTTCGCTTTTATCGATGCGGTTAATGATTTCACGTAACGGAAAAATAGCTCGGCGAATTTTTAAAACTTCACGCTTTAGACTTTGAATTTCTGTGCTTATTTCATCTTTAGTCAATCCTTCAAATAAATTATCCTCTATATCTTCAATCTTATTGCCCATTGTTTCAATAATAGCATAATAATGATCAACTACAGAATCTATTAAAGTATATAACAAATAGTCTGAACCTAAACCGCGAATGCGTCCTTTGGCCTGGCGAATACGTTCGCGAAGAGCGTCAAAAACATCACCTTCTGCTTCCTGAAAAGACAAGACATAATTATGACCTAAAATAAAGCTGACTTGTTCTGAAATAATGTTTTCATCATTATCGTAATACATCATTTTTAGAACTAAAAAGAGGTAGTCGTCGTATTCGTCTATTTTTGGACGCTGGTTTGTGTTTACAATATCTTCAAGAACTAACGGATGTATATCATAATGATTTCCAATTTTTTCAATTTCAGAGATATTATTTAATCCGTTTAAGTTTATCCATGTAACAGTATCTGAATGTTTGAAATTAAAAGCCTCTTCGACTGTTTTTAATTGTTTTTCCTCAAAAAAAGTTTCATTGTAATCAAAAGCTTCTATAAAAAGAGGGTTGGTTCCTTTTTCACCTGTATAGATTAGTGTTCCAGGTACTTGACCAGCTTGCTTTTTATAGTTTTGTGTTCTTTTTTTAGGTTTTCTTTTCGCCATAAAATATAATTAATCAAAGTCGCCAAAATCTTCTATAGCATCTTTTTCAACTAAAGTTACAGCTTTTTGAAGAATTAAGTTATTTGGATAGGTCACCAAATTGCCATTATCTAAACGTAAATGTAGTTGAAAAGCTCTAATATCTTCAATAATAGCTTCTATTGGATAATCTTTATCGTGTATTTTTATTTTATCGCCTACTTTATAAGGAAATGAAAAGAACATTATAATACCTGAGGTAACGTTGCTTAAAATAGACCAAATGGCAAACAAACCAATCCCGATTACAGCAAAAACGGAAGAGAAGACTAAGGATAATTGTTCTAATTCTGCACCAAAAACGAAAGATTCAATTAAAATAAGAATTAAAACCAGTGTAACCGTCATATATCTGGAAATCAAACCTATTCTAGCATCGTTTACACCACTTTTTTTACCTATTTTTTTTATGGTTAGTTTAGCAATGAATCTAATAATAATAAAGACTAGTATTATTATTGCGGTTTGGGTTAATTCTGGCTTATAACTTTCTAGAAACATACTTAATTGAATATTAAATGCAAATATAGGTGAGTTTATGTTTAAAAAAACTTAAAACTCATCAGCTATTTTAATTAAAGTATCATAGACCAAATGTGTTGGTAAACCCATAACATTAAAGTAAGATCCTTCAATTTTTGTAACACCAATTTGTCCTATCCATTCTTGAATGCCATAAGCACCAGCTTTGTCTAAAGGTGAGCAGGTTTTTATGTAGTACCAAATTTCTTCATCTGTAAACGCTTTAAAGGTTACTTTTGTAATGGCGTTTACTGTTTTCTGAAATATTTTATTTCGAATACATACAGATGTAATGACTTCATGCGTGTCATTGCTTAGGGATTTAATCATAGCAAAGGCTTCGTCGTTATTGCGTGGCTTTCCTAAAGCGATTCCTTTGTGCCAAACTATAGTGTCACTTGTTACCAGAATGTCCTCTTCATTTAATTCCTCTAAAAAAGGAAGAGATTTAAGTTGCGCGAGGTAATCGCTTATTTCAAAATGGAATAACCTATCTGGATATTCTTCTTTAATAGGTTTAAGTCTAATCTCAAAATCCAGGCCTAAATTTCTAAAAAACTCTTGTCTTCTAGGTGATCCAGAAGCTAATATAATGTGGCGGTCTTTTAGTTTTTGATTGAGCATGTATTTTAAAAAATAAGACGATATAATAACATAGAAAGCATTCCAGTTAACATTACTAATTTAAGCATTTTACTAATGTATTTAAAATGAGTGTCATGTTCTGCACTAAATAATTTTATTGCGATATACACTAATGGACCAATCACAGCAATCAAAAAATAGACAACCGCTATTTTTTGCATAAATAAATAAGTAGCTAAATAGTATATAATTATTGTAATTGTTATTAAGGTTAAACCAAAAGCTATTTTAGCTGTCCTTTCTTTTCCTAAAAGAATAGGAAGCGTTTGCATTTCTGCTTTATGATCACCATCTACATCTTGAATGTCTTTTACTATTTCTCTAATAAAATTAAGTAGAAAAGCGAAAATCGCAAAATCGGTAAGAACTTCAAACATAGTGGATTGTACACTTTGATTGTACTTTGTTATAGCTGGAAGCAATTCGAAAACACCAACAATAATTATGCTAAGAGAGGTTAATATGGAAACCACTATGTTTCCAACTACAGCTATTTGTTTTAAATAAGAACTATAGACATACAATAAAGCTGCTGTAATAACAAATAAGCCGAAAAAAGTACTCTTTCCTATAGATTGAGATAAATAAAAACCCAATACAACACCTACAAATGTAAAACTTAAATAGAGATTGTTTGCTGTTTTTTCTGATATAGATTTGCCAACAATAACTTTGTCAGGCTTGTTTACAGTATCTGTTTCTATATCATAAATATCATTAATAATGTAACCACCAGCAGCTATGCAAAGCGTAGAAAGTAAAAGCACTATAAAGCCAACTGTGCTTAAAGAGGTTTCTACTTCAAAAGCAGGGAATAAAGCATATTTAACCAATAGTTGCACAAAAGCTATAAGTAATAAATTTTTCCAGCGAATGAGATTTAATAATTGCATTTTTTTAAGTTGATTAGTTTGTTTTTATCCGAATAGAATACCTTCAATGATTGATTTTAATGCTAAAATAACTAAGACGGAAACTATAATAGATATAATAATTGCGAAAGTGTTTTTTCTTTTACTTTCAGATTTAATTTTTTCTTTGATTATTTTTTTATCTGTTTCTGATAATGATTTATCATTGAAATCTAATTTGAATTCCTTGAGACTTGTAGTGTTTAATTGGTCTTTAATTTTAGAAAAAGGTGCTTTTGCATTTCTGTTAAAAACAGCAATGCTATTACCAAAACCCATATAACCAAAACCTGTACTATGTCTTCTTTTGTTTCTTGTCAAAATCTAAGTTGATAATTTTTAATGTGCTTCAGCATCAAAATTCAAATCCCAATTATTTTGCACTTTTAAGACTTGTTCAATTACGTCGCGCACACAACCTTTTCCACCATTTTTATGGGAAATGTAATTTGAAATCAGTTTTACTTCGGCAACAGCATCTTGCGGACAAGTAGCAAGTCCAATATTTTTCATTATCGGAATATCAGGAATATCATCGCCCATATATAAAACGTTTTCTGTTTTTATCTCTAAAGAAGCAATGTATTCATTAAAAGGTTTTAGTTTTTGATGTGCGCCAAGGTAGATTGAACGAACACCTAAATGTTCAAGTCTATGGCGGACACCTTCATTAGTTCCTCCAGAAATAATACACACATTATAGCCTTTAATTAAAGCTTGTTTTATAGCGTAACCATCTTTAGTATTCATTGTTCTCAGCATTTCACCAGAGGATGTAATGGTTACAGAACCGTCTGTTAAAACGCCATCTACATCAAAAACAAACGTTGTAATGTGTTCTAAATATTCTTTATAGCTTTTATCTCCCATGTGTTTTTTTTATGGATTCTGTTAATAGATTATAAATAGCTTTGTGCTGTTCGTTCTCTAATGATTTTATATGTCTTTTAATGGTTTTCTTATCATTACGTTTTGCTGGTCCAGTTTGTGCTGCATAAGGTGAAAGTGTTTCGATTTTATGAGCAGTTTCCATAATTAAAGGCTTTAAAATATCAAATTCTGCACCTTGAGATTCTGTGATTTCGTGAGCAATTCTGTATAATTGGTTTGTAAAATTGTTTACAAATACAGCAGCTAGATGTAAGGCTTGCCTCTGGTCGGAATTTACTTTATGAGACTTGCTCCCAATAGCTTCTGCTAGTTGTTTTAAAATTGGTAAGTCTGCTTTTTTCAAAGCTTCAATACATAATGGAACGTTTTTAAAGTCAACGTCTGCTTCTTTAGAAAATGTTTGTAACGGATAAAAAACACCTCTTTTGTGTTTTTTATCTATTGCATACAGACTTGTACTACCAGAAGTATGAACGACCAATCTGTTTTCAAACGGGAGTTGTTCCGAAAGATTTTCAATGGCATCGTCACTAACAGCCAGAATATAAACATCTGCTTCTTTTAACTTTGATAAATCATTGGTCACTTCAACTTTATTCTTATAAAAGTCAATAGCTTGTAAGTTCCTATTATACCATTGAGTAACAGATACTTTTTCTGAATTACTAAAGGCCTTAAATAAGTGCGTGGCAACATTTCCTGCGCCAAGGAGTATTACTGAAATCATAATGCTAAAATAAGTAAGTCATAGATTATATAAAAGGCGTTTGCTTTATCTTTGTAAACAATGAAGAAAAAAGATATAACCACTCGAGAAGATATTTTTTTATTGGTTTCAACTTTTTATAAAAAAGTGAGACTTAACGATACTTTAGGGCCTTTTTTTAATGAAATAATTAAGAATTGGGATGAACATTTAAGCCATTTAACCACTTTTTGGGAAACGAGCTTGTTTTTTACTAAAAAACGCGATGTAAAATATTCAGGTAATCCAATAGAAGTACACATTAAAGTTGATGCTGAAAATAACAATAGCATTACAGAATTACATTTTGGTATTTGGTTAAATCTATGGGTTCAAACAATAGACGAGTTGTATAGTGGAGAAATGGCAGAAAACGCAAAACGCCGTGCAAGAAAAATGGGAACGTTTTTATATTTAAAAATTTTTGAAGCAAGACAAAGTAACTAAGCGTTTTTTAACATAACATTCCTAGCGTTTTCACTTAAAAAAACAAACAAAAACAATTATCTTTGCCCGAGCTAAAAAAGGCTTATTATGATGCAAAATAAACTCGCAAAAATTCTTTTTTCTACACGATTAACAGCCATTTTATTTATAGTTTTTGCCCTAGCAATGGGAATAGGAACTTTTATGGATGCTGGGCAGGCAACTTCACCAACGCCATATTCAAGAACTTTAATTTATAATACATGGTGGTTTGAAGGCATAATGGTGTTTTTTGTAATCAATTTCGTGGGTAATATTTTTAGGTTTCGTTTGTATAAAAAAGCAAAATGGGCTACGTTGACATTGCATTTAGCTTTCATATTTATTCTTTTGGGCGCATTTATAACACGTTACATTAGTTATGAAGGAATGATGGCCATTCGTGAAGGTGCAACAGAAAACACTTTTTTATCACAAAGAACATATATTTCAGCTTTTGTAAATGGTGATTATGAAATTGAAGGTGTGCCACAACGCTTGCGTTTGCAAAAAGAAGTCGATTTCTCGCCACGTTTGGATAACGATTTGGAAATCAATGCAGAATATAGCGACCAACCTATAACAATAACTTTAGAGAAATTTATAGCAGGCGCAGAAAAGGATGTCGTGCCAGATGAAACAGGCGAGGAATACTTAAAGATAGTTGAAGCAGGAAATGGAATGCCTCATAATCATTTTTTAAAAGTTGGCACTATTGAAAACATACATAATACCTTAATAGCATTAAACAAACCAACTGAAGGCGCTATTAATATTACTTATGAAAATGATAATCTAACTATAAAATCTCCATTTGAAGGTGAATACCTGCAAATGGCAACAATGAATACCGGTCAATTGATTAAAGACAGTATTCAACCATTAATGCTGCGCTCTAGGTATGTTATTGGGAATATGCAAATGGTGTTTCCTAAACCAGTAGTAAAAGGTGTTTTTGATATTGTAAAGAAATCAAAAATATTAAAGAATGATGAAGACGGTATTGTTCTAAATATTTCTACCAATGATGAATCTAAACAGGTGAAACTATTAGGAGGAAAAGGAACAAATAATGCTTGGGAAAGTATAGCAGTTGGCGGATTGGATTTCGATTTTAGATACGGTGCTAAAGTTATGGAATTGCCATTTAGTATAAAGTTGAACGATTTTGAAGCAGAACGTTACCCAGGAACAGAGAAAGGCTATTCTGCCTTTTCAAGCCAGGTAACCGTTTTGGATGATGAAAACGAAAGCTTCGATTATAAAATTTTTATGAATAATATATTGGATCATAAAGGTTATCGCTTTTTTCAATCCAGTTTTGATGGCGATGAAAAAGGAACCGTACTTTCTGTAAATCACGATTATTGGGGTACTTGGTTTACGTATCTAGGTTATTTTCTGTTATATTTTGGTTTAATGGCTATTCTTTTTGATAAAAATACACGCTTTGCCGATTTAAAACGTGCCTTGGATAAAGTGAAAAGTAAAAAGTCAAAACTTACAACACTTATAGTATTATGTTTTACACTTTCTAGTTTTGCACAAGAGCAGCATTCTACTAACGACGGACATAATCATCAAAGTAATCCGGTTAGAACATTACCAAGTAAATTACAGATTGATTCTATTTTAAAAGAAAACATAGCGCCTAAAGCACACGCAGAGAAGTTTGGGTATATGGTTATTCAAGATCTTGGAGGTCGAATGATGCCAGTAAACACATATGCTTCAGAATTGTTGAGAAAATTAAGTAAGAATGATACTTATGAAAGCTTTGATGCTAATCAAGTGTTTCTTTCTATACAAGAAAGCCCAATGCTTTGGTACAATGTGCCCATTATTTATTTAAAACCGAAAAAGGGAGATTCAATTCGTAAGATTATTGGGATTCCGAAAGAACAAAAATATGCTACATTATTAGACTTTTTCACAGAAGACTTTATTTACAAATTAGATCCTTATTTAGATGAAGCTTCAAAAGCGCAAGTAAAAACAGGATATCAAAAAGAATTTGTAGAAACCAATCAGCGTGTGAATTTACTATCTAATGCTATTGAAGGCCGTTCTCTTAAAGTTTTTCCTATTCCAGATAATGATAACAACAAATGGATTTCACCTTTTGAATTCCGTACTGAAGGTTATAGAGAGCAAATAAAAGATTCTACTTATGCTAGTTTTGTAGATTCTGGTTTCAATTGGTATTTATATACTCTAAACGATGCCAAAAAAACAGGAAATTTCGATTCTGCAGAAAAACTACTGACTTCTATTAAAAAAACACAGCAAAACCTAGGAAGCGAAGTTATGCTGAGCGACGATAAAATAAATGCAGAGATTACTTATAATAAATATGATATTTTCAAAAAGCTTTTTAGTTGGTATATGTACGCTGGGACTTTGCTTTTTATTGTATTGATAGTACAAATATTTAAAGATAGGAGTAAAGCTATTAATGTAGCCGTAACTGTATTTAAGGTGATTATTTTAGGGCTTTTCATATTGCATACTTTAGGGTTAATTGCACGTTGGTATATTTCTGGTCACGCGCCTTGGAGTGATGCTTATGAGTCTATGATTTATGTGGCTTGGGCAACTATGTTTTTTGGTTTGGCGTTTGGTAGAAAAAGTGACTTAACCATTGCGGCAACAGCCTTTGTAACGTCTATGATTTTAATGATAGCACATTGGAATTGGATGGATCCAGCTATTGCTAATTTGCAACCTGTTTTAAATAGTTATTGGTTAATGATTCACGTTGCGGTTATTGTAGCGAGTTATGGTCCATTTACATTAGGAATGATATTAGGTGTTGTAGTCTTATTGTTAATGATTTTAACCAACGAAAAAAACAAAGAAAAAATGCTCTTAAATATTAAAGAGCTAACCATCATCAACGAAATGTCCTTAACTGTAGGATTGGTAATGCTTACTATTGGGAATTTTTTAGGTGGACAATGGGCAAATGAAAGCTGGGGACGTTATTGGGGTTGGGATCCAAAAGAGACTTGGGCATTAATAAGTATAATGGTATATGCCTTTGTAATCCATATGAGACTAGTTCCGGGATTACGCGGACGATGGTTTTTTAACTTAATGTCTATTTTAGCTTTTGCCAGTATTATGATGACGTATTTTGGAGTGAATTTCTATTTGGCAGGATTGCATTCTTACGCTAGTGGAGACCAAATAGTAAGCTATAAATTTATAGCTATTACATTAATTATTGTAGGGTTATTG
>ERZ1027208.561-NODE-561-length-14114-cov-47.179671_pt1 | contig 14114 bp, 13 predicted proteins | sample MGYA00520867_ERZ1027208 | MGnify/ENA primary metagenome ERZ1027208 (study PRJEB33311, sample SAMEA4378413) | marine metagenome | biome: Marine biome; feature: Fjord; material: Water | collected 2014-07-20T08:00:00Z/2014-07-... | depth 75 m ...
AAATTTTACCGTCATTGGAAGTGGTCATTCCCGAGCATGAAATTGAAGAAAGAAGGCGTCTAGAAGGAACAGGGCGAAGTAAACCAGGCACCTTTATTATTCAAGTTGGTTCATTTCGAACGCCTCAACAAGCCGATACCCTCAAGGCACGCTTAGCCTTATTAGGTATAGAGTCAAGCGTTCAAAAAGTGACTCAAAGTGGTGGCGTCTGGTACCGAGTAAAGTCTGGCCCTTACACCTCATTCAGAACCGTCGATAAATTACAAAACCGTTTGCACCATAACCGTATCGATAGCATTGCTATTAAGCTTAAATAGTTCATTAACCCGCCACCTTACCAAGGAAAAAAAATGTCTCAATGCACCACTTACTTCGCTAGCACTGCAAAGGGCATGGAGCTTATTCTTGCTGATGAGATTCGCGCACTAAAGGCCGAGAATGTGAAAGATGCCCTAGGTGGGGTTTATTTTGATGGCGATATTGAGATGGCCTTACGTGTATGCCTTTGGTCGAGGCTGGCCAACCGTGTCTTAATGCCGCTGGCCAATTATTCGGCACAAACACCCGAACAACTCTATGCTGGCGCTCTAAAAGTTGATTGGTCTCAACACTTTGGGGTCGATAAAACATTTGCCATTGATGCCTCTATTCGACGCTCAAAAATAAACCACTCACGTTATGCTGAGCAGGTCATTAAAGATGCCATTGTTGATCAGTTTAAAGAAAAAACCGGTGACCGCCCTGACGTACAGCGTGACCAACCAGATATCCGCATTAATGCTTACATCTTTAACGATAGAGCCACCCTTAGTCTCGATTTATCGGGCGATAGTTTGCACCGCCGGCATTATCGTGCTGAATCCGTTGAAGCACCCTTAAAAGAAAACCTTGCCGCAGCCATTTTAATCCGTGCTGGCTGGCCAGCAATCGCAGCCGAGGGTGGCAGCCTATACGACCCTATGTGTGGCTCAGGCACATTACTAACCGAAGCAGCGATGATTGCTGGCGATATAGCCCCTGGCTTATTACGTGAATACTACGGGTTCTTAGCTTGGGCGCAATTTAACCCCTCTATTTGGCAGCGTTTAATTAACGAGGCGCAATATCGGCGAGACAAGGGTCTAGAAAAAATCCCCGTGATCATGGGTTCCGACATTAGTATTAAGAATGTCGGTATCGCCAAGGCTAACATCAAGTCGGCCAACCTAGCTGCTAACATTAAAGCGGTTAGCCTTCCGCTTAACAAGGTGGTTCCAGATGAAAGCTGGGCGCCAGGTTTATTTGTTGTTAACCCGCCTTATGGCGAACGCCTTGGTGACATAAAACAACTACAACCACTCTACCAAGAAATTGGCACTATTTTAAAAGCACGTTTTAATGGCTGGCAAGCCTCGGTTTTTACAGGTAACACCGACCTAGCCTTTAATGTGTCACTCAAATCCCATAAGTCATACCAACTCTACAATGGTGCGATTGCTTGTAAGGTGTTTAACTTCTCAGTTCAGGCAGACCGCCACTTTGAAGGCGAGCATGCTGGTCAGCAACAAGTCATTGGCGACAGTCTGAAAAAAGCCTTACTGGCCACGAATGGCGATTGGACTGACGGAGCCACCATGTTGGCAAACCGCTTACGAAAGAATATTAAAAAACTTAAACCGTGGGTTAAAAAGAATAGTATTCACTGCTACCGCGTGTACGATGCAGATTTACCTGAGTATGCACTGGCCATTGACGTATACGAGGGCGATAAAACTTGGTTACACGTGCAAGAATACGAGGCGCCAAAAACGATCGATGAGAAAAAATCTATTCAACGCTTACGTGATGCTTTAGCCGTTCTACCCGAAGTTTTCTCTATCCCTAATAAACAGCTATCATTAAAAATACGACGTCGCCAGAAAGGAAGTACTCAATACGAAAAGCAAGGCACCGAGGGCGGCTTCCATGCTATTCAAGAAGGGAAGGCATCATTTTTGGTTAACTTTAAGGATTACCTTGATACGGGATTATTTTTAGACCACCGCCCTATTCGTCAATGGCTAGGTGAGCAAGCGAAGGGCAAGCAGTTCTTAAATCTGTTTGCCTATACTGGCGCGGCTACCGTTCATGCAGCAATGGGTGGTGCAACCACCTCAACCACGGTGGATATGTCCAAAACCTACCTTGATTGGGCGCAAAAGAACTTTGAGTTGAACAGCGTTAACCTTGATAAACACCAATTGGTTCGCGCCAATTGTATGGAATGGCTAGATAAAGCCATTAATGAGCAACAGAAATATGAGCTTATTTTTATCGATCCACCCACATTTTCCAATTCAAAGCGCATGGATAATGTTTTCGATATTCAACGTGACTATATAGAGCTCCTTAATAAATCTATTCAACTACTCACCAAAAAAGGCTGTATTATTTTTTCTACCAACTTTCGAAAATTTAAGTTTGATGCTAGCCAATTCCCAGCATTAGAAGTGAAAGATATTAGCCGCCAAACACTGCCAAAAGACTTTGAACGTAATCCACGTATCCATTATTGCTGGAACCTGTCATTTAAAAAATAAACAACCTATGTCTACACTCAAAAAACTATTAAAAAAAGGTGCGCTTATTAGTATTTTAATGAGTGTAGCCCTATTGGTAGGCGCGTTTACTCTCGCCTTCCAGTTTGTTGCCCCTGCGCCACCTAAGGCGCTGACCATTAGCGCAGGAAGCACAGAGGGTGCCTACTACTCGTACGCCTTAAAATATAAAGAGCACCTTGCCAAACAGGGTATTACACTTGAAATACTGTCATCTGCTGGTGCAACTGAAAACCTTCAGCGTCTACTGTCTGAAGAGGTTGATCTAGCTTTTGTCCAAGGTGGCCTAGCAAAAGAAGACACTCCCCTACAGTCTTTAGGCAGCTTGTACTTTGAGCCCGTTTGGATTTTTCATCAGCAAACGCTAGCCATTAATCACCTTAGCGCACTTAAGGGTAAAAAGGTTGCCATCGGCCCTGATGGCAGTGGCACTGCAAGTCTTGCCCGAGTATTGCTTCAGGACAACCAATTAAATGCCTCTAATGTTGCCCTATTAAATGACACTAGCACTACCGCTGCAAGCAAGCTAATGGCTGGGGAGATTGACGCGGCTTTCTTTATCGGCTCTGTCGAGTCACCCATTATTCGCCAACTTATTCAGTCCCCCCTTATTAGCCTGGCCAGCTTAAAGCGTAGCGAAGCCTATAGTCGTTTGCACCCTTTTTTAGCTAAAGTCACCTTACCTGAGGGTATTATTGACCTGCAGAAGAATATCCCTTCTAACGACAAGCAATTATTGGCACCAACCGCTAACCTACTCAGCAACGCCAATTTACACCCTGCTTTAACCGTATTAGTGCTGCAAGCTATGCAGGCTAGTCACCAAGCATCGGGGACGTTTTCTCATGTGAACGAATTCCCCAATACCAACAAGTTGACCGCTCCGCTTAGTGATGTCGCTAAGCGATTCTATAAAAATGGACCGCCTTTCTTAATGCGCTACCTACCCTTTGAAGCTGCCATTATGATTGACCGCTTTATGGTCATGGTGATTCCCTTAATCATGCTACTTATTCCTCTGTTCAAAGTCATGCCGCCTTTATACCGCTGGCGGGTTAGCTCACGAATTTACCGCTGGTATGAAACTCTCCAGCTACTGGATAAAAGAGTTAACCAATACCCATTAACAGCGTCAACAAAAAAACAACTGGACCAAGAACTCGCTCACATAGAAAGCGAAGTGCATAAGGTTAAAACCCCGCTTTCTTATGCCGAAAAAACATACCAACTCCTCAGCCATATTGAGCTAGTTCGACAAAAACTTAACAGAGACCGCTAACGCTGCCTTCATTGCAACGCTTATTTAAAGCCCTTATACTAAATTACCGGCTACTTAATAACACCAGTTAACACTAAAGGGGTGAACCATGCCTGTTGATAGTAATTTAGAGTTGCAAACAACGGTACAAAACAGCGATAAGCTACTCGCTGTTCTAGCAGATATTCTTCCGGATACACATTCATACAAGGGCTGCCAAAGTATTGTTGTTACATCTAATCAGGATGACCCGCTAAATATCATTCTCTTAGAAAAATGGGACCAGCGTTCCGACCATGATGCATACTCTGCCCGGCGTAGAGCGCGCGGTGACATGCATCAGTTAGGCGCTTTATTAACCACTCCCCCTATCGTTCGTTTCTTAAACCCTATTACTTAAATGCCCAGCCTTTATCATCGGTTCACCCTAATCCGTTAATTAGCAACAAACGAGTACATATGCTTTACACATTCATTCTTAACTCTTTTATCGTTGCGCTAGTTGTCTTGGTTCATTATGAGTTCCTTTATAGGATCTCTCTTCTCATTCCCACGCTGCAGCTTAAGCACCGTTTTAGAATCGTTTTTGGGGTATTTGCCGGATTAATTGCCCATGTTGTAGAAATATGGATTTTTGCTCTTGCTTACTATTACATGCACCACGCAGAAGGCTGGGGCTACCTAACTGGGAGCTTTAATGGAAGTTTGCTGGACTGCAGTTACTTCTCTTTCACCAACTTCACTACCTTAGGGGTAGGTGATATTCAGCCCATCGGTGACATACGCTTTTTAGCCGGCATTGAGTCGCTAACTGGTTTGGTGTTAATTACTTGGACCGCGTCCTTTCTATATTATGAAATGCAACGATATTGGGATGACCGCTAAGTAAGCACTTAGCCCCACACGTGCCAGCAACATTTTATACCCAGGAATAGTTACCCTGCATTGTTTTAATCGAATCAGTAACAATGCCCTGTATAATCTCCGTATAAGCATTAACGAACAGGTACATCATGATTAAGGTCGGCAATACATACCAGTTAGAAGTCGTAAAAACAGTAGATTTTGGTTTTTACCTCGACGCACAAGAACTCGGTGAGGTTTTATTACCCAGCAAGCACGCACCCAGTGGCTTAAAGGTAGGCGACAAACTGTATGTGTTTATTTATTTAGACTCCGAAGACCGCCCCATTGCCACCACCAAAAAACCCAAGGCTGAAGTGGGCCAATTCGCCTATCTAAAAGTTGTTGCTCGTACCCACGTTGGCGCTTTCTTAGACTGGGGCTTAGAAAAAGATGTATTAGTACCCTTTGCCGAACAACACCTCCCAATGGATGTCGATAAGCATTACCTTGTGTATTTGTATCGTGATAAAAATGATGGCCGGATTGTTGCTTCATCTAAAATTGATAAATTTCTTGATGATGAAACACCGCATGACTTTACCCCTCAGCAGCAGGTTGATTTAATTATCGCCAATAGTACTGACCTAGGTTTTAAAGCCATCATTAATCATAGTCATTGGGGAATATTATATAAAAATGACGTATTTCAAACCCTAAGCTTTGGCCAATCTAAAAAGGGCTTTATTAAACGTATTCGTCCCGATGGGAAAATTGATCTTAGTCTGCAAGGCGGCAAAGAAACCCGTGATAAATACACTAAAATCATCCTTAACTACCTAGAAAAAAATGACGGGTTTGCCCCCGTACACGATAAATCTAGCCCAGATATTATTGCTGATACCTTTGGCATGAGCAAAGGCGCTTTTAAAAAAGCCATTGGTGGTTTATATAAACAACGAATTATTAGTATTGAAAAAACTGGTATTCGCCTCATCAACCAGTAACCCTTACCCCAAACATAGAGCAAACACATGACACAAAGTAAAAAATACGATAGCCGCATCTCTCAAACAAACGACAGCTGGACTGCCGAAATAACACGTCGAGCTAGCGTTAAGAAAATAGTCGTTTCAAAAGTGCAAGACGGTTTTAAAACCGAAGCAGATGCCAAAGAATGGGCCGATAAAGAGTTGGCTATATTCCTTACTAAACAAAGTGAGCATAATAAGCGCCGCGCTTCAAAGCGTAAGTAACGCACACTCCGCCCTCATAAGGTTGCCCTTTTGTACCTATCGCCACATAGCTCTATACCCGACCATGAGATAGAGCTATCAGCGATACGCTCCCAAGGCGCTGGCGGGCAAAACGTCAACAAAGTCTCAACCGCTATCCACCTGAGGTTTGACATCAACGCCTCTTCACTCAGTCATTTCTATAAACAACGCCTACTGAACTTAGCCGACCAACGTATCAGTAAAGATGGCGTTATCATTATCAAGGCCCAGCAGCACCGCACCCAAGAAAAAAACAAAACCGAAGCACTATCCCGCCTACAAGCACTCATTCAACAGGCTGTCATCACGCAGCGCCCCAGACGCGCCACTAAACCCTCTAAAAATGCACGTAAGAAGCGCATGGACAAAAAAACCCAGCGGGGGAAAGTAAAAAACTTGCGTGGAAAAGTCTCTGATTAGGAAGCAAACCGTTATAAAGTACTTATAATAAAACGCTTTAATCCCCAACAACATAGGATAAAACATGAGTGACTTACCCAATTGCCCAAAATGTAATTCAGAATATTCTTACGAAGACGGCAATATGCTCATTTGCCCAGAATGCGCACATGAGTGGTCTAAAGACCAACCCGCTAATAACGATGATGCTGAACGCATTTATAAAGATGCCAATGGCAACATTTTAAATGACGGCGATACCGTAACCGTGATTAAAGACCTTAAAGTAAAAGGCACCTCATCAGTTGTTAAAGTCGGCACCAAGGTCAAAGGTATTCGCCTGGTAGACGGCGACCACGACATCGACTGCAAAGTACCCGGCATTGGCCCAATGAAGCTAAAAACTCAGTTTGTTAAAAAAGTGTCTTAGGTTATGGGGTTTAAAATCAATTAAATCAAACTGGCTGTCCCATTCCTTCCAGAACCTCCTTGATTCCGCCAACGAACCTTATGACAAGCTCGTGACAATTAAGTCGCTTTGTTTGGTAATAACCAGAGGTCAATCCAAACCATCCTAGGTCAATTCAGCACAAACCCAACCAAGCCTCTTGTCACTCTATCGTCATATTTCTGTCACGCCACTGCCACCTATCCACTGGATACTCTAATTTGCTTAAAATTTTAATGTAATTTTATATGACAGAATTAGAACTACCTCACTCACAATCATTAGATGAGATATTAGAAGAGTCACTCCTTACCCCTGTCTTTCAGCCCATTATATCGCTTAAAAATAACACTATTTATGGGTATGAGGGCTTAATACGAGGTCCATCAAACAGCCCTTTACATTCACCTTTTAACTTATTCAATGCCGCTGCAAAGCAAGGTTGCCTAGCACAACTAGACTTGTTGTGTAGAAAAGTAACCATTGAACACTTTGCACAACTCAATTTTAAAGAACAGTTGTTTATTAATACTATTCCCGAAATCCTACTGCATAAAGATTACCAACACGGCCATACACTTGATTATATAAAGCGGGCAGGTATCGATAGTAAACAAGTCGTTATCGAGCTAACTGAACAGTACCCCATTGAAGACTATAACCTTATGGCAAATGCCACCAAGCACTATCAAGACATGGGGTTTTCAATTGCCATAGATGACCTTGGTGCTGGCTATTCAGGCTTAAGAACGTGGTCGGAAATCAAACCGGATTTTGTAAAAATTGATAGACACTTTTTACATAACATTCATGAAGATAAACACAAACAACAGTTTGTCCAATCAATTATTGATATCGCTAAAGGTGTAAACTGCCGCGTCATTGCTGAAGGCATAGAGCTACGTGAAGAATATTTAATGAGTGATGACATGCGCATGGACTTTGTACAAGGTTATTATTTTGCCAGACCCACTGCCCAGCCAAAGCAAGTACTCGATAGTGGCTTACTGTCTAAAAGAAGCAAAGAAGCACCCGTCATTTTCAACACCATACGAAGCTCTCAAACGGTTCAAAAGCTATTAGCGCCTCTTGAACCTATCGTTACCAATACACCGTTCAACCAAATCTACGAGCGTTTTGATTGCTCTAAAGACCTGTCGTCTTTACCTGTCATTAACAAGGACATGAGCATAGCAGGTATTATTTTTCGCAGTGAATTCCTAACCCTTTGTGCTAGCCGCTACGGTAAAGATTTATATAGGAAAAAGACGGCACAGTATTTTTTAGAAGAAAACCCTATCTGTATTGACATAAACCTGCCGCTACACTTATTAAGTAAAACCATTGAAAAGCATAACTTCCAAATACGGAATGAGTGCTTCATCCTCACCGAAAATAAGGGCTATAAAGGCATTGGCAATTATATAGACCTACTAAAAGAACTAACGGACATGAAAATCAGTTTTGCTAAGCATATGAACCCGCTCAGCAACCTACCCGGCAACGTACCTATTAGCCAGCAAATAAGCGCTTTCCTTAAGTCTAAAGAAGATTTTGTTATCTGTTATTTTGACCTAGACCACTTCAAGCCCTATAACGATATCTACGGCTTTGGGAAAGGTGACGAAGTTATTCGCAAAACGGCTGAGTTACTGTGTAAACATTCCGACAAAAACACTGACTTTATCGGACATATTGGTGGTGATGATTTCGTCGCCATATTCAGTAGCAAAGACTGGAAGAAACGATGCCATAAGATATTATCTGACTTTGAAAATTCTCTTAGTCAGTTTTATTCTTATGATCACATTATGGCGTCGGGTATGAAGGCATTAAATAGAAACTCTGAGCCTGTACATTACCCCCTGCTTTCTCTCTCTATTGGCGCACTTCGTGTGCATGATTTTGACTCCATTTATACCGAAAGTGATATTGCCGCAACAGCAAGTACTGCTAAATCAATGGCTAAAAAAATACAGGGCAATAGCTTATATCAAATCAAACCTGAAACGAATAAAAAACAAGCTGTATAAACCACATGAATTCAAAAGATAAAGGAGGTGCCAGCCTTTAAACTTTTGAAGGGCCAGAAGAGCTAAATTCATATTTTAAGTGCAACCGTTTTAGTTTTAGATAACCTTAAGTTAGGTTAAGTTAACCCGTGTAAGTAATATTCAAACTATGCCGCACTATCCTTCATATTGAGAACATGCATCGATGGCAGCTTCGGATATGATACAGTTGAAAAGAAGCACGTAATTTAACCGTTGATTGCACTCACGACTGGGTAGCTTTGAGGCCTAGCTAACAAGTCTCTCAACTACGCGCGCTGGCCATTGAGGTGTTAATTCGCTAAACCAGTTTCATTTAAACTATAGAGGATACTAACAATGCAAGAACTTTTAGATAAACTAGATACCAATCAATACTTACCCGTACTAATTTCTGGAACAACTAATGTACTACTTGCTGCTTTAATTTTAATTATTGGTTTATTGGTTGCCAATAAAGTAAGCAGCATCATCTGCAAGGCTGGCGAACAATACGAAAACCTTGATGATACTCTGTTTCGTTTTTTAGGCAGCTTAGGCAAATACATTATTATTGCCTTTGTCATTATTGCTGTTCTTAATCGATTTGGCGTGCAGACGGCATCAATAGTCGCTTTGCTAGGTGCTGCAGGGTTAGCCGTAGGCCTAGCACTTCAGGGGACATTAACGAATTTAGCTGCCGGTGTGATGTTGTTATTATTTCGTCCCTATAAGGTTGGAGACTTTATCGAAGCCGCTGATCGCTTTGGTAATGTTAAGGAAATAGATTTATTTACAACCATTCTTCAAACGTTTGACAACCAACAAATTATTATTCCCAATAGCCAAATTTGGGGGAATCAAATTATTAATCACTCTCACCATAGTGTGCGTGGTGTTGATATGCATTTTGGCGTCGCTTATAAAGAAAACACTGATGATGTTCGGGCGATCATTACCCAGGTTCTAGATAATCACCCACACATTCTAAAAGACCCAACACCTTTTGTAGAAGTTGAAACGCTCAACGATAGCTCGGTAGACTTCTTGGTACGACCTTTTTGCATGGGTGAACATTATTTCGATATCCTCTACTCCGTCCCTGAAGAGATAAAAAAGGCTCTTGATGACAAGGGCATTGAAATACCATTCCCTCATAGAAAACTAATTATTGAAAAAGAGAGTTAACAAGACTAGCCTGCGGGCGCAAAAAACGACGTTTTTTGCGCCCAGCTTTTAACGTTATGCGTTCATCAGCAGTCATCCTCACTAAACACTAACCGAGTCAGGCTCTATTGATCTCAAATTTAGTGGCTAAAATACCACTGCCCCATCACGCCGTAAGCATGCCTGCTTATACAAGCCCTTATACCAATAACTGTCTTAGGCTCACGTCAATAACCATTGCTTAACGCTCTATTCCTCGACGTATTTCTGTTACATCAATGCTATCTGAACAAAAAGCCTGTTGAAAAATAGGGATGGTTTTTTGCGGTTCAGCATCCCCACACATGAACACATCAAAAGCGGCATAATTTTTCTCTGGCCATGTATGCACACTAATGTGTGACTCAGCAAGCACAGCGACGCCGGAGATCCCGCCTGTGGGTGTAAAGTGGTGCAGATGAATATGTAGCAGCGTCGCGCCAGATGCCTTTACAGCGTGGCGCAGGGTGCTTTCCATTAAGGTTAAATCATCTAGCTGAGTGGCATTCCATACATCGATAATAAGGTGCTCACCGGCATATTTAACCCCGTCTCTTTCTTTAAAGTGATCATTCCTGGGCTGGCCTTTTTTAAGGTCCTGTTGATGCGATGGCCATTGAGCACCTGCCTTTTCAACGGGTGGCTGTATTCTCTGCCGTTTGCTCACTAATGTCATGCTGCAGCCCTATGCATAATACCTACTTGATTTATCGTCGGCATGAGGTAATGTCGTGTCTGCCGTCATCTGCGCCCCCTGCCTAGGCATAAGGGCTGCTAAGTATAATATTGGTAGACTAAAAGCCATTAATCCACCAGCCAGCCGTCGTTTGTATAATTAGTCAGTAAACAGGGGAACATAATGGTGTTAACGCAGTTAGTTTTAGGGATTAGCTCACCTTTACCAAATGCAAGCGACGCCAGCATTAATTCAGGCGTGACATAATCTGTCTTAACGGTGAAATTGCTAACCTTTTTAAGGGAGTTTTTAATGGTTTCTTCAGTATCACCAGAGGCCCACGCTAGATGAAAACCCCAATCACCAAAAGAGGGGATGTTTTGACGGTACGGTAAAATATTGAACCCAGCTGATTTTAAGGTTTGGCCAATAGCCAAGAAGGATTCTTTTGCATGGTACGGTGAGGTTGATTGAATGGCGACAAAGGCGTTATTGGATAATTGGCGGCGTAATTGGCGATAAAATTGCTGGCTATAAAGCTTACTTAATTCCACCGATGAGGGGTCGGGGAAATCGATAATAACAACATCCCAGCGTTGCTCGTTTTTAGTACGAATAAATTGATCGGCATCGATACTGTACACGTCAACGGTTGCCACCCATTCGGTTTTCGTGTTTTTTGTTAACGAGTCTTTAGAGTCTAAATAGACCCCTTTCACATTAACGGACGTTACATTATTAGCTGGGCGAACGTGTAAACGCGCATCTTGAAAGGCATCTTTATTAAGCTTTCTTAACTGTGGGTTTTCTGAGGCTAGCTTAATCATATCGGGGTCAAGGTCCACCAATGTGATGGACTTAAGGTGTTTGTACTTAAGGAGTTCACGTAATGCTAAGCCATCGCCACCACCGAGTATTAAGGCATGCTCTGGCTGATTAGCAATTGACATCACTGGGTGCACTAATAAGTCGTGATAGCGTTTTTCATCTAAGGATGAAAACTGCGTATTACCATTGATGTAAAGACGGATATCCCCTAGCTGCTTGTTTTCGGTTAATACAATGTGTTGATACTTAGTGGTTGTTTTGTGAATGATGGGGTCATCATAAAATCGTTGTTCAAAGAGGTCGCTAATATCGCGGTTATTAAGGTAGCCTAAGACTAAAACCAGCACGGTTATGAGCATAACAATGGCCGTTGTCACGCGGTGCTTAATAAGCCCTGAGAGCATAAAGTATGCGACCGTCACTAAGGCAACAGCAAAGTTAAAGCCCGCGACGATAAAGCTTATTTCTGTCAGCGGGTAAAATTTGAGTAATATTTTCACCCATATAATCGCACCAACAAATGCGCCCACATAATCCATGGCATAAACAATGGCAAGGTTTGTTTTTAAGCTTATTTTTTGTTGGTTAATGATTCTCATCACGATAGGTATTTCAAAACCGATCAGAAAACCGACACTGAGCACAAAGAAATAATGCACAACTGCAAAGTGGTAATCAAAATAAGCAAATGCACCGTAAATAGCCAGTGGTGCAAACCCGCACATCACAGCCATAACTACTTCTACACCGATAAATTTATAGATTAAATTATTGTCGGACATTCGGCTTTGAACAAAACCGGAAATACCCATCATCAACATCATTGAGGCTATCACAATAGAAAACTGTTCTATTGAATTACCTAAAATATAGGTGGTTAGGGTGGCCAGCACATATTCATTGACCAACCCACTCGCACCGGTTGAAAACATGCAAAAAGCCAGCAATATTGGCAGAAGTCTGGGGGTTTTCATGCTGAAACTGCCTTCAAACGCTATAAGATTGCAACGCCTAACAGTAAGGCCATACCAATTTTAGTGATTGACAGTTGAATGGCTGCGGCCAGTTGATCTTTAACGATAATATCACTGACCTTTGTTGACGTAATAATGAGTAGATCAATTAAAATCTCAAACAGATACAACAAGATCATGCCGGTAAACGCTGCCACTGTATAGTCAATAACGGCACCTGATATCACTGACACATGATTATTGCCTGCAATGGCACTTTGAAGGATGAGCCCGTAGGCAATGATTTTGCCTGACAAATAGACACCAGCAGAAAGGTTTCCTTCAAGCACACGGGTCACTGGGTTAAGTTCTCGCGCGAGTACTTTTTCATAAAAAATAACCAGAATAACCATCGTTACTTGACCAGCAACAAAATAAATAACTGACGAAACAATACCACCGTCATCACCTTTGATGCTGGCGTAGGCCAATATGCCTGTCATCACTAACGCACCAAACTCTACCACCCCAATGGCGACATTACCGCGTTTAAGTTCTTCGGTATTATTCACATTAGGCAGGAGTGCTTTATCTGTAAAAAAGAGTGATGTCACCATAAAACCAATGGCGACTAATCCATAGGTGAAGGTATCGATCATATCTTTTAATATATCTGGGTGACTGGCTCCAGACATAACGCCGAGCATGGCAATGGCCAAACCAAGTTGTGCACCCGAGCGGCGCAGACCTATTGCTAGGTTACCATCAGCAATAGCGTTATCTGCATGATAATGTTGCGACGAGCGGATATTTAAAATGTACTTCATAGCGGTCGCAAGCACTAGGTAAACGAAGGCGTATAGGAGGTAATACATATATTGTTCAATGTTCATAAATTGTATCCTTGATTGCTATTTTGTTACTTACCGCCACTTGAGGGGCCACGGTTTCTTGATGAAAGCCCAGCACCTCGAACAGAGGGGGTTGAACGTGATGATCGTGATTGCCCGCTCGTTGCACTGCGAACCTCAGCCGGGTTCCGGCTAGCAAAGCTGCCGTTACGGTAACGGCTATTTGAATAGGTGCTTTTACCATAGGTGCCGTATTCATTATTAGTGCCGTAATAGGCCCCGCCCCTGTTACGGCTAGAGTAACTGTTCCAATCATGATAAGAATATCGACTTGGGCCTGCCAGAGCACCAAATAACCGGTACATCCCGTAGTAGTACCAAACTGAGTGACCATTTGACTGTCGCCACTCACCGTATTGATTCGCCCCCGTTGCAACACCATTTTGCATCACCGGTTTCGCCACGGTGGCCATGCCAACAGGTTGAGCCTCTTTTAGCCCCTCTTCTTCATAAAAACCATACGGTTTTGTGATGATGGCCATGCCTAGGTTTTCGTAGTTTTTCCAAAAAACACCCTCACTCACAAACTGCCAATCTTTCTCGGTCATAGTGTCATTCACCACTTCAACGTATTTGTGATACGTCTTAGTAAACGTGCTATCAACCCAGTATTCGCCATAATCATGATGGCGGGGTTGGCCACTTTTATAGCTGAGTCTTAACGCCTTCCATTTGTCTTGTGGGATTTTTAAGGTGAACTGATCACGCC